>Ga0268299_1001876_pt1 | contig 30381 bp, 23 predicted proteins | sample NOBtaG_FD_193484 | JGI IMG/M metagenome (GOLD analysis project Ga0268299, IMG submission 193484) | Activated sludge microbial communities from bioreactor in Nijmegen, Gelderland, Netherland - NOB reactor | ecosystem: Engineered > Bioreactor > Aerobic > Activated sludge | place: Netherlands...
CGGAAATCTGGCAAAAAACGCATAAATATTTGCTGCTGTCTGGCTATCTGACCTACCGCCTGACCAATCGATTTGTCGATTCGGTGGGCTGCCAGGTCGCCTACATTCCCTTTGATTATAAACAGCTAAAATGGTGCGGCCCGCGCGATTGGAAATGGGAAGCCATCCCCATGAGTCCCGATGTTTTGCCTGATCTCGTCCCGCCTGCCGGGATACTGGGTGAAATTACGCCCCAGGCTGCTCAGGATACTGGAATCCCGGTGGGGATACCCGTCATTGCGGCGGCAGCGGACAAAGCCTGCGAGGTGATCGGCTCAGGCAGCCTGGAATCGCACATCGGCTGCCTGAGTTTTGGCAGCAACGCGACGGTCAATATCACCTATAAAAAATATATCGAGGCGATTCCGCTGATCCCGCCATATCCTTCTGCGATTCCCGGCCTCTACAGCGCCGAAATTCAAGTCCCGCGCGGCTATTGGATGGTAAGCTGGTTTAAAAAAGAATTTGCGCTGCTGGAAACGCAGTTGGCGGCTGAACGCGGTGTCGAACCGGAACATTTATTTGACGAACTGGTCAACTCGACACCCCCCGGCGCGGAAGGCCTGATTCTTCAGCCCTATTGGTCGCCCGGACTCAAGATACCAGGGCCGGAGGCGCGCGGCGCAATCATCGGCTGGACGAATGTGCATACCCGCGCTCACCTTTACCGCGCAATTCTGGAAGGCATCGGCTATGCGTTGCGCGAAGGCAAAGAGCGCTGCGAAAAACGAAGCGGGCTGTCTGTCACCGAACTACGCGTGATCGGCGGCGGCTCACAAAGCGATGCGGCGCTGCAATTGACGGCGGATATTTTCGGGCTGCCCGCCAGCCGGGTCGAAAATTTTGAAGCCTCCGGCCTGGGCGCGGCGATTGATGCGGCGGTAGGCTTAAAACTGCATCCAAATTTTGAGTCTGCGATTAGCGCGATGGTACGCAGGACGCGCACGTTTGAGCCGGATGCACAGCGGCACAAGCTGTACAACACGCTTTACCATAACGTCTACCAGCCGATGTATAACGACCTCCGCTCACGCTATAAAGCTATTCAGACAGCATTTGAATAGCACAGCCCATAGCGTTTATCAGTCGGCTGATGTATCTTACACGCTGTTTAAGATGGGATAACTATTGCAGAAGTTAAAGGAAATTTTATGACGATTACAAATCTTATTTGCGAATATCGCACGAACCCGCTGGGCATCGACGTGAAACTGCCTCGCTTGGGCTGGGAGATGCAGACGGATCGCCAGGGTGCGCGCCAGACGGCTTATCAGATTTTTGCCGCCAGCGACCCTCAAAATCTGAGCGCGGGCAAAGCTGATCTCTGGGACAGCGGCAAAGTCGAGTCTGACCAATCGGTACATATCGCTTACGCCGGAAAAGCACTCGAATCACGCCAGCGCGTCTATTGGAAGGTGAACGTTTGGGATGAAATGGGCGAGGCGACTCAAAGCGAATCGGCCTGGTTCGAGATGGGGCTTTTGCGGCGGAAGGATTGGAAAGCGAAATGGATTGGAGCAGCGCTGACGGGTGGCCCGCGCAGCACAATCCCGATTCCCCATCTGCGCAAATCATTTTCGATGCCGGGGAATGCTCAATCCGCGCGCCTGTATGTGACGGCGGTTGGGGTGTATGAATGCTCGATCAACGGCAAGCAGGTGAGCGAGGATGTTTTTGCGCCGGGGTGGACGCATTACGGCAAGCGCGTGCAGTACAAGGTTTATGATGTCACCCATTTGCTGCAAAATGGCGAAAATGTGATCGGCGCGCTTCTCGGCGATGGCTGGGCGGTGGGGCATATTGGCCTGGGGCATCGCCAGACATATTCCAGACAGCCGAAGCTCCTGGCGCAGTTGGAAATCACGCTGAATGATGGTCAAAAAATCAACGTGATTTCTGACCGAACCTGGACGCATCAATTCGGCCCGATTCTCGAATCGGATATGCTCCAGGGCGAATCGTATGATGCGCGGCTGGAAATGCCGGGTTGGGACACGTCAAATTTTGACGACAAGCGCTGGCTGAAGGTTGAAATTTTTGATGATCCTGCCGTAAATCTTGTAGCGACCAACGGCCCGACGGTACGGCGCATCAGCGAATTGAAGCCGGTCAGCGACCCAGTAGAAAAAGGCAATTTTATCCAGAAAAGTTATATTTTCGACCTGGGGCAAAATATGGTCGGACGGGTGCGCTTCAAAGGCAGCGCGCCAGCAGGCACAACTGTGATCCTGCGTTTCGCCGAGGTGCTGAACCCGGACGGCACGATGTATACGACCAATCTGCGCGGCGCTCGTGCGACTGATAATTACACCTTTAAGGGCGAGGGTGAGGAAATCTGGGAGCCAAAATTCGCGTTTCATGGCTTCCGCTATGTCGAAATTTCCGGCTACCCCAGCGCCGTGACCAGGGATACGATCACCGGAATTGTGCTGCATTCGGATATGAATCCGACAGGCGATTTTGAATGCTCCGAGCCGATTATTAACCAGCTTCAACATAATATCCTGTGGGGGCAGAAGGGCAATTTTGTCGATGTGCCGACGGACTGCCCGCAGCGCGACGAACGCTTGGGCTGGACAGGCGATATTCAGGTTTTTGCGCGCACGGCTGCTTTTAACATGGATGTCGCGGGTTTTATGACCAAATGGGCGAAGGATGTGGCGGACGCGCAAACCGAACGCGGCACCGTTCCCGCTGTTGTGCCGAACGCCATCCCCCCATTGGAAGATGGCGGGCCAGCCTGGGCAGACGCGGCGATTATCTGCCCCTGGACGATGTATCTGTGCTATGGCGATACGCGCATTCTCGAAGAAAATTACGCCGTCATGACGCGGTTCATGGACTTTCTACTGAACGCCAGCCCTGGCTATATTCGCTGTGCGCCGGAATATGAAGGCTGGCCTGGGTTTGGTGATTGGCTTTCAATTAATGCCAACACGCCGCGCGACGTGATCGGCACGGCATTCCTGGCTTATGACGCGAACCTGATGGCGCAGATTGCCGCCCTGCTGGGTAAAACGCGCGAGGCCGCCAAATATCGGAAGCTGTTTGCCGACGTGAAAAAGGCTTTTGGTGCGCGCTATCTGAAAGGCAGCAAACTGACTGCACCGCCAGCGCCGCCGTCACAGATTCGAGCCATGCTGGACGGTGCGGACGCTATCTCACGCGGTAACTTAAAAGTCGTCGATTACGGGCCAGTCGAATCCAACGTTTTTAATACTGACCTGTTCACGCCGACTCAAACATCGTATGTGCTGGCGCTGCATTTCGATCTACTGCCGCAAAAATTGCGCCCCCTGGCGGCTTTGGAACTGGTCGCCGATATTCAGCGCCGGGATGGACACCTCTCGACAGGCTTTGTCGGCGCGCCCTATCTGCCGCATGTCCTCAGTGACAATGGACAGGTTGATGCCGCATATACGCTGCTTCACCAGAAAAGCTGGCCTTCGTGGTTGTATTCAGTGACACAGGGCGCGACGACCATCTGGGAACGCTGGGACGGCTGGACGGAAGAAAGCGGCTTTCAAGACCCCGGCATGAACTCGTTTAATCACTACGCCTATGGCTCGATTGGTGCGTGGCTGTACAACACGGTGGCGGGCATCGACATCGACCCCGCGCAGCCGGGATATAAGCACAGCATTTTGCGTCCGCAGCCGGGTGGTGGGCTGACACAAGCCGCGGGCAAGCTGAAAACGCTCTATGGCGAACTGGTTTCCGACTGGAAAATCGAAAACGGAAAACTCCACTGGACGGTGGTCGTGCCGCCGAATACGACTGCCAGCCTGCATGTGCCTGCCAAAGACGGCGACAAAATCACGCTCAACGGAAAAGTCGTCAGCGGCGCGGCCCAGGAGGTTGGCGCGGGGAAATATCAGGTTGTCGTGGGATAGTGGCAATTAGGATGAGATGTTTTGTACGGGCGTAGCGCGCTACGCCCCATCTGCACCAACTTAAGGATCATGTTGGAGTATTTGGAAAGTCAAAGGATGAGCCGAACGCTTGGACATGCGGGAGGTGGAGGGCAAAAGATAGGCCAGTCGCTGTAAAAAGGCAAGCCAAGTGGTGGGGGAGACGAGCGCGTGGAGGGCACAGAGGGTGTGGTCACGCACCGTCAGGGCGGCTTGCCACCAACTGCGGTTGAGAGGTTGGTCATCCAAACCGAAGAGGATATGAGCCAGCCAGATAGCGAGGAGTTTGGCGAAGAAGAGGCAGCGTTGACGGATGGGGTCGGCAGATTGAAGGCGCTCCAAACCAAAATACGACTTCCAGAGTTTGAAGACCAGTTCAATTTGCCAGCGGATACGGGCTAAGGCGAGGATGGCCTGCGGGGCGAGGCCGAAGAGGTTGGTCAGATAAATGTCCCAGGCCGCCAGCGCGAGGGTCTGAGGGGAGAGGGTTTGTTGTTTACGCCGCGCACGCTGCTGGCGTCTGGCTTGACGGGCTTGGGTGTCTTGGGCGCAGATTGGGCGAGCCACCAAGAGGGCTTGAACGGTTTTGTCGTGACCCACCCAGACCCGACGACAGATTTCGCCTTCCGTGGCTAAACAGGCTAACACATCCAGGGCTTGTCCGCTGTGGACATCGAAAAGTTGTGTGCGGGCTTTGTAGCGCGAAATCCAGAACACGCCTCGCTGGTGATCCTGCTGAAACTGCTTCAGATCAAAGAAGCCCAGATCGGCCAATCGCAGGGCACCGCAGGGCAAGGGGGCATGAGCCAGATCAATCCCGTTGTCATGGCGTTGTGCGCTCACCCGTTCGATCTGCAACTGAGCCGTCTTCAGGTTGAGGCGGGTCAGCAGCTTCTCCCCGTGCTTCAAACGGGTACTGTCCACCACATACACCCCTTCAAACGCCTTCAGTAACCCGCTGCCTTCGCTACTCCCTCGCGCCTCACTCGACAATGCTTCCCCCAACAACGCTTCGAGAAAGTCTGCCGCCTGAGCAGTGAAGCGTTTGTCCCACCCCTGAAGACTCAACGCCTCCCCTGCATACACCCCATATTGGTAGACTTGTCGCCGCGTGGCTTGCGCGTGAGCCAGTTGCCCAAAGATCACCCCTTGCGCAAATCCCGACCCACTCAGCTTCCGCTGCCGTCGGATGAAGCCTGTTTTTTTGCCAACGCATTGGCTCGTTCCGTCAGCAACGCTTGCACCCCTTGCGGTAAATCCGTTATCGTTAACATCGAGAAGGGTTTCCTTTCTTTGGCTTTGTATCCGTTTGAGGATACCCTTCTTTTCTTAAGTTGGTGCAGATGGGGCGTAGCGCGATCCGCCCCTACGACGCCTCGGGTAAACTCCCGATTTAAAAGCTAAACCACATAAACCCCCAGCTAGGTTCATTCAAGCCCACTAAAAGGACTCTTATGAGCCATATTGAACCCTAATAATGGGTTTGAATTTCGGCAACCGTCGATTTTAATCGATGGCGGAAAAAAGTTGCACATCAGGTTGACCAGCTAACACCTTAAATCTGTTCATAGGAATAGCCCCAGAGCGCCATCGCGTCCGCCAGAATGGACTGCGTACCCGCGATAATAATGGTGCCATCTTTTCCAGCGCGTATTTTGGCCCGTTCGACGGCTTCGGTCAGTGTTTTGGTATAACTCACAGCAGCGTTGTACGGACGCGCGGCATTCATCGCGGAGTCGGAGTCTAGAAAATGTAGGCCAGGATTGCGCGCGGTTTCCGTCAAAATCACCGATTGGCTGACCGGGCCGAGCGCCGCGTAAACGCCCACATAATCTTTATCCGATGGCACGGCAAGGATACTAATCACAGGCGCTTTCAGATAATCGCGCAAACTTTCGACCAGCGAATTTGCGGATTCGGTGTGAATCGCGCCATCTAACCAGACGGCAGGCGAATCTTGCAACTTTTGGCAGCGCCCAGGCCAGATAACATCGGCGAGTCCATCGCGAATCCGTTGCACATATTCCGGCGAAGCGTGAGGGATGCCGCGCAAACGGGCGTGCATGTTACCCGCGCCGATCACCGCCAGCGACGCATTCATGATCTGGTAGCGTCCCAGCAGCGAGAGCGTCACCTCGCCATAACGCCCCAATTCCATGCGAATGCCGTTTTCGCTGCTGCCGATGTAACGCCCCATATCCTGCGATGCGATCCAATCAAATTGGGCATTCTGCGCTTCTGCCTCTGCCGAAAGTACATCCATGACTTCCGGCGCTTGTGGTACGCTGTAGGCACTGCTAAAAGGTTTAATGATCCCGGCTTTATGCCACGCGATGCGATCCAGCGTTGGCCCCAACTGCTGAACATGCTCCAGCGTGATCGGCGTAAACAGCGACAATTTATTTGGTACGACGGCGATGTCATCAAAACGTCCGCCGCGCCCAACTTCCAAAACGGCGGCCTGGACGCCCTGTTCGTCAAACCAGCGCAGCGCAACAGCCAGAAAAATCCCTTGTGGGCTAAAATACTGGGTGTCCGAAAGGGTGTTCTCGATTTTGTCAATCTGAGGTGCAAATTCCGAAAGGATGCGCAAAAAATCCGGCCCTGGAATTGCGCGCCCATTCACGCGGATTCGTTCGCGCCAGGTGACGAGGTGCGGGCTGGTGATTGTGCCGACGATATGACCGAGATGCTGCAAAAGTTTGGCGGTGATGATCGTCGTCGAGCCTTTGCCCTTGCTGCCTGTGACGACAGCATATTCACGGCTATCAGCAGGCAGGTTCAATTCTTGCAGCAGACGGCGCGTTGGGCCAACGTCGCGCACCACTTCGTCGGGGCCGCGCTCTTGCCCGCGCAGCTTGCGCATCGAGCGGAAAATGTAGGTTACAGCGTCGGATTCGCTGGTAAAAATCGTCATCGGTTAACTCGCGTATAATAAACGTGGGGCGAAAGTTGTTTTTAAAAATTCAAGCATGGGTACACTGGAATTTATCATGAGGGTGCAGCGCGCCCCTACATCATAATCAAAAATTGAGATTTTTATGCGCAATGTGTTTCTGATTCTCCTGATTTTTATGTTTTCTGCCAGCCCCAACGCGGCACGGGCGGATTCCTGTCCCGATGCGCCTTTGCCCCGGCTGATTGTCGGCGAAGATGGCGAAGTGGCAGCGGGGGTCGCTGGGTTAAGGCTGCGGGCGCTGCCGGCAATTGGCGCGGGTACAGTGCGGACGCTTTATGCCGGGAATGCCTTCACAGTGTTGGCGGGGCCAAGCTGCAACAGCGGCTACAATTGGTGGCGCGTGGAGATGAACAGCAACGGCGTCACCGGTTGGTTAGCCGAGGCGCAGTGGTCGCGCTACTATCTTTCGCCCATCCGTGACGAACCGAAAACGTTTTGTAACAGCGGGGAAACCCCATGGTTATACGCCTTTTTATCGCAAGTCTGCTCCTTTTTGGATTAGGCGCTTCGGCGCAGGAATCCGCTGGGTTAGTTGCTGCCTGGGCGACTCCCGATACGCTTTTCGTCTGGTATCAAGGTGACAGCGCGCCTCGCCAGATACCCTTAGCAGTTAACAATTTTTTTCTTTCGCCTGCTGGAAAGTATATTGCGATTCCAGGTTGGGAGGAGGATGTAGGCGGCATTTTATCAATTCTCAACACGGACACGGGCGACCAACAGCAGATTCCGATCATCGAACCGCAGAGCGACGGCATCCCGGTTTACCCCAACGACGTTGCCTGGGCTGATGCATCGACCCTTTATTTGAACACCATCACGAATCCATCTTTTGGCGCGAACACCCGTGACGATCTCTACCGAGTGAACATCCAGACAGCGCAGGTTGAACAAATTTTTGCGCCGGGTGAAGGCGGACATTTCACCATCAGCCCAAATGGTCAGTGGGTTGCGATCACGTTTCCGGGTACCTATGGCAACCGTGATGGGCGCATCAGCATTCTGAATGCGGGAACGCTCGAACAGCGCGATATTTTTTCGTTCGTTGGCGTCAGTACGGGGTCAGAATATCGTTTTTATCCGGCTGTTTATTGGCAATCGGACAGCGCGGCTTTCCGTGTTGCTATTCCTGATGCCGATTTGCTTTACGACGAAATTAACAAGCAGACTGAACTCTGGCGTTTGACAGTTGACGGCGTGACTCAGCAAATTGGCATCATCCAGGCGAGTTTTTTCGGTCAGCCGCGTTGGTCGAGTGACGCTAGCCAGATCACCTATCTGCGCCGAGTCGGAAATATTGAAGATAACCAATTTGAGTTAATTATTGCCGATGGAAATGGCGAAAATCCGACGGTCTACCTCACGGCGCAAACAGGTCTATTCGAGCCGCCGCAGTGGATTCCCGGCACAACGCGCTTTGGCTATACCTTTGGCGACCCTGGCACCTACTGGATGGGCGAACGGGGGCAGCCGCCACAGCGTTTCCCGAATGAGGATGAAAAAGCTTTCAGCCCCGCTTTTGTGAATGGTTTTGTGGTTTTTTCGACTGCGCCCGCCGACACAGGCATCGAACTGCGTTATGCGCGTTTGGATGATGCAGAATCAAATCTCATCGCCAGCGTGAATGCGCCCTATCCGATTTTCAAAGCTGCGCAGAATTGACGCGAGAAAGCGTATTGTTGAAGGGCGAATCGTCCCACAGGGATTTCCTTCGGTCACCGAGTCGCCCCTACTCACATGCGCCCAAAAGTGTCGTAATCAGAGTTGAGTTTTCTTGACTTCGGCGGTGTCTGTAATCTGGACTTTTGGCATCGAGCCAGTGGTCGGTGGGCGTTCCGGGGTAGCAACGGCACGGCTGCGGAACCCGACCAGATAGATAAAAACGCCCAGGACGATCATGCCCGCCACGACAAGCAGCGTCCCCAGGCCGGAAAGCACAAGGCGCTGCACCAGGTCACGCTGGTCGGCGGGTACAATGTCGCGGTTGGTGGGTGTCACCATGGGTTCAACCGCCATACGCTGCGCGCCATATTCCACAACGGTTGGCAGCGTTCCCGCGCCGATTGAAGCGGTAAAAGTATCGGGGGTGGTTGCGGTGAAATCGGCGCTGGTGACGGTGAGCGAATACTGACTGGGTGTTAAAAATTGGAAGCAGATGACACCCTGAGCGGCGTTTGGAGAATCGTCCATCAAAGCGCTGGCGACGACAACGTTTTCAGCATTCAGCAAATTGGCGCTGACACCGCGCGTGATAAATGGCTCACCGCTGTCAAATGTGCCGCTGCCGTTGCGATCTTCATAAGCGCGCAGACAAAATTGACCGCCCGTTTGCGCCATCGCTGCGCTGGATAAAGCAGCGCTGGATAAAGCAGCGCTGGAGAAGGCCAGCACGATGGTCAGGATCAATAGAATACGTCGCATGATTTTTCGTCCTCATCTACGACGCATGAACAGCGTCAGGCCAAGCCCTGCGATCAACACTACCGCCGCCAATCCAAAGACGACCAGGCCGCTCACGTTCAAAATCTGATCCACAGTCGAGTTGGTATCGGTTTCCTGCGCTTGCACGTCGTTCACAATGCCTCCCGCATCGGCTGGCGGAGGGACAACCGGGGCAACACCTTCAGCCGCGCCAAAGGCCACGTCAATGGTTGTTCCAGGCAGTAAATCGAGACGCAGTTGATCGGGCGATGTCAGGCCAAAATCGGCGGGGGCGCTGGCAGCAATCACATAAATTCCTGCCGCCAGACCTTCAAAGCAGTGCGGTTCTGACAGGCCATCGGTCTGTACGCTGGCGGTGACGGCATCACCCGCGCTCAGGTTAATGCTTCCACCTGCCAGAAGCGATTCATCCTGCTCCTGAATGCGATTTTGATTCGCATCGTTAAACAGCAAAACACAGACGGATGAAGCTAAGGTCGAGGGATCGCTGGAAGGCAGTACACTTCCGTTTGCCACCGATACAACGGGTGCGGGCGCTGCGGTATCACCAAACTGCGCTTCGGGTTGAGCGGTGTCATCTTCGGACGAGCTGTCCTCAGACGAACTGCCTTCCGATGATTGCCCCGGCGCTTGAATAGTCGGCAGGATAACCGTTGACTGTTCCCCACTATTGGGTTCGGCAGTGGATTCGCCGTCGGCTTCCTGGGTCGCGTCGGGCAGCTCCTCGGTGAACGATGTTCCACTGGTTGGCAGCGGCTCTTTAATGATGATTTCCTGACCAATGCTGATAATACGCGGGTCGCTGATGTTGTTCAAATCCATAATCTGCTGGCGCGTCATGCCATAAGCAACGGCGATGCTGTCAATCGTATCGCCTGTCTGGACAACATGAACGATAGACCCATCGGGACGCGCATTTTGCGGCACGACAAAGGCGACCTCCGGCGGCGCTGTTGGGATCGGCGTAGCAGCGCCCGCCACCGCTCCACCGCTTCCGCCGCCTGTCAGCGATGTTTGATCCCAGTAAGTGCGATTCAACTGCGCGGTTGAAGATTGGGTTGAGTAGAGGAAAAGGGTGGCTGTAGTGCCAGTCGTCGTCGCGCCCACCGACATTTGCAGCCATTGGTCATGAGGCTGCACCCAGCCCGACCAAACAATATCGCTGTCACTGGGGTCTGTGCCACCATTGGGGTCAATACCGATGCGCGTTTGCGAACCAGATTCGACAGCAGAACCGCAGGAGGTTGAGCCAGTGGCGACGTTACAGGCTTTTACCTGTGCCCACGCGCTGGCCTGGACATTCGCACCTTGCTGGACAGTGACCTGCTGGTAGATCGCCGCTGTACAAGTCACAAATCCGCAGTCCACATTGAGCGCCCGTGTGCCTTCTCTGGGGCTTGGGCCAGGGCCAGGGTGCGGATTAACACTCGTTCGATCCGAGCGATTGGTAAATTCGCCCGTTGGCGAGGCCAGCCAGACATTCCAGCCATTGGGTAAATAAATCGGAAATTCGCCGCCCCGCCGGGTGGTATAAGGCCCAAATGAGCCTTCTTCAAGGCCAGGGTTGCTCAGCAGTTCACTGCTTTGCGCGCTGACCAGCGCCCCGCCTACCAGGCCGATAATCAACACAAACAACAGCGTGATTCGCCGCATATTCGTCAGACTCCACAACTTGCAATAGGTGGCCCAAAAACGTATTTGTCGCCCTTGAGCGCGGCGCGATTATAACACGGGGGAGTCGAGAGTCAACGGTAGCACAGAGCGCGTCAGGTGATCGTCAGCTTGGTTTAGACCGGGGAATGTTCACCGCGCCGGAAGGGTAAATAGGCACGAATCCAGCTCTGGTCGTGTTCACGGATAAAGTTTTCAGCCATCTCTACCAGGTCGCGGTTGCCCACAAACAAAGGGATGCGTTGGTGCAGCAGGACAGGCTGAATATCCAGAATGCTGCCGATTCCATCCGAGGCATAACCGCCTGCTTGATTCGCCAGAAAAGCCAGCGCTTGCGCCTCGAACATCAGGCGCATTTTGCCAAAAGGCTCTTTCGCTTTTTTCAGGTCGCCCGGATACACAAAGACCCCACCTTGCAGCAGGTTGCGATGAAAATCGGCGACCATCGAGCCGGTATAGCGCAGGCCGAGCGGCTCATGCCCTGCGCCGTACATGCCTTGCAGCCATTTGACGTAAGCGCGCACCCCCGCCGTCCAGAATTTTTCGTTGCCCTGGTTCACACTGTAATATTTCGGTTTGGGTGGGATGCGGATATTTTCGTGGCTGAGGAGAAACTCGCCGACGCTGGGATCGAGCGTGAAGCCGTGAACACCCTGCCCGGTGCTGTAGACCATCATCGTGCTGGAGCCATAAATCACGTACCCGGCGGCGACTAATTTGCTGGCAGGCTGCAATAAATCCTCAAGTGTGCCGCGCTCCGAGGCCGAAATTTTGCGATGAATCGAAAAAATTGTCCCCACCGAGACGTTCACATCGATATTCGATGAGCCGTCCAACGGGTCATAGAGCAAAACGTATTTGCCAACCGGGAAATTGTCGGGGATCGCGATCAGGTCATTGTGTTCCTCGGAGGCCATCGCGCACAGCCGTCCGGTATGGTCGTTCATCTTAAAGATAATGTCGTGGGCGAAAACGTCGAGCTTTTGCTGGCGTTCGCCATAGATATTCTCGTTTTCGGCGGCTCCCAGAATATCGACCAACCCGGCGCGCGTGGTTTCGCGGGCGATCAGCTTGGCGGACAGGGCGATGTCGTAGAGCAGTCCCGTAAATGCCCCAGTTGCATGGGGATGTAACTGCTGCTGCTCAAAAATGTGCCGTTCAATCGTGACGACCTTCGCCATGACCGCCTCCCCTGGCGCGTTAAAAATTTATATTTAATAATTTTAATAGAGCCTTACCCACAAAACAATGAATATTCAGACGATTTTCCGAATATTCACCATTCCGATCAATAGGCGGGCAGCATCAACGACTGACCATTAATCTCGACATACCAGTGCGGCAGCCAGCCAATACCGAATAGCTCAGGCTGAATATCCTTCTTGAGCGCAGGGATGAGATAATCCTGAATGTCCGTCGCGATTTTTGCCCATTTTTCGTTGGTCGCTTTAAGCTGCTGCTCAAGCTGCCCTTCCAGCTTGTCCATTTGCCCCTGGATTTCGCGAATAACCTCCTGGCTTTCGGTCAGGTCTTCCTCGGTTTGGCGCGTCTGGCGTCCGGCGCGGCTGGTGCGCGAGAGCGTGTAGGTGGTGCGGCCTTTGAGCAGGCTCAAAAATGCCTCGCCCTGGGTAAACAACTGTTCACGCTTGCGGTCTGAAAGTTCTTTGTGCTCGGCCTGCAATTCACGCTCTTTGCGGCGCAAACGATCTTCGAGCGTGTCCATCGCTTTTTCAAACTGCGATGTCACCTTGTCGATTTCGGCGTCGCGCTGTTCGCGGGCGATCTGGGCGCATTGTGCGGCAAATTCGCTGGGGTTGGCGTCCGGGTTGCCATACACCTTGAGCGATGGGTTAAACGGTACGCTCAAACGTGCCGTGTTATAGAGGTAGTCGATCAGTTCGCGTTGTAAGGCGGTCAGGCGCTTGGAGTCGGTCAGTCCGGACGATAGATCACCATAAAGCGCGTTGGCAAAAGGTTCGTTAGAAATGGCTTTAACATCAACCGGATGCGATAGATATTCATCCCAACGGACAATGCCTGTTTTTTCCAACCCTGCAATCTGATAAGCGTACATACGCAGTGTGTAGATGCTGGATTTACGATCCTGGTAGCGGACCCCTGCCTGCGCCAGCAAAATCGGTTTATAAGCCAGCGCGAGATTGTTCACCGACTGCGCCGAAAAACTGGTCCGTTTTTCCCAATTGGCGATGGCCTGCTGCCCGCTCAACAGGTGCGGCAGGAAATATTGCACGCTGGTCGAAGGCAGCGGCGGACGATTCGCCGAAAAACCCGTCGGGCCGCTGGGCGTGGGGGCAATGGGCTGCGAATCCTGGCGAACCAAACCGGTCACACCCGTTTGCTCCATCGGCAGGCGCATGGGCGGCGGTGGTGGGGCAATTGCATTTTGTGCAGCGACCACACCCGGCAGATTCACAGGAGGGGAGGCTGCTGTACGTCCGGGTAAAGTCATCGGCGGCGGCGCAGTAGGCGCGGTGGGGGCAACGACAGGTTGACGAGCCGGGTAAGTGTTACCCTGCGCAGCAAGTTGCATACCAAGCTGTTGGCGTTGTTGAGCCATCAAAATGCCGACCTGCTGACGAGTCAGCGGCCCGCGCAGATAGCTCATCGCCCAGCGCGTATGCACCAGAATCGGCCCACCTGTATCGTGAACGTTGTGCATCAGGAAAACGCGCGGCTCGATGTCGGTAATCAACTGGTCAACATCGCGGATATTCAGGCCGTTTTCGGCGCTTGCCAGCGATTCCAACCCGGACATGACTTTTTTCTTGTCGTTTTCGGATTGCAGCCGCCCGATAAACCACGTTCCGGCGTTAGTCAGACCTTTATAATCGAGATCGCCCGGATTCTGCGTCGACAAAATCAACCCGACACCGAACGCCCGCGCTTGTTTGAGCAGGCGCAAAATCGGCTCTTTGGTCGGCGGGTTGCGCGGGTACGGCGGGAAATAGCCGAACATTTCATCAATATAGAGCAAGGCGCGCAGGCTGGTCGTGCCGCTGAGGGTGCGCAGCCAGCCGAGCATATTTTCGGTGAGCAGCGTGATAATGAACTGCTTCTCCGGCTCGGAAAGATGGGCAATATAAAAAACGGAAACGCGCGCGCGACCATTCGGCTGATAGAGCAAATTCTGAATGTCCAGCGGCTCACCCTGAATCCACGACTGGAAGGACGGCGCGGCGATAATGCTGTTGAGCGCCATCGCCAGTTTGAGGCGCTGTTTTTCGGGGATATAGTCGTCAATCGGGAACACGCCGAGCTTTTCGAACGGCGGTTTTTGTACCTGGAGGATGATATCCTCTAAGGTGAGGTCGATTCCGCGCTGCCACGCATATTCAAAAATATTGGCGACCAGCACGTGTTCGCGGTCTTTAACAGGCTCGACATTCAGGCCGATGAGCGCCAGCAGCGCCGTCACCGTGCCGTTGATCTGCTCACGGTTGGCTTCTTCATTACCCGCCCAGCCTTCACGTGGTGCGCGGAGGGACGCCAGAATGCTGATCGGCAAACCCGCATCCGAGCCAGGGGTGTAGATGCTGTATTTGGCAGCTAACGACAGCCAGCGTACACGATCCGGTACGATGCCCCAATTGGACAAGCCTTCGCGCCAGCGTTGGGCCACGTCTGCCGAAAAAGAGGGTACATCCAGTCCGGCGCGGCGCGCTTCATCAACGTTGATCCAGGGCTGAAAATCTTCAGGCCGCATATCGGGGAAGGTCAGGAGCAGGTTGGTGATGTCGCCTTTAGGGTCAATGATGATCGCGGGAACATTGTCCAGGATGGCTTCTTCCAAAAGCGTGATACATAAGCCTGTTTTACCGCTGCCCGTCATGCCCACGACGACAGCATGGGTCGTCAGATCGCGCGAGTCATAATAAACAATATCCGGCGCTAAACGACGGGCAATCGGGTCATAACGCCGTCCCAGATAAAAGGTCGTCGGTGCTTCTATAAAAGGCATAACACCTGTCTCCGTTGGTTTCGCTAATTTGTTCTATTTTACCACATTATGTTCATTATACTCCCATTGCGCTTAACAATATTCTGATTGGGCTTGACGCTGTGCAGTTTCAAGATATATAACCGTATCCATCATGAAAAATCTGAGCAGCGACGTTTGAACATCCTCCATCTGACTCCTTACTACGCCCCGGCGTATGCCTTTGGCGGGGTTGTGCGCTCGGTTGAGGGCATGGCGCGGGTATTGGCGCGGCGCGGGCATCATGTCACCGTTTTGACGACGGACGCGCTTGACCAACATTCGCGCGGCGATAACCCCAACGATGAAATAATCGACGGGGTGCGGGTGCTGCGCATTCCCAATCTTTCGCCTCGCCTGCGTGGACGCTTCAATTTATCGACGCCGCAGGGCATGAAAGCGCTGGGTCGTAGTCTTTTGCCGGAAATGGATGTCGTCCACTGTCACGAATTCCGCACCGTCGAAAATTTGCTGGTGACGCCGGATGCCGCCGCGCTGGGCAAGCCGCTCGTGCTGTCACCACATGGCACGTTAGCCCAATCGACAGGCCGCAGTACGCTCAAAGTTTATTGGGATCGCCTCTTGAGTCCAGCCGTTGCACAGCGCTTTGACCACGTTGTCGGCTTAACGGCACAGGAGGTCGCCGACGCACAGGCGTTATGGGCGAATTTCGGGCGGCGTCAGATTCCCGCAACATTCAGTGCGATTCCCAACGGCATCGACCCCGATGAATACACCAACCTGCCAGGCCGAGAAATTTTTCGCGAACGTTACCGCCTGGGGGATACGCCTATATGTCTGTTCATGGGGCGGCTGCACCCCCGCAAAGGCGCGCTTCTGCTGGCAAACACTTTTCGCGCTGCCAAAATTTCGGATACAAAATTGGTGATCGCTGGGCCGGACGAGGGCGAAATGGCGCAGATTCAGGCGCTCGATGACGAACACATCATTTTAACGGGCTATCTCGGCGGCGCGGATCGACTCGCGGCGTTCGCAGCGGCGGATATGTTTGTGCTGCCTGCCGTCGGCGAAGGGCTGCCGATGGTCGTGCTGGAGGCGATGGGCGCGGGCTTGCCTGTGATTGTTTCGCCGGGATGCAATCTACCGGAGGTTGCGGAACACGGCGCGGGGTTAGAAATTTCGCCGGAAATCGAACCGCTGTCGGCGGCGCTCAAAGCGCTGCTGACCGATGCCGACCAACGCGCAAAAATGGGCGACGCGGCACAGAAGTTGGTGCGCGAAAAATTCACCTGGGATTCGATTGCGATACAATTGGAACAGGTCTATCACGAAATTTCGCATCGTTGAGGTCGCTGAGATGATTGATGAAATTTTGAAACCGCAAATCGTGCGCGCGCCAGAATTTGGACGCGGTGAATGGCTGAACGTCGAGCATCCGCTGACGATGGTGGGCTTGCGCGGGCAGGCGGTGCTGGTCGATATTTGGGATTATAGCAGCATCAACTGCATACGAACGCTGCCCTATCTGCGCCAGTGGTACGCGCGCTACGCTGATAAAGGTCTGGTGATGATCGGTGTCCACGCGCCCGAATTTCATTTTGGGCGCGAACGCCAGCAGATCGAGGCCGCCGTGCGCGAACTCGAAATTTCGTATCCGGTGCTCATGGACAACAATTTTCAGACCTGGGATGCGTTTGCCACGCGCGCATGGCCTTCAAAATATCTGATCGACCCACAGGGCTATATCCGTTATCAAAGCCAGGGCGAAGGCGGTTACGAAAAATTTGAACGCGCGATTCAAGCCGTGCTGCTGGAAAAAAATCCGAATCTCGATCTGCCGTCGATCATGCTGCCGATGCGCGAAGAAGATCAGGAAGGCACGGTCTGCTATCGCCCGACGCCGGAGCTTTACGCGGGCTTAGATCGCGGATCGCTCGGCAACCCTGAAGGCTACGCGCGAAATATCACCGTTTTTTACCAGCTTCCCAAGGAGCGTCCACACGGGGCATTTTTTGTCAGCGGCGCGTGGCAGGCAGGGCTGGATTATTTGAGCTATCAGGGGCAAACCGAGGGTGTGATTCATCTGCCGTATGAAGCGGTTGAAGTCAACGCCGTCCTGACACCGCACGTCGAAACGGTTGAGCGAATGCTGCACCCGGAGACGATCAGCGTCGAAATCTGGCAGGACGATTTGCCGCTGACCGAGGCCAATCGCGGCGACGATGTGGCTGTCGAAGGGCGAATCCTGGTAGACCGCCCACGTATGTATAACCTGATCCGCAACCCCGGCTTTGAGCAGCATAACCTGACGCTGCGAGTCAAAAATCGCGGCTTCGGCCTCTACAGCTTCACGTTTACGGGCTGTGTGAAAGAACAGTAAAAAGTGCTGAGTGCAAAGTGCTGAGTCTCCGGGGTGGGTAAACACTTTTGCCTGTAGTCACTTAGATTTTTTATTCAGTTTTTTCGGCGGCGTTTCTCGCAGCTTCTTGCTGGGCGGCACGGGCTTTTTCTTCGTTTTGCCGTGCCTCGGTAACGTAAGGATGTGCAGTACCATGCTGCTTGGGTTTTTCGTTAAGCACGAAATACATGACGATTCCCAGCACAACGACATCGAGAAGGATCAGCAGGACTAAAATGGGCATGGGATTCTCCGTGTTTGAACCAATGGAAAGATCGAACTACCTTCATTTTGCATCAAGACTTGATTTTTCCCAATGCCAAATTATGTTACGAGCCTGGGGTCAAATACCAATTTACGTTTCCAGGCCGGATTGAAATGTTAAATTAGGCTTCCAGGCCGGGTTCGTAGGCGAAATGGATGTGCGACAATTCCTGCGGCACATTCGGAATCGGCTTAACCCAGTAGACCGGGCGAATGAAATTGGCTCTGTCGCGGTGCAGGTTGAGCGCGTATTCCCACTCCATGCGCACGTAAGTCGAGTCGGCTGCCGAGGGCGACCAGAACAGTTGAAAAATATCAGCTTTGTCGATTAACGCCCGCAGTTCGTCGCTCCAATGCTGACCGCTGCGCAGCGACTCGACATCGCGCAGATATTCCAGCCCCAACGCTTTGTAAGCCCGCTCCACGCGCTCGATGATAACGGTGTCCTGGCGGCTGTAGCTGCAAAAAATCGATTCGTAAAGTTTATTGTTAGCGCTGGTCGTGGGCACGTTGGCCTGGGCTTCGCTGCTGACGTAAATCGACAATGGAATATCGCCGACAATCACGCCCTCCACGCTAAAAGTGATCCAGCCGTTCGCGGCCTGATGCAGCGGCGCATCTTTTGCGCGCAGTTTGAAATCGAAGCGCTGCCAATCCTCGTAAAAGGCCATCGATAGGCTCGGCGGATTAAATTGGAATCCCGGCAGTATCGGCGTCGCCGTAATCAGCGCGCCCTCTTGAATCAAGCTTTTGGCGGATTGTGTCAGGCGACGCATCGCCGTGACCAGCGGGCCAAGCTGTTTTCCGGCATCTTCGCTGATTTTTGACTCGGCAAAAGCGCGATAAACATAGGCGACCAGCGGCTTCCATTCGTTCGGCGGAATTTCGCGCGGGTGATAAGCGGCGAATTTGATGCCCTGAGATTCTGTCGATGCCTCATCCATATAAAAACCGCGCGTTGGCCCTGCTGAAGCACCGGGAGCGATGTTCGGCAAAGCTGTTGAGGCTGGCGCGGTGATCGGCTGGGGCGCGGGGGGTGGCACAGACTGGGGTTTGGGTTCGGGGGGTATTTCCTGGCGGCTTGGCTTCGGAGGGCTTTGCGCTGCTTCCTTTTTGGTGATGTCGTCAAGGATGCCGCCAAATTCGTCTGCATCGTCGCCGTCCATTTCCAGTTCGGCTTCTTCGGTAACTGCGCCGCCGACCAGCCCATCAATCGAAATGCCTTCACCAACTTCGACAGCCCTTTGATCGGCTGGGGTATCGGCAGGTAAATTTTCAACTGCTTCGGCAGCTTTTTGATCGACCAGGACATCGGCGGGCAAATTTTCAACCGCCTCCGCGACTTGATCGACCAGATTCTCGATGAGATCAAGCTCGGCCTGCTGGAACAGCCCGGAAATGATTCGATTGTCGCAGTAAATGACGCCGAGGGTTTCATTATCAACGGTGAGCGGGACGGCGACCACGCTGCGCAGCGCAAAGCCGGTGATGCTGGCCTGTTGTTGAAAGCGCGAATCCGCCAGCGCGTTCGTCGTGAGCAGGGGCTTTGAAGTTTTAACGACTTCATTGATGATGGTCGAGTTAACTGTGCTTTCAGGGTTGAGGACTTGCGCGGGGTCAATCCCATGCGCGGCCTGGACTTCTAGTTCGCCGGTTGTAGGGTTCTTCCATAGAATGAAGCCGCGCTCTGCACCAAGAAGCTGGATAATGACTTCCATCAACTGGCGCAAAGCTTCGGCGCGGTCTTCGGATTCCGCAATTTTCGCAATGGCCTTTTTGAGAATCGAACTGAAATCGGGCGTGTCGGTCATGGCTTTAACTCTGTGTTTGATACTCTGGCTTGCAAGCGAAAATTCGGCACTTATAAATTTGAACCTATACACTACTCTGTCGGGCGATACCCCAACGCTTTCAGCGAAAAGACCGCTGTGATCGTCACGCTGGTATCGGGGTCATTGGTGGCTTCCAGCAGCACCGGGATCGACGCTTCGCCGATTTTGACCAGCGCTCCGGCGGCGGCCTGACGGACGCGCTCATGTTCGTCGCGCAGTGCTTCGGCCAAAACGCTAATCGAATCCTCGTCGCCGATTCGTCCCAATGCTTCAGCAGCAAAGCGGCGCACATCGGCATCGACATCGATCAGGGCGACACGCAGGCTTTTGATCGCTTCACCATCGCCAATTTTGCCGAGCGCTTTGGCAGCGGCACGGCGAACAGCGTGATTTTCATCGCGCAGCGCTTCGATCAAACCTGTAACGGCTGGCTGGCCGATGCGGATCAGGGCGTCGGTTACAGCCACGCGCACCCACAGATCGTCCTCGCGCAGCGCGTTCAGCAGGTCATCAGTGGTGGCGGGGTCGGCAAATTTCGCCAGCGTAATAGCCGCCTGATAGCGCACCCCGGCATCAATATCTTCGCGCAATGTTTCCGCCAGATGCGGCAGCGCGCTTGTATGCTGTCCTTCGCCGATTTGTTTAACAGCGGCGATTCGTTCTTCCACTTCGGCACTTTCCAGGGCCGCGATCAGTTGGTCTAACATTAAAACTCCTCAGATTTACCATTTTTGATTGGGTCATGAACACGCCCATTATATCAAAAAGCCACCCTGGGATGGATGGCTTATTCGAATTTCATATGATAATAAAACGTTATTTATCTTCCTTTTCAGGGGTGGGCTGCTGCCCTCCCTGTGTCTGCTGCTCATCTCGCTGCATAAACTGACCATTCTGCTGCGCAATGATGTCCTCACAGCGCTCGACAAAGCGGATAAAGGGGCGTTTAGCCATACGATATGGCCCAGCGCTTACGTCATAAAGCGCCTTTTCACGCTGGAGTGCTTCGGCAGCGCTGCGGAAGGAACGCCAACCATCGCCAAATTTTTTCACATTTTCGATAGCGGCGGAAGCGGCAACCACCAGGCTGGCAATCGTCGCAATAATGGTGAATGTTCCCTGGAAACCCAACAGAACCGGGACAGCCACCGAGCCAATGCCTATGGTAAGCTGTAAATATTGATAATTGCGCTTATTTTCAGTGGCCTTGTTGTCATAATACTGCCATTGGTTCTGCCAGCGATATTTCATGTAGTAGCGTTCAGCATCGCCAGCGGTACGCATGAGGAACAGCGGCGGAGGCCAGCTCGACGCTTCCGTCTGTTCGATCTGGTTTTCGGTCTGGCGCATCACGCTTTCGACGATCCTCTGTTCAGCGCTGATTTCATCGGCAGTAATTTCGCCATTTACGGACTTTTCACCTGGCTCAGCCGTTTTCGTGCGCCGTTTCTTGGATGATTGCACGGCTTCAAGGGCGGCTGGCGCGGCATTGATAGGCGTGGAAATTACAGGTGCTGGGGCGGCTGGTGTTGGCGCAGGGGCAGCCGCAGTTGGCACAGGACTGGCGACAGTGGGTACAGCGGTTGGCACAGCCGGGGTCGGCACAGCTTCAGCGAGGCTGGTTGTGTGACCGTTTACGCTGCTTTTTTCAGATTCGCTGGATTGCATCATTTTGCTCCTGGAACTTTTTCCCAATGGGTCGGATTTTTTTGTTAACGATATACTCTTGGGTCTACAATGAAATAAATTCGTGAAAAGAGATTTTGTTTCATTATAGTACGTTTTTAGTTGGTTGCATGATTGTTCAGACTCGCAAAGTGCGTTATAAATTGAAGCGGGATTGAATATCTGTTGATGACATCCATCACTATACCATCCCCCAAAATTTTTGCTAAAAGGTCGAGATTTGTGTAAAATGGAACAAGTCGTCGTCATTTGCTTTAACCTGACAATCAAACCTGTCTGGTGGATGGCTCTCCAGCAACAACCTGTGACTGGAACGCACGAATCTCAGATGTAAACGCATAGGCGTGAGAGAGATAAATTTATGAATTCTGGTAAGTCCCAACCGACGAGTAATACGACTGTTCTCTGGATTATCGGAGCATTCCTGGCTCTGATTATAGGAGGCGTTATCATCGCCCAGGCGACGCCGCTGCTTTTCCCGCCACAGGGTTCAGCCGAATCGCGCCAGATTGACGATCTGTTCAAATTTATGCTTGCCATCGGCGGGGCAATCTTCCTGCTGGTTCAGGGAGCGCTGGTCTACTCGGTGATTCGTTTCCGTGCTAAACCCGGCGATACCTCCGACGGCGCGAACATTCATGGCAACGCCACGCTTGAACTGGTGTGGACAGCGATCCCGGCGGTCATCGTCCTGGTTTTGACGGTCTACAGCTATCAGGTGTGGGTCAGCACCCGCGAAGCGAAGTCCAACGAGCAAACTGTTTATGGACGTGGCGCACGCTTTGTCTGGTCATTTTCCTACGATGTGCCTGCCAGCGCTGTACCCAGTGATGTGGAACTGGATAAACTGCCGCAGAATATTCAAGATGCGATCACCAACAACAGCAGCTTCCCCATTACATCGCGCGAACTCCATACGTTTGTTGGGCAGCCGATCAAGATGGTCTTGGACACAGCCGATACACTCCATGCCTTCTGGATTCCGGCGATGCGTATAAAGCAAGATTTAATTGCCGGACGCACCACAGAAATTCGATTTACGCCGATTCAAGCAGGTGAGTTCCCGGTGGTCTGTGCGGAATTGTGCGGCGGCGGTCATGGCGATATGCGCGCGAAAATCATTGTCCACGCTGACGAAACCGAATATCTCACCTGGTTCAACGATCAAGTCAACGCGGTTGTATACCCGCCGGATGATCCTGTTCTTCGTGGACAGCAGGTTCTCGCCAGTGGTCAATATCCTTGTGCAGGCTGCCATACCCTGACTTCAATGAGCTGGACAGGGATCACCGGGCCAAATTTGAACGGCGTGGGTGATCGTGCCGCAACTGTGCGCTCAGCAGCAACCGGTGAAACGCCGGAAGAATACATCCATCGCTCACTCTATCATCCGACGGAATATCTCGTCCCTGGCTTCGGGCCACTGATGCCGCAGTTCCAACCGGAGGCTGGCCTACCGAATTTTATGCCCGTTGATGATAACAAGGCGATTGTGGCTTATCTGTGTACGCAGACATCCACCGGTGAATCGGCTTGTGATTTGAGCAATCTGGACGCGATTATCGCTGCCGCAGGTTAATAACGTGAATTGATTCGTCGGGGCGTGACGGTTCATGCCCCGGCGTAATGTCGTTAGATCAGTTTTGAAATAGATAAAGGTAATCATCATGGCAAGCATAACCGCCCCGCTGGGGCAAGCGCAGACAACGGCGCCTGGTCTCAAGGTCAGTGACTTTTTCCGGTGGAGTGTCGATCATAAAATTATTGGCATACAATACATGGCGACAGCGATCTTTTTCTTCATCGTCGGCGGTGCGCTGGCGATGTTGATCCGTTGGGAACTGCTCACTCCAAATCTCGACCTGATGCAGAATGGCGAACAGTACAATACCCTGTTTAGCATTCATGCGACGGTCATGATTTTCCTGTGGATTATCCCGATGTTTGCAGGGTTTGGTAATTATCTTGTACCGCTCATGCTGGGTGCAAAGGACATGGCCTTCCCCTGGCTGAACGCTTTTGCTTTCTGGCTCATTCCTCCGGCAGGTATCCTCCTGCTGCTGGGTTGGTTCGTCGGCCCGGCGCAAGCGGGGTGGACATCCTATCCACCTCTCAGCACCCTCTACAGCGGCGACGGACAGACCTTATGGGCGATGTCGCTTCATCTCCTGGGTATCTCGTCCATTCTTGGCGCGATCAATTTTATCGTAACGATCAAAAATATGCGTCCAGAAGGCATGGGTTACTGGCAGATGCCACTGTTCGTATGGGCGATTTTGGCGACCTCGATCATTGTCGTGCTGGCGACTCCGTTTTTGGCGGGGGCGCTGACTCTGCTCATTTTAGACCGTGTCGCCGGGACGAGTTTTTTCAATCCGGCGAACGGTGGCGATGCGCTGCTGTGGCAAAACGTATTCTGGTTTTATAGCCATCCAGCGGTGTACATTATGGTTTTGCCGGGGATGGGCATCATTTCGGAAATTTTGTCCATTCACGCGCGCAAGCCGATTTTTGGCTATCGCGCGATTGCGCTTTCGAGTATGGCGATTGCGCTGGTTGGCTTCACGGTCTGGGCGCATCATATGTTCACCAGTCTGACGCCGGAACTGCGTATCCCGTTTATGGTCACGTCCATGATTATCGCTGTGCCGACAGGTATCAAAGTCTTTAGCTGGCTGGGTACGCTGTGGGGCGGCAAAATCCGCTTCACCAGCGCCATGTTGTTCGGCCTGGGCTTCCTGTCGATGTTCGTGATCGGCGGGATCAGCGGTGTAATGCTTGGCTCTGTGCCAGTTGATATTCACCTGCACGACACCTATTTCGTCGTCAGCCACCTGCATTTCGTGCTGTATGGCGGCAGCGTGTTCGCGATTTTTGGCGGGATTTATCACTGGTTCCCCAAAATGTTCGGGCGCAGGCTGAATGAACGGCTGGGCAAGCTGCATTTTGCCCTGACCTATCTCGGCTTTTTCTTCACCTTCTTCCCGCAGCATATTGCCGGGTTGCAAGGAATGCCGCGCCGTGTCGCCGTTTACGCGCCGGAATTTCAGCAAATTAACATGATTATCAGTATCGCTTCGTTTGTCCTGGGCATCGCGACCTTCGTCCTGATCTACAACATTATCGTGACACTCATCGCGGGCAAACGTGTCGGCGCAAACCCCTGGCGTGCGCTGACTCTGGAATGGGCAACTTCTTCACCGCCTCCAGCCTACAATTTTGTCGGCGATCCCGTTCCTTTCGAAGACCCCTACGGCTACGGTACAGAAGAATCTGTCGCCTATCTGGACGCGCTCGAAAAACGCTTCCCGCCGCCTGTGGACGCGGAAGGAACACTGACGAGAGCGCCGCAGTCCGGGGATTAAAACGTAAATTCGTAGGGGTGCAATATATTGCGCCCCTACACAACACTATGGTTAATGAACAATGCAACGCGATTTACTGGAACAACAACTTTCGAGAAAAGAACTGCAAGACCTGCGTAATAAACGTACTGGTCTACTCATTTTCCAGATTTCATGGATAATGGTTTTTGTCTGCCTGGTGGTGGTCAATTGGCAGCTTCGGTTTTCATCGGCTTCATGGCCTCCGCCGGGGGTCGAAAAACTGCCGATGCTCCTGCCATCGATTGCTACGGGTCTCCTGTTGGTGAGCGCACTGCTGGCGCGATGGGCGACACAGGCGATCAAGGAAAATCGCACCGATCCGTTTCTAACACAATGGCGGATCGCGATAGGTTTGGGGGCAGCTTTTGTTGTAATCATGGCGTTCGAATGGATAACGCTGCCCTACAGCAAAACTTACAGCGATGTCTTTCGCACAATGACAGGCTTTCATATCATTCATGCCCTGGCGATTGGTGCGTTTATGATAAACGTTTATCAGGGCGCGCGCGCGGGCAAATATGGCCAGACGAATTTTTGGCCCGTAGAGGGCGCGACAAGCCTCTGGTATTTTGTGGTCGTCGCGTGGATTTTGTTCTACGTGGTTTTATATTGGATATAACGCTATAGTCTTAGCTTGCCCTGGGCATATTCGCGGAATATGTCCGTGCAAATTTGGGGAGGAATTATGCAACCAGGATTAAGCCGCGCGGTGCCGCTAGGCATTCTGGGCTTTTTGATCGGAACAGGGCTTTTGATGCTTATTCGTGCGCTGCAAAGCCTTGACCCGGTGCTGGATTCACAGCTCGCAATCGTCATGGGGTCGTTGTTCTGCGCCGGATTCTTCGTGTGGGGTATGGGCGCGTTTGACCCAAAGATGAGCGAACATGCCCATGAACCTGGCACCGATGACCATGCGCTTGCTCATGCCGAAGCGGAACATGAAGAAGAAACGCCTTTAAAAATTCTCGGTGGCTATATGTGGGTTTTTGTCACCCTTTTGATGGCGATTATTCTGGTGATCGCTTTCGTTGGCTTCCTGCCACAAGGCCCAGCCTTGAAAACTGTGAGCGACCCGATGGGTGATGTTGCTGCCATTGGCATGTTCCCTGTCGAAATCGGAAACCAGACGATCATGGTGAGCAAGCTCACCGTGCTGATTGCCTTTGTCGCCTTCATGTTTTTCTCCCTACTGATTGCGGCGGGCGGAATCGGGTTTATTTTTACCATGCTGGCGCAAGGCGCGGCAGAAGCAAAAGTAACATCGCAAACGACGCTTGGTCCCGGTGTGCTGGGAGACCGCCCTGGTATCCTGCCACGATTAATTTTCTTTGCGATATTCCTGGTGCTGGTCGTGGTTCTGTACCTGCTGTTTTATTACATCCTGATTGGCCTGATCCTTCCAACAGCGCCCTTCCTGGGTCTGCTTTCGCTGGTGAACGCGGTGATTTTTGCCATTTTGATCCTGCGTCCGAAGGCCATTCCCCACTTAACAGGTCGCGTGGCTAAGATCGTCGCTCGGTTCCTGCGCCGTGTCCCTGGCGCGATCCAATAGAGAGGAAATAAAAGATGAGTGAAGCATCTCTGGAACGCGCACATCACGAGGCATTACCCGCTGCAACGCCGGTACAGATCGACAATGCGAAATTTGCCATGTGGCTGTATCTCGCGTCCGAAGTCGTCATTTTCGCGATGCTGATCGCCGTTTATATTGTTTTCCGCTACAACAACCCCGATGTGATCTCTGATGTCCATGAAAAACTCGGCATTATCCTGGTCAGCGTTAACACCTTCCTGCTGCTGGCAAGCAGTTGGTCGATGGTAATGGGCTTGCAGCAAATTCAGCGCGGCAATGTACAGGGTTTGATTCGGTGGATCGGCTTAACCGCGGTATTGGGCGCGGTATTTGTCGGCCTGCAATATGTCGAATACAACGAACTGGCACATCTCGGCCTCAGCCTGAGTACCGATTTTGGAATGCGATTTTATGCGCCGACAGCCTTTCACGGCGCTCATGTGATTATTGGCGTACTGTGGGCGCTGCGCATTGTCTTGCGCGCCCGAAAAGGCTACTACAGCGCGCAAAATTACCTCGGCGTCGAAATCTTTGGCCTGTACTGGCACTTTGTCGATGTCGTCTGGATTCTTCTTTTCACAGTGATTTACCTGGTTTAAGGATGTAAGTTATGGCAGATGAACAAAAGCCACCATTAACCGATCAGAAAACCGGAGAACCTGTCAGCCCAACTCCGGCCTATCCACCGGGTGAAGCGGAACGTTTGCCAGAGGCCGAAACGGGGCTTGAGCAGGCGGTTACGGATGTGGTGCAAGCCTCAGAGGATGCGGTGGCTTCTCCGGTTGTGCAGGCATTTGACTCGGCTGTTTCCGCTGTTCAGGAAGCTGTCGATCATATTCCAGGGCCGCCCGCAACAACGCATGAAGCCTCGGCAGAACATCACAGCGATACGACCATCATTATGGGGCGCGAAATCACCGTTCCGGGGGGTATTTATACAGTTGTCTTTATAGCCCTGGGCATCGCGACGCTGATCGAAATCATTTTGGCAGAACTTCCACGTGGATTTTTCACGATCCCCTTGATGTTCAGTTTTGCGATTGTGAAAGCTGCATTGGTCGTCATGTATTACATGCATCTGCGCAGCGACAGTCGTGTTTTCACAGTCGTGCTGCTGCTGCCTGTTGCTGTGACGCTGCTGTCAACGTTATATTTGATCTCTGTTCCAGTCCGAGGCTACTAGGCGCGATACCCGTTGGGCGAAGCACCCTTCGCCCCTACGATTTGAGAAGGGCTGTTGCAGATGCAGGTTGAATTGACCGATCAAGTTGCGTTGGTGACAGGCTCCGCACACCGGGTTGGCAGGGCGATTGCTGTCGAACTGGCGCGATGCGGCTCACACATCATGGTGCATTACAACAGTTCATCTCCTGAAGCTGTTCGCGATACATTGCAGGAAATCAAATCGATGGGCGTGGATGCTTTCGCTGTTCAGGCCAATGTCGGTACGCAGGAAGGTGTGGCCTCGATTTTTACAGCCGTTCGTGAGCATTTTGGACGTTTGAATATCCTCGTCAACAGCGCATCCAATTTTCAAAAACGCCGGATTCTCGAAGTCACACTTGAGGATTGGCAGGCCACCATGAATACCAACCTCACCGGGCCGTTTCTGTGTACACAGGCTGCCGTCGCCATGATGCGCGAAAATGACCCCTCCGGCGGCGCGATTGTCAATATTTGCGATAAAGGTTCGGTAGACCCCTGGCCTGAATACGCTGCGCATGGCATCAGCAAAGCGGGACTGCTGGCTTTGACCAGAGTTTGCGCCGTCAGTCTGGGGCCAGATATTCGCGTTAATGCCGTAATTCCTGGCCCCGTTCTGCGTCCCGCCGGACGGTACATGAGCGATGAGCAATGGGAAGCTGTCGGTCAAAAAGTTCCGCTCAAACGCACCGGGACGCCAGAAGATGTCGCCCGCGCCGTCTCCTACCTCGTGCGCGAAAATTACGTGACCGGCGCAGTTTTACAGGTCAATGGTGGTGAGCATCTGATATAATTTGTGAAACGACCTGTCCCCCGCTAAAATCACCCTTATGCAAACAACAAATCCGGGTAAAACCCCACCTCTGTGTAGAAGCGGCGGCTAACTCGCCCACCCGCTAATTTTATTTTCCTCACATCGCCGTAAACTTGTTGGGTTCACGGCCTTTTCGCTTCCAGGAGTTCCAAATGAATAGACTGCTAATGGCTGTGCGTCGTTTGTCGCCCTTTATTTTCGTGCTGCTGGTCGTCGAGTTTTTAGATGAATTTGCAGGTGGCGCGCGTGAGGCTTCCTGGCCTGTAATCCGTAGTGACTTGAATCTGAGTTACGAGCAAATCGGCTTGCTGCTGACCGTGCCGAGTTTGCTGGCAAATATTGTTTTCGAGCCGGTGCTGGGCATCCTGGGCGATGTCTGGAAACGGCGTGTTCTAATTTTGGGCGGCGGGATATTTTTTGCTCTTGCTACCCTGCTTGTCGCCGCGAGTCAAAGTGGTGTCACGCTGCTGCTGGCGTTCATTATTTTTTATCCGGCGTCGGGCGCGTTCGTCAGCCTATCGCAATCGACGCTGATGGACATGGATGTCGCCCGCCACGAGCATAATATGGCGCGCTGGACGTTCGCGGGGTCGCTGGGCATTGTATTGGGCGCGTTAGTGGTGGGTCTGTTCATCAATATAGGTGCTGGTTGGCGTGGTTTTTATGTGCTGGCGGGTGTACTGACGATGATTGTCGTGTTCATCATGCGGCGTATGGCTTTCCCAAACCCGCTAACTGATGAGGAAGGAGAAACAATCACATTTCGCGTGGGCATTCGCAACGCATTTGCTGCACTGCGACGGCGGGAGGTGGTGCGCTGGTCAATTTTACTGGAGTTTTCCGACCTGATGCTCGATGTGCTGCATGGTTATCTGGCGCTGTACTTTGTCGATGTGGTCGGCGTAAGCGAACAGGATGCGGTTTTAGCCGTCGCCATGTGGACAGGTATCGGATTATTGGGCGACTTTTTGCTGGTTCCGCTTTTAGAGCGCGTTCGCGGCCTTACCTATCTGCGATTCAGCGCCGCGCTGGAATTTGTGCTGTACAGCGCTTTTCTGCTCGTGCCGGGTTTCGCTCCCAAACTGATTCTCATTGGCGCAATCGGATTTTTTAACGCTGGATGGTACTCGATTCTGAAAGGCAATCTCTACACAGCAATGCCTGGGCAAAGCGGGACGGTCATGACGCTTGGCAATCTGTTTGGGCTGATGAGCAGCTCGATTCCGTTGATAATCGGCCTGGTCGCGGCACGCTTTGGGCTTTCAACGGCGATGTTCTTTCCGTTGATCGCGTGTGTGGTACTGCTGGTCTGGCTGCCGCGCCGATAAATCCAAAAATTGCAGGCTGTGCGTTCATCGTTTGTTTAGAATTGTCTGCTATAGTTTGCATATCTTAGCGGTGATCGGGGTGGCATGATGAAAAAGGTTGTTTTATTGATAGGTATTGCTGCGATACTGGGAATAATTACGCTGGCTGTCGCCCAAGATGACACAGGAGAAGATGACATGGCAGGTCAATTTGCCGGAAAAGTACCCTCACCTGCTTTCCCAACCGGATTGGACTGGTTGAATGTTCCCACACCCCTTACCCTGGATGATCTGCGCGGCAAAATCGTGCTGCTCGATTTCTGGACCTATGGCTGCATCAACTGCATCCACATGATTCCCGTGTTGGAGCAGATTGAAAATAAATATGCCGATGAGGTGGTTGTTATCGGCGTCCATTCCGCGAAATTTGAAAATGAAGGTAAAACCGATAATATTCGCCAGATTGTCGAGCGCTACGATCTGCGTCACCCAGTTATCAACGACCAAAATTTTGCGGTCTGGAGTGCCTTTGCGCCGTATGGGGTGCAGGCATGGCCTACTTTCGTCGTGATCGATCCGCGCGGGAATATCCTCGCGGTGCAGCCAGGGGAAATCTCATTTGAGGCTTTTGATCGCGTTCTGGGCGGGATGGTTCAGTATTTTGACAGCACTGACGAAATTAACCGCGATCCGGTTCAACTCGCGCTGGAAAGCGAATCGAATCCCAATACGGCATTATCATTCCCCGGCAAAGTGCTGGCAGACCCGGCGACGAATCGCCTGTTTATCACCGATACCAACCATCATCGAATCGTCATTGCTGATCTGCTAACTTACGAAATTCTGGATGTGATTGGGAATGGCAGCCGGGGATTCACCAACGGCAGCTACAGCGAAAGCACGTTCAACAAACCGCAGGGACTCGCGCTGGATGGCAGCAC
>Ga0268299_1001877_pt1 | contig 30365 bp, 16 predicted proteins | sample NOBtaG_FD_193484 | JGI IMG/M metagenome (GOLD analysis project Ga0268299, IMG submission 193484) | Activated sludge microbial communities from bioreactor in Nijmegen, Gelderland, Netherland - NOB reactor | ecosystem: Engineered > Bioreactor > Aerobic > Activated sludge | place: Netherlands...
AACAGGTCTGACAAGCCAAACAGCGATTGATGTTGAACACAAAGGCAAACTGCCACTTCGGATGCCGCTCCTCGTAGGGATACAGCATCTTCCGTCCCAGTTGCCAGTTATAGACTTCTGGCATTGATTCGCTCCTTTCAGTCGCGTCGTGCGTCTCTCGTGAAACGTATCTCATCGTTCGTCCCTCGCGGGGAGGTATGAGCGAGTGTTTCTTCGCGCTTCACGATTCACATTTCGCATTTCGCGCGTCACGCTACACTTTGATCTTGATGTGCTCGCCTTTCAGCCACTTGGCCATGAACTCGTTTTCCTGACCCGGTGTGAAGCCGGTCCGGACTGGTTCCCACGGTCCACGGGCGCCGATGCCGCCGTCTTCCGCCTTGGTGATGCGGATCAAGCATTCCTTCGGTACCGTGTTGACCGCGTGGTGATCGATCTCGAAACCCCATTTGAACTTCAATGCATTCGCCTGCTTCCCCGGCAAGGAATCGGTTTGATGCATCGGCATGAGCCAACTCCTGGTAAAGGATTGTTGCGCGCCGTACCGGAAATTGGCCTGATACCCGGTGTCCACCGCGATCGCGCGTCCGTCCGGCCGCGTCTCGTGCCCTTTCACCGATTTCGCCGTGGCTACGTACGGGGCATGCTTTGCCATCGTGACGTGGTACGGATACGCCGGGTTGTACTTGGCACGGATCATCAGCCGGGCCACTTTGTAGAACGGATCCGAGGGCTTCCAGCCGCGATAGGGCCGGTCCACCGGGTTGCCGTCGACATAACAATAGTCGCCGTCGTTGATGCCGCGGTCTTTCGCCGCTTGCGGGTTGATATGGATCTGGTGCTCACCGACCCCCGGTGTCCGTTTGTCCATGCGGTACGGATCGCCGAAGTTCGACTCATAAATCTGTACCCAGTCGTTCACCGACCATTGGCTATGCACCCGGTGCCGGGTCTTGGGCGTCACGCAGTAGAACTGGTAGCCCTTCTCCCATAGCGGATTCGCCTGCTGCTTAATCTCCGACCACGGCAGCTTGATATTCCGTACCGTTTTATCGTCATGGTGTTGCGCGGTGATCGGAATCCCGTAGTCATCCGGCCTCACATAGGGATTGGTCGTCATGATGGCATTCGGCAGATACGGCGTACATTCCGGGCCTTCGCGGTGTACGATGAAGTTTTCGCCGTATTCGATCGCCTCCGGCTCGATTCGATACGACTCCAACCGTCCGGATCGTGTCCAATGGGGCTTCGACTCGTTGGTCTCCTCCCAGAGCGGATGCCGCGGATAGGTCCGGCACATGACCATCCAGCCCTTTTCCGACTTCAGCATGACGTCCGCGCTGTAGCCGTAGAACGTGCTGGACGCATCAAGAATCCGCTGCACATAGATGTCGACACGATTCTGGTAGACGAACTTGTACGTATCCGTCATCCGTTGTTCGCCCGTGATCTCCTTCAGTTTCGCGGCCACACCGGAAAAACTATCGAGGTCGTTTCTGGTGTCGTACAAGGGCCGAATCCCGCCTTTCCAGATCTGCACCCAAGGATTGGATACCGTGGCGGTCATTTCCGGATAGGTGAACTCCATCCAGGAGTTGACGGCAAAGGCCACGTCCGCATGGTTGACGTCGGACGTCATCTCGATGTCTTGGGTGACCAGCATTTCGATGTTCGGGTCGACGTTTTTCACCATGTCATAGTGGTGCTTGGCATTGTTGAGAATGTTGACGTTCACCACCCAGCGAATCTTGCTGGGACTCGGCATATGCGTTTTGCCGGTGAACACCTTCCGCCCGTACTTCGGCGTATTGACGATCAACGCGTTGTCGCCGTGATTCCAATAGCCCGGCTCCTCGCCATAATAATACTTGCGGTACTTGATCTCCTTGCCGTGCACGTCATCCTTGAGGTTCAGGTTCCACGGATCCTCCCCAAGATACACGCTCGCCCCGGCGCCGGACCAAGGAGCCGCTTGCCAAATACCGACCTTGTAGTTGCCGGACCAGGTATGGCAGCCCGTGCCGAACTTTCCGATATTGCCCGTCAGCATCATGACCAGCGCCGCCGCCCGGCCCATCGACGTCATATGGAAATAATGGCAAACCCCTTCTCCGTTGTGAATGGCAGCAGGCTTCACCGTCCCACAGTCCCGCGCCCAACGGACAATGAGATCCTTCGGCGCCCGGTTGATCTGGTGCACCGTATCCAGGTCGTAGTCCTGGAAGTGAATCGCGTACATTTGGTAGATGGGCATGGCATCGATTTCACGCCCATTCAGCAACTTCACGCGATAGGTGCCGGTCAGAGCCGGGTCGATTCCGGTCTGAGCGAGATGGACGCCGACCTGCTCACGATGGAGCGGGACAGCCTGCCCTTTGGCGAGATCCCAGACCATCATGCCGCCCAACCGTCGCACTTGATCCTGGGTCAGCCCCTGAATCCGACCGGAATACGACTTGGTGAAATCCGGCAATTGATAGTCCTTCACCACTTCGTACGGATCCAAGTATTGCAGCGTGTCCGTCCGAACCAGCAACGGCATGTCGGTAAAGCCTTTGATAAAATCGATGTCGTGGTGGTTCTCATCAAGAATAATTTTCGAGGCTCCGAGAAACAGCGCCCCATCCGTCTCGGGACGGACCGGAATCCAGTAGTCTGCACGGCTGGCCGTCGGATTGTATTCCGGAGTGATCACGACCAGACGCGCGCCCCGCTCGATACTCTCCAACTTCCAATGCGCTTCCGGCATTTTATTTTCGACAAAGTTTTTGCCCCAACTGGTATTCAGCTTGGTAAAGCGCATATCCGACAAATCGACATCACAGTTCTGCGTGCCGTTCCACCAGGGCTGCGACGGGTCCTGGTCGCCATGCCACGTATAATTGTTCCAATACCGCCCGCCTTGCGCCTGATCCGGATTCACCTTGCGGATCCAACTGTCCAACAACGGTAGGACGCAGTTGTTGAACCGGGTATTGGCATGTTTCCCCATCATGCCGAGAATCGGCATCCCGGCGCGATGTTTGAAGGTCCGCACACCCGCGCCCTTCATCATTTCGATCATTTCCGGAGCATACCCCTGCTCGCGGAGACGACGGGCGCCGGCCTCACCGCTGTACCGCGTGCCGATGACCACCAACCCTTTTGCCACATACGTAAATGCCGTATCCCATGAGACGCGGACCATATCGTCAAGGAAGCGGCTGTCGAACTTGTACTTCCGCTTGATATCCGATGTCAGCTCGGGAGAGCCCTCATCCATCCACTGTTTCCAGCCTTTCCGCATCAATGGACCCTTCAAACGATAGGGACCGTACACGCGACGGTGAAAGGTGAAGCCTTTCAAACACATGCGCGGGTTATGCGCAAACGTGCCGCGGTTGCCATAAAGATCCTCATATGTCTGATGATCATAATTTTGCTCGACCCGCATGACGACGCCGTTCCGGACGAAGGCCCGGATGCGGCAGGCATGCGTGTCGTTCGGCGAGCAGCACCAGGTGAACGATGAGTCGTACCGGTATTGATCGTGATACACACGTTCCCAGGATCGGTCGGGGTACTCGCCCAACGGATTGTCGACTTCCACAACCGGCTGTAAGGCGGTCAGCGCCAAGGCCTTGTCGGCCACGGCTGCCGCCGCGACGGTCCCCGCGGAGACCTTCAAAAACTGCCTGCGAGATACCTGCATCATGAATACCTCCTCAAATGAAGACAGGACACAGAAGCGGCGCGACGGTTCCTGCTGTCGCGCATCACCGCACCGTTGAGTGGGAAGAGACGATGTCCCCCTTTCTGGGATCGTGAGTGTTCCGACACATGTATGACCGGCACATCAGCAGCGGGGTGCGGCGCGATCCCTCTCGCAACGCAGGGCGCTCCTCGTGAATGGAAATGAGAGCAGAACAATTCACGACCTCCCTCTGTGCACCCTGCATGCCACGACGTGCGCGTTGCACAATCAAGCTATCTCGTTGAAATCAGTGCGCATCCCGATCCCCGCGCAGGCCGAGATCCGGCCACACCCAACCACCCACGAGGACACGCGGTGGAAGGCCACGGCGCCACCACGATTAATCGTGGGCCCAACGCATCACGGAACCTGTAGGAGAACACGGGGTACAGGAAAGAAGTTACCTGCGGGAAGGACGACGAATGCCGAGTTTGTGGAGCCGACTGCGGAGTGTGCTCGGGGCAAGACCAAGGTGTTCTGCGGCCCCTCCCGGACCTTCGATGCGCCAATCCAGCAGGGTGAGCGCTCGGAGAATGTGGTGGCGTTCTTCATCCTGCAGGGTTCGTCGGGCACTCGTCTCCGGGGAGGCGGGCGGACACATCATGAGCGAATCGAGCGGCAGCAGCCGCTCCTGACAGAGAATCAGCCCACGCTCCACGATGTTCTCCAGTTCCCGCACGTTCCCCGGCCACGCGTACCGGATCAGGCGCTCCATGGCGGAGTCATCGAAGTCTTCACAGGGGCGCTTCAGTCGCTGCGCATGCACCTGCAGAAAATGCCGGGCGAGAATAGGGATATCCTCGGGACGTTCCCGCAACGGGGGCATATGGATAGGAAACACATTCAGTCGATAGTACAAATCGCTGCGAAACCGGCCGTCCCGAATCGCGGCCGGCACATCAGCATTAGTCGCGGCGATCACCCGCACATCGACCGGAACGGGCTTCGTCCCGCCGACACGATCGACCAACCCGTCCTGCAGCACGCGCAACAGTTTCGCCTGCGCCTCCAGGGGCAGTTCACCGATTTCATCGAGGAACAAGGTGCCGCCATCAGCCAGCTCGAACCGCCCGATACGCCGCTGATCGGCTCCGGTGAAGGCGCCACGTTCATGACCGAATAGCTCGCTCTCGATCAAGCCCGACGGAAGCGCCGCGCAGTTCAGGCGCACGAACGCTCGATCCCGCCGCAAACTCCGTTCATGGATAGCCCGCGCCAGAACCTCCTTGCCGGTGCCGGTCTCCCCCGTCACCATCACGGTTGCCGTCGTCGGGGCCGCCTGCCGCGCAAGCCTCAGAACGTCCTCGAATGCCCGGCTTCTCCCCACGACGATGCCAAAATCCTGTGTGGCCTTGAGCTCTTCCGTCAGATACATGTTTTCGCGAGCGAGTTGCTCCCGCAACCCGTTAATCTCTTCATAGGCGTTCACATGGGCGATCGCGAAGCCGATCTGCGTCGCCACCTGTTGGAGAAAGTCGACATCATCGGGATCCGGTGGGCCCGCTTCGATACTCCCGATATTCAAGGTCCCGAGACAGGCCTCCTGCACCATCATGGGAATATTGATCATCCGACCGAGACCTTCCTGCAGATAACTTTCATCCTCGAGAAAGAGCCGCTCTTCCTGGAGATAGGGCCGCACATGCACGCGCTGATGGTCATATACCCACCCGACCGCACTCTGCGCATGGGGAATCATGGCGTCACTGCGAAGCACCACTTTCGGCAGATTCGTTTCCACGGCATAGAACCGAAAGGCGTCCGATTCCAGATCGTAGACCGTAACGCCAGCACGCTCCCACCGAACGACGTTGGCCAACTGTTCCGTGATGGCTCGGAACAGGCTCTGACGACTACGTTGGGAATTCAATACATTGGTGACGGAGAGGAGTGTGCGGTAGGTGACGGCCAGGTTCTGCACGACGTGGGGCCTCCTTCCTGATCATCCGCTGTAACCGGGCGGCGCGATGAGGGTGCGCCCTGGAGCAACACATCGTCGGGTGAGGCGACGCACTGGACGGATCAAAGGGCAGGCCTCGGATGTCGGTGTGGCTGGTGCGCTGTCGCCATTATAGGCCCGGACGATTACGTATTCACATCGGTTCGTCAAATCTTCATCAAACTTTAATGTCGCGTCGCGAGATCGACAGTCCACGCCGCGAGGCTCGTCCCGCCGGTAGCGCGTCATTGATGCGAGCGACGCCCTGCGCCGGACGCATGGCTGCCTTCCTCCATTCCCAACCCGGACTTCAGACGCGATGCCCCACGCCCCGCTTCAGGCCCCAATGATCCCGAGCCAGGACCGATCGAGGGCGTGAGCGGAAACGTGGCGACGCCCATATCCGGGCTTCGTCGAGGGACAAACGAATTGAGGCGATCTTCCCGAGAACTCTGCCTGCGATCCCGCTCCAGTACACTCCGCTTGGCGGGCGCCACCGCGCGATCACCCGGTGTCGGGGCGATCCTGTTCATTTCCGGCTCCTCGAGAAACGCATCCTCAGCCGCTTCATCGTCGGTCACCACCAGATTGCTGGCGATGACGTCCTTGGCCATGGATTCTGCGGTCGGAAGCTCGTCTGCATACACATCGGTTTCGTACTCCGCGGTGGAGGGCGTGGCCAGCGACGTCCAGACAGATTCCCCGGACTCGGTCACATTGATGCTCGTCACCGTCGACAAGCCCGGCCTGATGGGATGCTCGCGGATTTCCTCCGCCGGCAATGCGATACGCACCGGCACCCGCTCGACGATATGAATGAAGTTTCCGGTCGAGTTGTCCGGGGGCAACAGGGCAAAGGCACTCCCGCTTCCAGGCACCAACCCCTCGACGGTGCCGTGGAACGTATGCTTCGACCCGTACAGCCCCACACTGACCAGCGCCGGCTGCCCTGGCCGCACATGCTGCAGCTCGGTTTCACGCAGATTGGCTTCCACCCACAGATGGTCCAGCGGCACGATCGTCATCAGCGGCGCCCCAGGTTGCACGCGATCACCGACCTGCGCTTTCCGCTTGGCGACATACCCCGAGATCGGCGCTCTGATCTGCTGGCGCGTATACTCCAGATAGGCCTCGATGAGCTGGTGCTTGGCCAAATCGACGGCCGGATGCGCCATCACGGTCGTCCCTCCGACCTGCGCATCCAGCGTATTGAGTTCGGCCTGCGTCTCCCGCACCTCCGCCTCCAGGGCCAGAATCTTGTCGGCTGTGTTCTGGACGAGCTGCTTGGAGACGGCGCCGCTCGGCGAGGCCGCCTGATAGCGATCCATATCATGCTGCGCCAGATTCAACCGTGCCCGACGCGAGGCTAACTTCTCCGCCACTTGTTTTCTCGTCATGAACAGCGCGGCAATGCGCCGCACTTCTTCACCCAGTCGCCCGCGCGCACGCCCCAGCGCTGCATAGGCGTTATGTTCGTCCAGGCGGATCATCAGATCGCCCCGGTTGACGAATTGCGTTTCCTCCGCCAGCACCTGGGTGACGATGCCGGACGCTTGTGCCGCCACCGGCACCAGATTGCCCGTGACGTAGGCATTGTCGGTCCTGACCCAAAAGCGGTCATAACTCCACCAATAGGCGAGGTAGCCGATGGCAGAGATCAAGGCCAGAAAGGCCACAGCCAGCAATCGGCGATTCCGCTGCGCCCGGATCGCCTTTGGATGAATGCGATGAGGCCCTGGGCTCGGCGCGGGTGCGGAAGATTGTGGGGGCGGTGTCCTATCTGATGTAGTCATAATATTAGCTCGGTTTCTGTGTCGGTCGCTTTTCAATATCCGGGTTATAGTACCCGCCGCCCAAGGATTCGATGAGATCGACCGCCGCCACCAGTTGGTCGCTCTCCAAGGCTCTCAACGCGTACTCTTGCTCCAACACCGGCTGCCGATGCAGCAACACGTCCCGATCGTCATCGAGGCCGTTGAGCAGCCGTACCTTCGCCAGCCTCCAGTCATCCCCGAGGGACGCCAGCAAGCGCTTGTGGGACGCCATCATCTCGCCGGTCGTCTGCCAGGCACTGAGACTATCCGCGACCTCCCGCATCGCATCCAGCAAGGTGTCGTTGTACAATTCCACGGCCGCATCGTATTCCGCGCGTTGTGCGCCCAACTCCCCCCGAAGCCGCCCGCCCTCGAACCAGGGCATGCGCAACCCCGGCGCCAGGCCGTAAGCAAAACTTTGGCCGCTGAACAGAAAGTTGGCCAGTTTGTCGGTTCCCTTCGCCAGCGTCAGCGCATTGAACCCCACAAACCCGGTTAGATCGATCGTCGGATAAAACTGCGTCTTGGCGACCTTCACGAGTCTCGACGCGGCATGGGCCCGATAGAGGGCCGCGGCTAGATCCGGCCGATGAACCAGCAATCCCATGGACAAATGATCCGGCGCCGGAATCTGTCGTGGAACGATCACCTGTGGCGTGGCGAAGAGATGCACCGCCTCGTCCGGCCCTTTTCCCGTCAGCCTGGCGAGCAGATGGCGCTGCACATCGAGTTGATCGCCAACGGCCGCCTGGCGCTTGAAGGCGGCCTCATAATCCGCCACGGCAATTTTCACAGGCTGGTCGTTGTCCAACCCGAGTTGAAACCGGGTCTCCGCCAGTTTTTTGAGATCTCGACGGATTCCGACCATCGCCTTGACTACCTTGAGCTGCTGTTGAAGCGCCTGCCCGCGAAAGTAGGCGCGGGCAATCCCGGTGGTCAGTCGGAGACGAACCTCAGCCCGCTCCGCCTCTTCCGCAGCCGCATGGCCGAGTGCCGCCTCGAGCATCGCCCGATTCTTCCCCCAGAAATCGAACTCATACCGGAAGCTCAGCGGATTGATGATGCCGTACATGATCTTGATGCCCGCCACTTCCTTGTTCAGTGCGGCGAACACCCCGTGCTGAGAAATGCGTTCGTAGGTGAGAGAGGCGTCCGCTTCCAGAAACGGCAAGAGCCGGGCCCCTTCTACCTTGACGAGCGCTTGCGCTTGACGCAGGCGGGCCGAAGCTTGCTTGAGTCCGGGATTGTCCTTGAGAGCCCCGGTGATCAACCCGTTTAGCTCCTGGCTGCCGAACTGCTCCCACCAGCGATCCTCCGGCCACTCCTGGAGTCTCCTGGTCACTTCGGACAACGTCTCGTGTATTTCCGGCGGCTCCAGATACTCGGCCGGTGCCTCGCCCTGCGGAATCCAGGCGCAGCCGCCGAACCAGAGCGCGCCGCCGAGGCCGAGCGCGATCCACAAGCGGTCCATCCCCGTGCGACCGGCTGTCATGGCACCTCCTCGAGCAATTCTTCCGCGCGCATCCGCCGAAGTTCTTCGGCCGGCGACATCGGCACCGGCAAATGGGTCGGATGGGCGAACCAGACCAGCACCCCGAGACCGACGAACAAAAAGCTAGCGACGAGGAACGCATCGTTCATGCTGAGAATCGCCGCCTCCTGTTTGATGAGCAGACCCAGCTTCGCCTGCACTTCGCCGGGCGTGAGCCCGGACGCACTCAGCTTGGCCGTCAGCTGCCCGAGCGGATCGAAGGAGACCGACTGCCGCCCGCCGAAATGATCGGCCAGGTGCAGCTGATGAAAATGTGCCCGGCGAAAAAACACGATGCCCTGGAACGTGATGCCAAACGCACCGGCGGCAACACGCAAGAGATTGGCCACCTCCGCCGCTCGCGTCATCAGCGGGCCGGACAGGCCGTGCAACGTGAGCACCGTTACCGGAGTAAAGAAGGAACCGAGAAAAATCCCCTCGACGACCATGGGCCAGAACAATTCCTCGTATGAATGTGGATCGTCGAACAGGCCGATCCAATAGAAGGTCCAGGCAAAACCGAGGCAATTCAGGCTGACCAACCAGCGCGCATCGAGGTATTTGCACAGGTAGTGCATCACGGCGATCGTGGGCGCCCCCAACAACACCAGCGGGAGCAGCGCCAGGCCGGCCAGTTTCGAGGAATAGCCCAACAGCAATTGGATCTGCACGATCAGAAGGGACAAGAGCCCTTGAATCGAGAAAAACCCGAGCGTCAACCCGATGAGGCCGATCACGAAATTTCGATGCAGGAAGATCCGGAGGTCCAGCGTCGGATGACGCTCCCCGAGTTCCCAGATGATGAAGCAGGGAAAGGCGATGACCAGCACGAGGGCGACAGCCTGGAGAAACGGCGAGTCCAACCAGTCGAAGTCATTGCCCATGTTGAGCAGTGTCTGCAATCCGAGCAGCAGCACCGCAAGCAACAAGAAGCCCACGAGATCGAAACGCGCGTACCGGCGCCGAAAGCCACGGCCATACAACAGCGCGCTCAGCGTCCCGACAATAACCAGCGTCAGGACGAAATCCAGATAGAAGAGGGACCGCCAGCCCAGCATATACGCGATGTAGCCGCCGACCGGCATACCGATGGTGAAAGGCGTAATGCTGAACAAGCCCCACACCGTCAGCGCGAGCGCCTTCAGGCGTGCAGGATATTCATTGAGCAACATCGATTGTGCCAGCGGGATCGTGATGCCGCCGGCGATCCCCTGCACGATACGGGCGGGCACGAATTGCGCGAGCGTGCGACTGTCGCCACACAGGTACGACGCCAGGCTGTACACCATGAAGGCGGCGATCATCAGCCGATACTCACCGAGCCGCCCCGACAGATACCGTGCGAGGGGAAACCCTAAGGCGAGGCCGACCATGAAGTCGGTTTGCGCCCAGGTGAGAAAGCTGGGCAACACCCCGCCAAGATCCCCGGATACATGCGGCAGGAGCGCGATATAAGAGCCGGCATTGAAGAGCACGACGATGTGCGCCAAGCCGAGCACGGCATTGAAGAGCACAAAGCGCCATCCATGTAATCGCCGGAGATACACCGCTGCCATACGAGTGTCCTACCGCTCTCGGTTAGTACGACGGTGAATAACCCGGTTGGTCTCGCCGCTGGTTCACGGGGTGGTTGGACACCGCCGTCGAGACCGGTTGCGCCGTAGCCGGGGCGGTGCCGCGATGAGCGGCATAGATGGCCAATCCCGTGAACAGCATGCCTCCGACTAGATTCCCCAACGTTACAGGAAACTGGTTCCAGATCCACCAGGTAGATACGCTGACATTGGCGCCAAGCATCATGCCAATCGGCATCAAGAACATGTTGACGACGGCATGCTCGAATCCTTGGGAGAAAAACAACAGGGTAGGCCCCCAGATCGCGACAATCTTTCCCGAGAGGGAGGTCGACATATAGGCCGCGACCACAGCCAGGCTGACCATCCAGTTGCACAACATCCCCTTGGTGAACGCGGCAAGGAGACCGGCGGAGCCGTGCGAGGCATAGTAGTTGGTCTTCGCCTCGGCGATCGCGATCAGCTTGGCCCCGACGGCATTGATTTGAGCATCACCCGCCGTCGTGAGGGCGACCGCGAACAGTCCTGCGTAGAGCAGACTCCCCAGTAGATTGCCGAGAAACACCCAGGTCCAATTCGCAAAGACGTTCCGCAGACCGGCGTTCTTCTGCCCGGCGAACGCTGCGCAGGGCAGGAGGGCGAAACTTCCGGTAATAATCTCCGCGCCCAGTAAGATCGCCAGCGCCAAACCGAACGGAAAGAGGAGACTCCCGACGATCCAATAACCTGTCTCGACAGCCACCGTCACGGCCATGCTGGTCCCAATCCCCAGATAGGCACCGGCCAGCATTCCACGTAAGACCAACTGGCGAGGCGGTAAGCTCAGCTTCAATGCGCCCCCAGCCAACATGTTTTCCACCACGCCATAGGGTTTCACGTAGTCCATCCTCGCCTCCTTGTTCGGCTCACCGATTCTCGAAACGCGCGCGCATCACCGTCCCTGCCCGTCGAGACCTGTGCGCCTTGCTTGAGCAAGGCGCATGCCTCATCGTTCTTCCCTACGCGGTGATACACCCGCGACCAGGCCGGACAGACCATCCGCTTCTCTGGCGTGGCCGGCGTCGCACCCAAGAGGTTGGGTATGCAGCCGCGGGCAGACGGGCGAGATCGCACAGCCGCTCGGTGCGAAATCGCTCATTGCCTCACCCGCATGTGATGTCACGCGACGCTCGATTACAGCGACCGAGCTAACAGGGCGGTTCGGGGAAGAGGGCACACAGGGGGATGCGGCAGGCTCCTGCACGGCGGCGATATTGCACAGGCATGGCGGAGCGGACTACCATACTGCCGGAGATCGAGATCCGCCTTGAACGACCTGCTCAGCAACCTCCCAATTGCCCGCAAGCTTTTTCTTGCGTCGGTCATTCCTGCGCTCACAGTGCTGCTCCTCAGTATCTTGACCTATCGCAGCGTCACGACCTTCTCCGACGATGAAGGCCAGCTCAACGACATCTACTACTCGCAACGGCTGGCATCGGAATACCTTCGGCTGGTGGTCGACCTTGAAACGGGATTTCGCGGATTTGTGCTGACCGGCCAGGAACATTATCTGTTCCCCTATCGCACGGCCCAGGACCATGTGCTCAACATCGGCCGCACATTGGAGGCGCAGGTCTCCCAACAAGACGATCAACGGGCGCTCATCATCTCGGTGCAGCAGCTCGTCAAACAGTTCATCCATGAGAAAGAGTTGCTGATCGAGGCCGTGAAGGCCGACCACACCGATGAAGCGCGGGAGTACATCGAGGAGGGAAAAGGGCGCACACTGATGTTGACGATCCGGCAGGACATGGGCCGGTTCGAACATCTCACACAGACAGCCTTGAATACCAAGCTGGCGAAGATCGCTCAGGATCGTGATGCCATGCTGATGACCATTCTCGGCGGCGGACTCTTCGCCTTGATCTGCATGGTGGCGGCATTGCACCTCATCGCCCACTCCATCACCACTCCGCTGGCGCGTCTCGCCTCCGCCGTCGTCACATCCGACAGCAACCCGATCCCGCAAGTTCCCGCCATGACCAGAACCGATGAAATCGGTCATTTGTCGCGCGTGATGCGTGCGATGAGCGCGGCCATCGAATCTCACATCGCCATGGTGCAGCAATCGGAAGCGAACCTCCGCCAGCTCAACCAAGATCTGGCCGGATCCGAGGCCAAATACCGCAGCATCGTCGACCATGCGCCCTTCGGCATTTTCACCACGCGCGGCATGACCCTCGTGTTCAGCAACCGGTACAACAGCCTGCTTGCGGGTCTCGATCCAGGCGAAGAGAAAGATCCCGACGCAGTTCGTCGCGCCATCCACCCGGAAGACCGTGACCGGGTGATTGAGGAATTCGCCAGGGCGGTGGCGGAAGGGCAGCCCTGCGAAATGGTCTTCCGCTTTCTGCACGTCGACGGTACAGTCCGCAAGGTCTTGAGCCGGCGCATCCCGATTCGAGACCAGTCCGGACAGGTCGTCATGTATCAGGGGTTCAACGTGGACATCACGGCGCTGGACTTCATGCAAACGCGATTGCGTCGGGCCGAACGGCTGGCCACTTTGGGGCAGGTCGCCGCCGGCATCGCCCATGAGATCAGAAACCCGCTCGTGGGAATCGGATCGACCACCTCGCTTTTACTCGACGACATCGCGGCCGATGACACGCGACGCCCGGACCTCGAGGTCATCCTGCAAGAGACCAAACGCCTCGACCGGATCGTCAATCAGATCATCGACTACGCGCGTCCCCGTGAGGTTGTGGCATTCGCCTTCGACATGGCACAGCTGGTGCAAGAAGTCACAAAGGTATTAGATGAGCCCCTTGCGCAGAAACAGGCGACGATCATGCCCTCGGCCCCGACCCCACCCTACATGATCCAGGCCGACCGTGATCAATTCAAACAGGTGCTGCTCAACGTAATGCAAAACGCCGTCGAGGCCACGCCGGTCGGAGGGTCGATTACCGTGGCCATAACCCCGCTCGCTCGCGGCCTCGAACCAGGGCTCGAAATGACAGTCATGGACGACGGACAGGGTATCAGCCCCTCCCACTTGCCACATGTGTTCGAGCCGTTCTTCACGAGCGGCAAGCCGCGCGGGACCGGGTTGGGGTTGGCCATCTGCCGCAATATTCTCGATGCCCACGGGGGGGACATTATCCTGGACAGTAAGCCGGGACTCGGCACCACCGTTCGCATCTGGGCCCCCTTACGACAACAACCGCAACGAATGCAGGAAGAAGGAACCCATGCAGGCCACGATCTACGTCACGGATGACGAACCGGCCATTCGCTCCGCCATCGTCAAACGTCTGTCTCGACGCCACCATACGGTGACCGGACTCGACTCGGGGGAGGAATTGGTCCGAGCGGTGACGCAACATCCCCCCGACCTCATTCTGCTGGATCTGAAGATGCCCGGCATGGGCGGCATCGAAGCACTCAAACAGATTCGTCCGCTCGCGCCACAAACCCTCGTCATCATGCTGACGGCCTACGGAACGGTAGAAAACGCGGTCGAAGCGATGCGTTTGGGCGCATACGATTTTCTGATCAAGTCCGTCGACCTGTCCGGCGTCGACCCTGTCGTCGATCGGGCCCTCGAATTTCTCACCTTGCGTCACCGCGTCGAATTCGCGCTGGAGGATCAGAACAGCGCCTACACCCTTTCGAATATCGACGCCCGCAGCCCGGCCATGCAACTGCTCCTCGGTCAAGTGCGGGACGTGGCGCAGAATGCCAAGGCGACCGTCCTCCTCCAGGGCGAAACCGGAACCGGCAAGGAGTTTCTCGCACGAGTCATCCACTGTAACGGGCCCCGGGCGACCGGTCCGTTTGTCGCCGTCAATTGCACCGCCATTCCCAAGGAGTTGTTCGAAAGCGAGCTCTTCGGCTATGAGCGGGGGGCCTTCACCGGCGCACACCAGCGCAAACGCGGGTTGCTCGAGAAGGCCGAAGGCGGCACCCTTTTCCTGGACGAGATCGGCGATTTGGATCCGGCCATGCAGGCGAAGCTGCTGCGCGTACTCCAGGAGCGGACCTTCCGGCGACTGGGCGGTACCGAAGACCTGTCGGTTGATTTCCGCTTGATGACCGCCACGAATCGAGATCTCAAAAAGGACACCGCGCGCGGCACATTCCGCGAAGATCTCTTTTTCCGCCTGAACGTCGTGACGTTTGAGCTTCCACCGCTGCGCGTACGCACGGAGGACATCCTCCCCCTCTGCATGCAGGCCCTATTGCGGTTCGGTAAGGAATTCGGAAAAGACGTGCTCGACATTGAACCGGACGCGCAGGACCTGCTGCAACGGTACAGTTACCCCGGAAATATCCGCGAGCTACAGAACATCATCGAGCGCGCGATGATTCTGTGTCATGAGAAAACCCTGACCGCCGGCTGCCTGCCGCGAGAACTTCGCGATCAGGCGTCGCAGATCACCGTCGCCACGGCACAAGGGGAACATCCCACGTTGCGGATCGAGATGGTCTTGGGACAGCAGACGTTGGCGGACATCGAGACGGCACTGATTGAGGAAGTCGTGCGCCTGTCGGATCACAACAAGACGTTGGCGGCCAAGTATTTGGGGTTAACCCGGTTCGCCCTGGATCGCCGACTCAAGAAACAACTGGAGCAGGACTAGCCCTACAGACCATGCGTGTACCGCGCCGGAGTTGAACCGACCCTCCAAGACACGCATAATATGCAGATGGATCGATCTCTGACGCAGGAGACGCACGACCGCAACATTCTGGCGCTCGTCCTCGGCCTGGGTAGCCTGCTGTTCGTCATCGATCTCTTCATGCCCCTGGGCATCGCCATCGGCGTCTTATATGCGGGACTCGTGCTGTTGGCTGCAGCATCCTCGAACAGCCGACTGCCGTTTATGACCGCCGTCGCATCCACCCCTCTCATCATCGCGGGGGCGGTACTCGGTCCGCAGGACGACGACATTCCCCTGCGGGTCGGCGTGAGCAACCGGATCTTCAGCCTAATCGTGCTCTGGATTGCCGCCATCCTCCTCTGGCAACGGCAACGGGCGGTCGCCGCATTGCGCCAGGCCAAGGACGAGCTGGAAGCGCGTGTCGACGCCCGCACGAAGGAGCTGGCCGACGTGAACCAGACCCTGGTGCAGGAAATTTCCGGGCATGTCGAAACGGAAGGATTCCTCCGCGCCAGCGAGCAGGCGCTTGCGACCAGCCGGCAAGAATTGCGCGACCTGACCGCGCGCCTGCTCACGGTGCAGGAAGAGGAACGCCGGCGCATCTCCAGAGATCTCCACGACGACATCAATCAACGACTGGCGATGCTGGTGGTCCAGGCCGAGTCCCTGGAAAGTATTCTTCCCCCTTCCGCCGGTGCCTGCAGCAAAGAATTGCGCTCGATCCAGGACCGTTTGACGGAACTGTCCGATGACGTCCGTCACTTGGCCTATCAGTTTCACCCGTCGATCCTGGACGATCTGGGGCTGCCCGTGGCCTTGCAACGCCTGGTCGATGATTGCGCCGTGCGCTCCACGATGGAGATTTCATTGGAAGTCGGCCCCCTTCCCCACACGATTCCTCAGGCCGTGTCCACCTGCTTGTATCGCATCGCACAGGAATGCCTCACCAATGTGCTGAAACATGCGCAGGCCTCACGGGCGACGGTGACCCTCGCCTCGACAGCGGAGGCGCTCACCCTGACCGTCCAGGATAACGGCGTCGGTTTCGATACACAGAGCGTGGCGGACAATCCACGCGGGCTCGGCCTGGTCAGCATGGCGGAGCGGGTGCGCCTGGTCCACGGCACCGTCACCATCGACTCCATTCCCCGGAAAGGCACGCGTTTCTCCATTCACGTTCCCCACGCGGAGGTTTCCGTATGAGCACGACGCCGCCCCCTCGAGTATTACTGGCCGATGACCATACTCTGGTCCTAGAAGGCTTCCGCCGCATCGTCGAACAACGCTGCGAGGTCGTTGGCGCGGTGGAAGACGGCCGCGCGCTGCTGGAAGCCGCCGTGCGGTTGCGCCCAGACCTCATTCTCCTGGACATCTCCATGCCTCTCCTGAACGGCGTGGATGCAGGACGTCAACTCAAGAAGCTACTACCGGACGCCAAGTTGATCTTCGTCACCATGCACGCAGACCCCGCGTATGTCAGCGAAGCCTTCAAGGCCGGCGCTTCGGCGTACCTACTCAAACGCTCGGCAGCAAGAGAATTGGACCAAGCGATCGAGGCAGTATTAAAAGGGCAATATTTTGTCACGTCGCTGTTGACGCGAGAACTTGTCACCGGCCTCTCCTCCGAGGAAGGGGGCATGTTTTCACAGCGGCAGGAACTGACACCGCGGCAGCGCGAAGTATTACAGCTCATCGCCGAAGGACGGACGATCAAAGAGATTGCGGCGCTGCTGAACATCTCTCCCAAGACGGTCGAGTTTCACAAAGCCCAGATCATTTTCCACCTGAACCTTCGCACCACCGCCGAGTTGACCAAATATGCGCTCGCACACGGACTCACATCCGCCTGACCCGCGAGCGGCAATGGGCAAACCGCACGCCACAGGGGTTTCAGACCTTCCTCTGATCACGCTCGTGCTCGCATACTTTTGCGCCCAACCTAGGAGATCACCTAGTTGCCAGGCGCCTCCACGTTCTGTAGGGTGCTGACGAGAGTCTGCGCGGTCCCCTGCCCGGCGCCGCCGCCCGGATCCAGAACCAGAAAAGGAGTTCCTCCAATGGAACCCACAGCCACTCAATGTCAGTTTTGTTGGCGGATTCACGATCAGGGAGCTGGAGGTGGAGAATCAGCCGGATGGTCGGATTTACCGACCTTTATCCGAAGACACAATCTCGCGACACACGATCTCCGTTTTACCGATGGGTATTGTCCGCAATGCACGCAACTGTACTGTCGTCTCACACAAGTGCATCCGTACGATTCATGAGCCACGGTCTCGCAGGAGGTCGGTTCTACACTCGCATGCGATCCACCGTCCCCAACCGCCAACGGCCCAGGCCACCCAGACGCTCACCCTCTTTCCCGCACTGCCGTCGATGCACTCTCTTCGGTACGACAGGCAGAATCGTGGCAGCGGCGGATCCATGCCACAGTTGCCGAGGCCGACACGCCGGCCACTGGTCACGACGGCTTCGAGGGCCATCCACCCGTCGGACACGTTCCTGCGTCTAACCCATCGCCACAGTGCACGCCGAAATCTAGAATGAAACATTCGCCAGGTCAGCTCCATCACCCACACAGTGCTGGACTCTTCCAATGGAGAGTCACCGGGAGTCCCCTCCTGTACCACACAGACTGTTTGTTCGTTGGAATCCCTGACCTGGCGTCCCTCCTGGGCCAGGCTGTACGTCCCTCTCTGTCTGATCGACTTCACCCGGCGAAGGTGATACGGTATTTTTATCGGTTGTCACGCACAACAGGGTGAGAGCCCGCCCTCACGTGACGACGGACGATCCTACGGAGGAAGGACGAACGAACCATGCCCCCTATGCCCAGAAGCCGACCGGCACTCAACCTACATCAGTACATGACCACCGGTCCCACAACAAATCACCGGCGACTGACGCCACCGATATGCGCTGCTGTGGGCCTGGCCGCAGGAGTTCGCCCTCCTCACAGACTTGCCGTCCAACCGAAACTCATCGCGTGCGTACTGCTTGTGCTGCTGGGCATCGCCTGGATGCTCCCAGCAACCGGTTGGTGCGCAGGCCCCGCGGCAAGTTCCGCCGCTCAGCCCGCGCCTGAACCGGTGTATTCACTTCAGAGTGTGCTGGATCTGGCCCTGGCGCGTAACCCCACGGTCGCCAGCGCCGAAGGGACCATCGAGCAAAATCGCGGGCAACAAGTCGCCGCCTATACCTATCTCAACCCGTCGGTCAACGCCAACAGCGGCCGCGGTAGAATGAGAGACTTGGGGCTCTTCGATCCGGCGGTGCGGGAGTCTCTCACCGAATTCAACCTGACCGTCGGCCAACCGATCGAGTGGCCGTCGAAACGCGCAGCCCGCCAACGGGCGACGGAAGCAGGCGTGGCCAGCGCTTCGGCCGGCCTGGCGGAAACCCAGTTGAATTTGATCGCCGACGTCAAGGTCGCCTTCTATGATCTTCTTCTGGCCCAACGGGCGCTGGTCCTCGCACAGCAGAATCTGGCCACCGTGGAAGACGTCGATAAAGCAGTACGAACCAGAGTACGCCTTGGAGAAAGTCCGCAGTTCGAGGCGATTCGTTCCGGAGTGGAAGTGCTGAAAGCGAACCAGTCGTTGACCAGAGCCGCCAATACCGTACGGGTCAATCGGGTGATGCTGGATACCCTGACGGCCGGTGCGTTAGGCCCCATGTATGCCATCGATGGACAGCTCCACCGCGTGGGGCCTGGATTCGGCATCGACATTCTCACCGAACGCGCGCTCAGCCAACATCCGACCATGGTGCGCCTCCGCAAATCGGTGGAACAGGCCGATCATAGCCTCGAATTCGAACGTCAGGCCCGCGTGCCCAACATTACGATCGGCGGTAGCTACTGGCGGGAAATCGGTCGGGAAGCCTTTACCGGCGGCGTGTCGTTTCCCACTCCGGTGTGGGATCGGCGGCAGGGCGAAATTATCTCCGCCTTGGGGAGCAAGCGCAAAGGTGAGGCGGAATTTCTCCGCGCGCGCAATGAACTCATCCGAAACATCAGCCAACATTTCCAGGATGCAAAGACCACGGCGGACATGATCGAGGTGTATGAAAAGGGGCTCTTGAAACAAGCCGATGAAGCGCTACGGATCGCGAAGTTCAGCTTCCAGCAAGGGGCATCGAGCCTCATTGAAGTCCTCGATGCCCAACGCGTGCAACGTCAGATCTTGTTGGACTATGCCCAGGCCCAGTTTGAACTGTCCATGTCGCTCGCGCTCCTGGAACGTGCGGTAGGAGGCGCCATATGAGGAACCACCCTTCACGCGCGACGAGCCGATCGAGACCGATCCGAAAAACCGGTGCCCGAACGTTTGCCCTCATGGTACTGGCCGGCCTGCTCGCGTTGTTCGCCTCGTCCAGTTGCGATGGCCCTCCTCCCAACGCGACGGGGGCCAACCCGCCGCCCGCTGTCGACAAGGGCCTGGTCCGGTTGACCGCCGAGGAAATCAAATCAGCCGGTATCATCGTGCAACCAGTCACACGCTCGGAATTTCGCACGATCCGTGATTTTCCCGGCACCGTCGAACCGAACGAACATGCCCTGGCAGAAATCACGACTCTCGTCCGCGGGCGGGTCATCGATGTCTATGCCGACCTGGGCCGTGAGGTCAAAGGGGGCACCCTGCTGGCCCTCCTCTACAGCAGCGAACTGGGGATGGCGCAATCGGCGTACTTGAAAGCGACGGCCAAGTTGAACGTGGCCGAACGGGCTTTCCGCCGGGCGGAGCTACTCTTGAAGGAAAAGGTCATCGGCGTAGCTGAGCTGCAACGACGTGAAGGAGAAATGCTGAGTCTCCGGGCCGAGTTGCGAGAAGCCCGGGACCGCCTGTTGATCCTGGGCCTCACGGATGAAGACTTGCGCAATTTGGATCGCAATCATACGATCCGGTCACACGTCCCGGTGGTGGCCCCCTTCGACGGCCGCATCATCGCTCGCAACCTGACCAAAGGCGAAGTCGTGGAAACCACGGAGAAGTTGTTCGTGGTCGCCGACCTCACGGATGTGTGGGTTACGGCGGTCATTCCCGAAAAGGATATTCCCTACATTCGGCCCGATCAGACAGGAACAGGCCAATCGGTGGAGGTCCATGTGGCGGCCTATCCCGGACAGGCCTTCCAGGGACGCATCACCTACGTCGGAGATGTACTCGACCCTGCGACCCGGACGATGCGTCTTCGACTGGAACTGCCGAATCCCGAGCGCAAGCTCAAGCCCGCCATGTATGCCACAGTTCGGGTCTATTCTGAACCGGAAGCGAATGCGCTGCTCATCCCGGTGTCCGCCGTGCAACGCGACCGTGACCGGCAATTCGTCTTTGTCGAACGCGAACCCGCCATATTTGAGGCACGCGATGTCAAGTTAGGCAGTTCGAACGGCCGTGAGATCAAGGTGCTGGACGGACTGCTGGAGGGAGAGTCGATCGTGACGAACGGTGCCTTTGTGCTGAAATCCGAACTGCTCGGGGAACAGATGTAACCTGATGCTGTCCTCTCTCCTGGCCTTTGCTCTCCGTCAGCGTGTCCTCGTCGTCGTCATGGCGTGTATTCTAACCGCCGGGGGGATCTACGCGTTCCGCACCATCGCCATCGACGCCTTCCCCGACGTCACCACGGTCCTGGTGCAGGTCGTCACAAAAGTGCCCGGCATGTCTCCGGCGGAAGTGGAACGCTTTGTCACCTTCCCCATGGAACTCCAGCTCATGGGTGCGCCGGGGCTGACGGACATTCGCTCGTTCTCAAAAGTCGGCCTGTCGATGATCACCGTCGTCTTCAAGGACGATATCGATATCTATTTGGCCCGGCAGGTCGTCCTGGAACGGATACTCGAAATTCAAGAGCTGCTGCCGCCCGGCTCCACATCGCAACTGGTGCCGAATACCACCGGATTGGGGGAAGTCTACCAATTCTACCTTGAGGGGCCGCACGACAATGACCAAAACTTTGTGATGAGTGATTCGGACCTCATGGAGCGGCGGACCATTGAGGACTGGGTCATTCGGCCGTTGCTCAAAGGACTCCCCGATGTCGTGGATGTGAACTCGCTGGGCGGCTTCGTCAAACAGTACCAGGTGATGGTCGAACCGGGCCTGCTTCGAAAATACGGCCTGGCCCTGCACGATGTGTTCGATGCCGTGGCAAAAAACAACGCAAATGCCGGCGGGAACATCCTGGAGAAAGACGACGAAAAATATGTGGTTCGCGGCGTCGGCCTGATCAAGACGCTTGAAGACATCGACCACATCGTCGTCAAACAGGTGGGTGGTACCCCGGTGTACGTTCGGGATGTGGCAGAAGTCCGGATCGGGCACGCCGTCCGGCACGGTGCCGCCGTGCTGAATGGGAAACACGAAGTGATCACCGGCATCGTCCTCATGCTGCGCGGAGGCAATGCCAGAGACGTCGTGCAATCCATCAAAGACAAAATCTCAGAGATTCACCACAAACGGATCCTGCCGGATGGATTGCGGATCATCCCCTTCTATGACCGGATCGAACTGATCACGGCCGCACTGGATACCGTCTACAAAGCGCTGCTTGAGGGCATCGTGCTCGTCGTCGTGATTCTTTTTCTGTTCCTCGGCAACGTGCGCAGCGCCCTCATTGTGACCGCCACCTTGATTGTGACGCCGCTGGTCACCTTTATCATCATGGACCAAGTGGGACTGACGGCCAACCTCATGTCGCTCGGAGGTCTGGTCATCGCCATCGGCATGATGGTGGATGGCTCGGTCGTGGTGGTGGAAAATGTGTATCGGCATCTCGCCGAACAGCGAGACGACCGCCTCAGTAAGACGGAGGTCATTCTGCATGCGGTCACCGAAGTCGGGCAACCGGTCATCTTCGGCATTCTGATTATTATCCTCGTGTTCCTTCCGATTCTGACGCTGCAGGGCATGGAAGGAAAAATGTTTCAGCCCCTCGCCAATACGATCATCATTGCGCTGCTCGTGTCCTTGGTCTTGTCATTGACACTCTCCCCGGTGCTCTGCGCCATGGCGCTGAAACGAGGCACGGAGGAGGACACGTTCCTGCTCCGCTGGGCCAAATGGGCCTATCTCCCGACCCTTCGCTGGGCGACGGGACACCGCGTCACGGTGTTAGCCCTCGCCCTCGGCCTCCTCGGCGCCAGTCTCTCCCTGTTTCCCTTTCTCGGTGGAGAATTTATTCCCATCTTGAACGAAGGATCGATTTCACCCCAAACCATCCGTTATCCCAGCATCGCGCTGGATCGATCCATCGAAATTGAGAAAGAGATGCAGCGCGCAGTCATGGAGTTTCCCGAAGTGCGCATGGTGGTCTCCAAGATCGGCCGCTCGGAGATGGGAAACGATCCTCAGGAACCGAATGCGAGTGATCCAACCGTGACACTCCGCCCGATGGACGAATGGACCACGGCCACGACCAAAGCCGGACTTGACGATGCCATCCGCAAACGCATTGAAAAAGTGCCGGGAGCCAATTACCTGCTCAGCCAACCGATCCAACAACGCGTGGATGAGCTGCTGTCCGGCGTCCGATCGGAAGCCACCATCAAAATTCTCGGGGACGATCTGTCGGTGCTGCGAAGTACGGCGGAAAAGATACAAACCATCATGACATCGGTCAGAGGGGTGGGCGACGTGCGGGTCGAACAACTCTTCGGCCAGACCTACCTCACCATCGACATCGATCGCAGTAAGATTGCTCGCCACGGCATCAATGTCGCCCATATTCAGGAAATTATTACCACGGCGATCGGGCAAGAACCGGCAACCCACGTGTATGAGGGAAACAAACGATTCGATCTGACCTTGCGGTATCCTGAAAAGTACCGCAACAGCGTCGACACCATTAAGAATATTTTACTGACGACATCTTCCGGTGCCCTCATTCCACTCGGAGATCTCGCCACAGTCGAGCTACAAGAAGGCCCCTCATTGATCAGTCGCGAGGGTCTGCAACGCCGGATCTATGTCGGGTTCAACACACTGGGCCGAGACATCGAAAGCGTCGTTGCGGAAGCGCAAGCCAAAATCGCAAAAGACGTTCACCTTCCAGCCGGCTATCACCTGGTATGGGGCGGCTCATTCGAGAATATGCAGCGAGCCATGGCGCGATTGAAAATCATCTTGCCGATCACGATCGGCTTGATCTTCATGCTCTTATTTGCCTCCTTCAATTCCGTCCGCCATGCCGCGCTGATTATCATGAACCTGCCGTTCGCCATGATCGGCGGGATCGTGGCACTCTGGCTGACCGGTGAATATTTGAGTGTGCCGGCCTCGGTGGGATTCATCAACTTGTTCGGCGTGGCAGTGCTCAATGGAATCGTCCTGGTCTCCTACTTCAACAAGCTGCGCGAGGACGGCCTTCCGTGCGAGGAGGCCATCATCAAAGGGTGCACGCTTCGACTCAGGCCTGTCCTCATGACCGCGCTGGTGGCGCTCCTCGGTTTGATTCCTCTCGCGTTCGCCCATGGAATTGGATCGGAAGTGCAACGTCCCCTCGCCGTGGTCGTCATCGGAGGGCTCGTCAGTTCCACCCTGCTGACGTTGATCGTGCTTCCCGTGCTCTACCAATGGTTTGATCGGCCGGATGCAGCCGGTGACGAACGAACCGCATGACCGCAGGGGTTCTGTGCGGGCTGCGTGTATTCGCTCAGTCGTCCCTTAGCTCAGCATGATTCACACAGGCTCGCGGATCATCCAGGCTAGTGACATGCCGAGGTGGTACCCCGCACATGATCCTGCATGATGCGCACAGTGAGAGCCTGGCTGGTTCAGCGGAGTCAGACAGTCCTATTCACCCGCACGAAGGAGATGAATCCCAGCTTATGGCCTGGACGTTCCTGGTAATCGCCGGTTTGTTGGAAGTTTGTTGGGCCATCGGACTCAAGTATACGGAAGGGTTCTCTCGATTCTGGCCGACTGCCATCACGCTTGTCGCCATGGCGGCGAGCTTCGGCTGTCTCGCCCAAGCGTTAAAGAGTATCCCTCTCGGCACGGGCTATGCCGTCTGGACGGGCATCGGCGCCGCCGGCACGGCGGTGTTGGGCATGGTCATCTTCGCCGAGACGGTGTCGCTCATCAAACTGGCTTCTCTCCTCTGCATCCTACTCGGCATCATCGGGCTCAAAAACAGCGCCTGATCCACGTTCGGCGCGCACTCATCCTCTGAACACCCTTGATCAGTTGTCCGCAATTCATCGGACTCCTCCAGGAATCCTCCCTAACATCGCCGCCGCACACTCGACGAATGGTGCATGAGCATTCCATCGGACGCTGCCGTGCTTCCAACATTAGCGGTCACCGGCTTAGCCCCAGCTTCAACCGAACTGTGCACTGAGAGACCGCACCGGCAAGCACCCCCTTTCGCATGCAGGCCATGGGGCCGCGGCACTCATCCTATATCCGTCATAGACATGGGTCGACCGATGCAAGCAGTTGATTTACTTCGGTCCAGCCTCCTAAGATGAGGACGCAGTGGACCAGGAGCCTGCCGGTCGGCAGGCTCCTCCATCCCCATGTCGACCGCTCTCGCAAAGGCGCGGGGATGCCTGTTCCCACAAACGGCAAATCTGTCCCGAGACAATACCTATGGCAAACACCAAACAAAAGCCCTTCACGATTCTGCTGGTCGAGGACGACGCAGGAGATGTAGACCTGTTCTTGCGCACAGTTGAGCAGGAGCTCCCCCGCCACGAAGACGACGAGGTCGCGCTGGTCATCAATGCGACCGCCGAGGGGGCGATCGAACGCCTCCAGAAAAATCCTGTCGATCTCATCATCGCCGATGTGCGGTTGCCGGGAATCAGCGGCATTGAACTGCTGCGGCGTGCTCAGGACCTGAATCGACGCATCCCGGTCATTATCCTGAGCCGGGTGGATGCCACGGAGACGGTCATCGATGCCATGCGCCATGGGGCGTTTGATTATGTCGTCAAACCCTACGACGCGATGGATCTGGCGGCCCGCATCCATCGGGCCATGCGGATGTCGGAGATTCTCCTGCAGGCCAGTCCCGATGAACCCGCCGCGCCTCGAATCCCCTTCAAAAACCTCGTCGGCGTCAGCGCGCCAATCCGGAACGTCATGGCCATGATCGAAGCAATCGCCCGCGTCCCTTCCACCACGCTGATTATCGGAGAGACGGGTACCGGGAAAGAGCTGATCGCCAAAGCGATTCACGAGCGAAGTCCTGACAGCGACGGCCCGTTTCAAGTCGTAGATTGCACGACGTTTTCAGAAGGCACAGTGGAGAGCGAACTGTTCGGTCATGTCCGTGGCGCATTTACCGGCGCGGTGTCCGACCGAACCGGCCTGATCGAATCCGGCAGTCACGGCACCGTCTTCCTGGACGAAATCGGCGACTTACCGGCGAATCTTCAAGCCAAGCTCCTGCGCGTGCTGGAAGCTGGGGAAGTCCGTGCGGTCGGCAGCACGCAGCAACGGAAGGTCAACGTCCGCTTCGTCGCGGCAACGAATCAAGACCTGGCCGAAAAGGTGAAGCGGAATGAGTTCAGAAAAGATCTTTTCTTTCGCCTCAATGTCATGGTCATTCGCGTGCCCCCATTGCGGGAGCGGACGGAAGACATTCCCGTCCTTGCCCGGCACTTTATCGCCCGCTACGCAAAGGAGTTTTCAAAACACGTGGAGGATCTGCACCCCACAGCCGTCACGGAACTGGTTGCCTACCCTTGGCCAGGCAATGTGCGGGAACTCCGCAATGTGATGGAGAGGGCAGTCATGCTCGCCAAGGGGGATCGCATCGGCGTCGCCGATGTGGCAGGAATGTTGGCGATTCCAGACCACCGACAGCGAGAGATCCCCGACGAAGATTATCTCCACCTTCCCTATGCCAAGGCGAAAGAGCAGGTGCTGGAAGCCTTCAATCGGCGGTATATCTCCACCAAACTGACCATCCACCAAGGCAACGTCACCCATGCCGCACAGGATTCCGGCCTTCCGCGCTCCTACTTCCATGAAATCATGCGCCGCTATACTAAAGACGACAAATAGGGTGTCAGCAAATCATGACACTCCGCAACGATCAGTGATCACAACACATTGTTTTTATTATTAATTATGACAACAAACAGGATAGTCTGCACTTACAGACATATAACAGTGCTTATATATCAATGATTTATAATCATTCCCTCTCGCAGCAGTCAGTAGTTTCTGACCTCCCTCTTCCCCCCCCCGGTTCGTCTCCTCAAAGGCCATGGATTAACGATCTCAAAGCATTGATTATATGATGTTATTATCACGTTGCCCGAGCGTAACGTCAGTGTGAATTCGTGCGGCGGCGGCATGCGAATTGTAATATCTAGCTACCGCGAGCGAATGTCCGCTCGCCATTTTCGAATTGTGAGGGACGAATGTTTCCAATTCGCCACACGGAAAGGAGGTCCACTAGACGAACTTGCATTCTTGTGAGTGTAGTGAAGTCGTACGAACAGGCGCATGAGGGACTCATGCGCCTCACAAGGAGGTAGCTATTATGCAGGTTTCCGTTTCACGGAGACAGTTTCTCAAAATCTCGGCGGGAACCGTCGCGGCCGTGGCCGTGGCGGACAAAGTCCTTGCGTTGACCGCGCTGCAGCCGGTCATCGAGGTTGGGAACCCGCTGGGTGAGTACCCGGATCGGTCCTGGGAGCGTGTGTATCACGACCAGTACCGGTACGACTCATCCTTCACGTGGTGCTGCTCACCGAACGACACCCACGGCTGCCGCGTCCGGGCCTTCGTCCGGAACGGCGTCGTCATGCGCGTTGAGCAGAACTATGACCACCAGACGTATGAAGACCTCTACGGCAACCGCGGCACGTTTGCGCATAACCCGCGCATGTGCTTGAAAGGCTTCACTTTTCACCGTCGCGTGTACGGTCCCTATCGTTTGAAGGGTCCGTTGATGCGGAAGGGCTGGAAGCAGTGGATGGACGACGGCTCTCCTGAGCTGACGCCCGATGTGAAGCGCAAGTACAAATTCGACAGCCGCTTCCTCGACGACCTCAACCGGGTGTCGTGGGATACGGCCTTCACCTACGTGGCCAAAGCCGCGATCTTGATCGCGACTCGCTACAGCGGTGAAGCTGGTGCCCGTCGTCTCCGCGAGCAGGGATATGCTCCGGAAATGATCGAAATGATGAAGGGCGCAGGTGTACGGACGTTCAAGCATCGCGCCGGTATGCCGGTGCTCGGCATCGTCGGTAAGATGATGAACACCCGCTTCAACGGTGGATGTTTGCCGTTGTTGGACACCTGGATCCGGAAGGTCGACCCGGACAGGGCTCAGGGTGGAAAGTACTATACGAACTACACCTGGCACGGCGACCAAGATCCCTCCCACCCCTGGTGGAACGGGACTCAGAACTGCGACGTGGACCTTTCCGACATGCGCTTCTCCAAGCTGAACACCAGCTGGGGCAAGAATTTCACCGAGAACAAGATGCCGGAAGCGCACTGGAAGCTCGAGTCCATCGAGCGCGGCGCTCGCATCGTCGTCATGACCCCGGAGTACAACCCAACGGCCTACCGCGCAGACTACTGGATTCCTGTGCGGCCGGAGACCGACGGCGCGAACTTCCTCGGTGCTGCAAAGATCATCTTCGATGAAAACTTGCAGGACATCGATTACATTAAGGAATTTACCGACCTGCCGTTGCTCATACGGACGGATACCCTTCAGTATCTCGATCCGCGTGATGTAATCGCAGACTACAAGTTCCCGGATTTCTCCAAGAGCTATTCGGGACGCATTCAGTCCTTGAAGCCCGAGCAAATTGAACGGCTCGGCGGTATGATGGTCTGGGACTTGGCAAAGGGGCAAGCCGTCCCTCTGCACCGCGAACAGGTCGGTTTCCACTTCAAGGCAAGCGGCATTGATCCAGCATTGACCGGTACGCACCGTGTGAAGCTGCTCAACGGCCGCGAGATCGACGTGATGTCGATCTATCAGATGTATCAGGTGCACCTCCAGGACTATGACCTGGATACCACGCACCAGATCACCCGTGCGCCGAAGGACCTCATCGTCCGTTGGGCGCGGGATTCGGGGACCATCAAGCCGGCCGCGATGCATAACGGCGAAGGCGTGTGCCACTATTTCCACATGACGGAAATGGGGCGCGCGGCTGCGTTCATTATGACCATCACCGGCAATATCGGAAAGTTCGGCACGGGCTGCCATACCTGGTCTGGTAACTACAAGGCCGGTATCTGGAACGCGGTGCCATGGTCCGGTGCGGGCCTCGCGGTGCATACCGGTGAGGATCCGTTCAATCTGACCCTGGATCCGAACGCCCACGGCAAAGAGATCAAGACCCGCTCCTATTACTATGGTGAAGAAGTCGGTTACTGGAACCATGGTGATACGGCCTTGATCGTCAACACACCGAAGTACGGTCGGAAGGTGTTCACCGGCAAGACCCACATGCCGAGCCCCAGCAAAGTCCGCTGGGTGACCAACGTGAACATCCTGAACAACGCCAAGCACCACTATGACATGGTGAAAAACGTCGATCCGAACATCGAGATGATCGTCACTCAGGACATCGAGATGACCTCGGACGTCAACCATGCCGACGTGGCGTTTGCGTGTAACTCCTGGATGGAGTTCACCTATCCGGAAATGACGGGCACGGTATCCAACCCGTGGATTCAGATCTGGAAGGGTGGTATCCGTCCGTTGTACGACACCCGCAACGATGCGGACACCTTCGCCGGCGTGGCAGCCAAGCTGTCAGAAATGACCGGCGATGCGCGATTCCGCGGCGTGTTCCACTTCGTCTACATGAACCGCGTCGACGTGTATCCGCAGCGGATGCTGGATGCCAGCGCCACCTGCTACGGGTACAGCGCGGACGTCATGTTGAAGTCGGAAAAGGGCTGGATGGTCATGGGACGTACCTATCCGCGGCACCCGCTCTGGGAAGAGACCAACGAGTCCAAGCCCCAGTGGACGCGGTCGGGACGTATCGAGACCTACCGTATCGAGCCTGAAGCCATCGAATACGGCGAAAACTTCATCGTACACCGGGAAGGCCCGGAGTGTACGCCGTATCTGCCGAATGCCATCATGACGACCAATCCCTATGTGAGGCCGGATGACTACGGTATTGCCATTACCGCACAGCACCATGACGATAAGACGGTGCGGAATATCAAGCTGCCGTGGGCGGAAATCAAGCGGCATCCGAACCCGTTGTGGGAGAAGGGCTACCAGTTCTACTGCGTGACGCCCAAGACCCGGCACCGGGTGCATAGCCAATGGTCGGTGAACGACTGGGTACAGATTTATGAGTCGAACTTCGGCGATCCGTACCGCATGGACAAACGGACGCCAGGCGTCGGCGAACACCAGTTGCACATCAACCCGCAAGCGGCGAAAGACCGCGGCATCAACGACGGCGACTACGTCTTTGTCGACGGTAACCCGGTGGACCGGCCCTATCGCGGCTGGAAGCCCTCGGATCCGTTCTACAAGGTGTCTCGTCTGATGATCCGTGCCAAGTACAACCCGGCGTATCCGTACCACGTCACGATGGCAAAGCATGCCCCGTACGTAGCCACGGCGAAATCGGTGAAAGGGCACGAGACGCGGCCGGACGGACGCGCGATTGCGGTGGACACCGGGTATCAGTCCAACTTCCGGTACGGCGCGCAACAGTCGTTTACCAGAAACTGGCTGATGCCGATGCACCAGACCGACGGACTCCCCGGCAAACACACGATTGCCTGGAAGTTCAAGTGGGGATTCGCTATCGATCACCACGGCATCAACACGGTACCGAAGGAATGCTTGATCCGCATCACCAAGGCGGAAGACGGCGGCATCGGCGCCCGTGGACCGTGGGAACCAGTCCGGACCGGCTTCACACCGGGTCAGGAAAACGAGTTCATGATCAAGTGGCTGAAGGGTGAACATATCAAGATCAAGGTCTAGGACAGAGGGAGTCTGCCTGAGAGGGACACTTCTCGGCACCTCGTCCTCGGTACTTGAGACGAATGCGAACCATTAACTACATGATCATGTTCAGAAGGAGGATTCACAATGCCAGAAGTCTATAACTGGCAACTGGGACGGAAGATGCTGTATCCCTACGAGGAGCGGCATCCGAAGTGGCAGTT
>Ga0268299_1001878_pt1 | contig 30331 bp, 30 predicted proteins | sample NOBtaG_FD_193484 | JGI IMG/M metagenome (GOLD analysis project Ga0268299, IMG submission 193484) | Activated sludge microbial communities from bioreactor in Nijmegen, Gelderland, Netherland - NOB reactor | ecosystem: Engineered > Bioreactor > Aerobic > Activated sludge | place: Netherlands...
CCCCTCCACCCCGGCACCCCGAAGAGTCCCTGTCGGCGACGGCGACCCTGGCTGGGTGCAAATCGCAACACCAGGACCACGGACCGGCCGTTGAGATGGGCGACACCCCACCTACGGCCCCCCTGCAAACGCCCGTACCACCAACCCTCTTCGTCGACCTGCCCCTGGCTGAACCCGGGAGCGGATCAAGCCCCTTTTCGGTCAGGAACATCGACGACCTGATCGCTCCCGTTTCTCTTTCCGTCACTCCGTCGCCGGTAGATCCACCGAAACGGAAGTATCACCGCTGCGACGACTATGGCGTACCAGCCGGTATCGGTGTTCACTACTCCTACTGGATCAGGTCGGTACGCTTCGGCCAGGGCCGACCTGATCCGACCCACCCCCGCTCGTCCGCCGTCAACCCCATTACCCAGCTAGACAACCGGACCAGCACGGGCGTCACACTCGCTACAGCGGGACGAGTGACACCCGTTTCGAACACCTGATGGACCGCAACCCAAGCCGGCCAAAGCTTGACTGGTCCCGTCGCCCCGACGTTAGCGCCGGGCGCCGACCGGCCCCGGACAAAGCCGCCAAGCCGATCAAGGGCTGATCCGTCGTGACTACTCGACCGGGCCGATCAACCGACCGAGGAAGGCAAGCTGTACCTGGCGATCATTGCCGGGGCAGAGGATTCTGCACAGCGTCTCACTGGTGTCAGCGATCATGGCCAGGCTCCGATGATCCGCAGGTCCGCGTGGAGGTGGCCACCGTGTCATGTCTTGTTCGCGTTGGTCGAAAGATCGTCTGAACGGCCCAACGACCGCATCATCGAACACGGCTCCGCAGGCCAGGCATCGGGGCACCCGAAGGCGAGGGCTACAGCCAGGGTGGTGGCCAGGCCGAGCGCCAACGTCTGGCGGTGGAGATCAGTTGGTGTGGGAGTGGTGGGTTGGCGGCGACCTCGGTCGATAAGCGACGGGCGAATGCAGCGAGGGATGCCGCTGTAGCAGTGCCTCTCGAAGGCTTTGCTGGTCGTCGCGACTGAGAAACGTGGCCAGTGTCCCGCGTTGTGGGGTCATTGGCCGTAGGCGAACATGGTGGGTTGTGGTCGTGCCGGTTCCTGTCGCCACTGGTGGGCTCCGTCTCGCTCGATGAGGGGGTGGGAGCCGACCTGGCTCGGGGGAGGTGGAGCGGGGCAAGGGTGGAGCCCCGCAGCGCAGCGAGGAGGAACGATCCTTGCTCGTTTTGGCCGGCCTCGAGCAGGCTCCGTGGCCCCGACTGGCGAGTGTCGGGCGTCGTCGGTGGGATCTGGTTTCAGTCGGGGTTGTCGGAGATGACGACCACTGGACCGTCGTTGAGGGGTTCAGGTTTGGGATCGGGTTCGGAGCACGAGACAAGGCTGATCGCTACAGCCCATGGCGAGCGCGGCGCGGAACATGGTTGTCCTCCAGCTGAGCCACGAGTGTTGCTGGCTCTATTGGTGTCGTCGCACCGGGGGATGTTCCCCATGGCGGGGCCGCTATCCGATGGCCATGCGCTGGTTGTACCGTCAGTTACATGGATCCGGGAGAGACGATCGGAAGAGTCGTTGCTGGTCAGCCTCATGCTCAACAGGAGCTCCTCACTGGGTTCGCCGATCTCGATCACGGCGGGCGCTCAGCACTTCTGGATCAGCTGGCCGCCGCTGCCGGTGGGGGCAACCGCCCGGCGCTTGTGTCGCTGGTCGAGATCGTCGACCGCTACCGCCTCGATCGGGTCGCCATCCGCAGGATCCTGGCCAACAATGACGAGGTCGAGGAGGCTCATCAAGACGTCCTGCTGGCGGTAGTCCAGTCAATCGGGACGTTCCGAGGGGAGGCCGCGTTCTCGACGTGGCTGTTCGCTGTCGCTCGCAACGTCGCGTCGTCGATGCTGCGGCGGTCGCAGCGGAGCCCAGTGCCGACGGCCGATGTCGATGGTCCTTTGACGATGCAGCGGTTGAGCTCGATGATTTCGTCTCGAGCTGATCTGCAGGCTGCGATCGAGCAGCTACCGGCCCACTACCGGGAGGCCGTGTACCTGCGGGACGTGGAGCGGTGGCCGTACGAGCAGATCTCTGAGCACCTCGACGTGCCGATGAACACCGTGAAGTCTCGAATCAACCGAGGCCGTGCCCTGGTAGCGAGTGCTCTGACTGAGGCCAGCTGAGCGTTTTGGTTGACCTTCCTGGCACTCGTATCGGCCGCTACCAGATCGTCGAGACTCTCGGATCGGGTGGCTTCTCAACGGTCTATCGCGCCGTCGACGAGCAACTCGACGCCTATGTAGCGCTCAAGGTCCTGGCCGAGAACCACGCCCTCGATGCGGACGTGCGCGAGCGGTTCTTCGGCGAAGCGCAGCTCTTACGACGCATCCAGAGTCCGAGCGTCATCGCGGTCTACGACGTCGGCGAAACCGATCGCCGTCAGCCTTACATCGTGATGCGACTCGCTCACGCTGGCGACCTGAGCGGCCGAGTCGCCCAGCTCGACGGGCAGGGCACCACGCCGGGCCTGGGCCGCGGAAGCGACCTTACCCAGGCCCGGTACTCAGTCACCGCCCACGACGTCCTCACGGTGACCCAGGCCCTTGCGGCGAGCCTGGGCTCAGCGCACGACGTGGGCATCGTTCACCGCGACGTCAAACCAAGCAACCTGTTGATCGTCAACGACAACCCAACATCGGCCACAACCGAGCCGCGGCGGGGGCTTCTCGCTGCGGGCGAACGGCTGGTGTTGAGCGACCTGGGCCTGGCGAAGGATGTTGGGGCGAACTCGGGTCTGACGGTCGGCGCCGGCACAGCAGGGTTCGCGGCCCCTGAACAACTGATACCTACCACCCGAGTCACCCGATCAGTCGACATCCACGCTGCGACGGCGGTGGTGTTCTGGTTGCTCACCGGAGATCTACCAACCAGCAGCTCGGCTTGGACCCGAATCCCGGGCCCGCTCGAGCCAGCGTTACGGCGAGGACTCGCCGCTCGCCCCGAAGACCGGTTCGACACGATGGCCGAGTGGCATGACGCAATCCGTGACGCTCTCGAACCCGGCCGCAACGCACTGACCGGCCGGCCAACTCCTCCGGGCAGAACGCGAGTTCTGCTCATCGTGACTGGACTCCTGCTCGCCTTGGCTGCGGCCGCGGCCGCTGGCTACATGGTTGGCGCCCGTGACGGCTCAACAACCGAGATTGTCGCCGATGGAACTCGGCAGGTACGGACAACCCGATCCGGGGTCGAGCTCGCGGTCACAGGCCCTGCATCAGCTGCAGTAGGCGAGGAGGTCCTACTTGAGGCGACAACAAACTCAGGAGCCGCGATCGTCTGGGTCGTTTCGACAGGTGAGACGACCACGGGCGACTCCCTTCAACTCACAACGCGTCGTTCAGGGACTGCTGTCATCACAGCGCTCACCGGCGTCGACAGTGAGGGCGCTGTCGTCGTAGAGTTCGTACTCCAGGTGAGATGAGTTCCGCCGTGCCCGTCTTGGCCGGGGTCCGCATCCGGGTCGAGGCCGAGCGCCTATCGCCAGCACCGTACCTGGGGTAGCATGGGAACGATGGCCGGAACGATGGTTGGCAGGGATGATCGTCTGCGAGCGTTCAACGAGCGTTTGGTGGCCGGTCGCGATCCTGAGCCAGGCGAGCCACACACGGCCCTTGAGGCTCTTGAGGCGATCGAGGCGGCACGGGGTCCTGGCGTGGCGACGCCCCGGATGCGTGAGATCGCACGGCGGATCCACGCGGCTGAGCTCGATGACGCTCGGTCGACGACTACCTGACCTGATCTGCAGTGCTGCGCTTCATTAACTGGATCGAGACTCTCGACGCGCTGACCCAACTGGATGTCCCGGTGCGCGAAGAGGTCCTGGCCTTCATCGAGGACCTCGTCCTACCGTCGAAGATTGCCGGCGATGTTGACCCAGTGTTCGGCCGGAGCGTGCGGTTCGAACTACGGCCAGGGCTGCAGCTGTTCTGCGACATCGACTCAGTAACCAAGACCGTCGAGGTGCTCTCGCTGGAGCTACTGGTGTCGAAATCCAGCCTGGCCTAGAGATGATCGGCAAGCCTGGCATGGGTCAGACTGCCATGCCCTGCGGCTCGGAGAACCGTTCGTCGAGCACCACCCCGCCATCATCATTCCTCCACCTGATGGGCGGACAGGGCCGGGCGACACGGCGCCCCGCCGATCTCGCATAGTTCCTCGACGATGGGGATCGCGGGCGTCGGCGTCGTAGACCAGGTCTACTACCGCCCTCCTGATCATCGACCGCCGCCACCGTGGCACTGATCGGCACGCTGCGTAGCTGCGGCCTCAGTCGGGCGACGGTGGTGGGGGGAGCCTGTAGATCCGTACCTGGTTCTCAAGGTCTTCGGGGGCGCCAGCGTTGACGATCACGGGCTGCTTGCGTCGTCGTTGGTATGTCCAGTTGTCGCGGGACCCGACTCGGTAGCGTTGCCAATGCCCGGCTCGGTAGTGGGGGGCCATGGTCCGCCCTGTTGGGGTGGTGTCGGTGCTGTAGTGGATCGATGGGTCTCGGGTGGCGAGGACGTGGACTCCGGCCATTTGGCCTCTGGTTTCGGCTTTCTTGAACGCTGACTTGCGGGCCAGTTTCCGGAAACCTGTACCCAGGGCGATTGGTGTCTCGTAGGGGTCTGGTGGGGTCCAGGCACCCCAGGCGATGACGGCGGCGAGCGCTTCGGCGATGGGTCGTAGGAGGCTGCGGTCGAGTCGGCCCTCGACCATTGAGAAGGTGCCGGTACTGCCGGTGATCGTGAGCCCTTGGTCGTGCATGACTTGCATGGTCGTGGCTCCGTGGGCGGGGGTGATGCGCCGGAGTAGCCAGATGACGGCGTTCGACAGGGTTCCGTCGGGCAGTGGTGCGAGGACGGCGCCGATCAGCTGGTAGCCGAAGAGCGGTTCGTGGTGCCCTGGCGCGGTGGCGGTGAGGGCCTTCTGGTAGCGGAGGATGGCGACGGTTCCGCTTCGTACCTGCATCGGCGGGTAGTCCTCGGGCGTGTCGGTCACGAGGTGTGGCGCTGTCTGGGGGTCGAGGTCGTGGGCGTCGTCCAGGCGCTGGGCGAGGCGCAGGTCGGTAGCGATGTAGTCGGGGGTGATCTCCATGGGTGAGGAGAAGGTCACCAGGGCCGGGCATGGGAGGAGTAGCTCAGATCGGTCCTGGTCGGTTAGGGGTTTGGTGGCCATCACGCCCCAGGCCGTGGAGTGGGGAAGCCAGAAGGGTCGGGCCGCGTAGAGAAGGTGAGCGAGGTGGGCGGCCCGGTGGAGCGAGGGCTGCCGATTCGGGTTTTTCGAGTGATCGGTCGGTGAGCTGCTGGTGACGCGGGCCAGGTGGCGGACTGCTGAGGAGCGCATGGCAACGACGTCGCCAGGTACGAACCTCGATTCGTGCTGGAAGAGCATGCCTTCGTCGTTCTCGCGCCATCGATCCGACGTGAGGGCCAGTTGATGGTCCAGTTCTAGGGCCCGGGTGAGTGCGTCGTTGGTGTGGTGGGTTCCGGCTGCTCTGGCGCCGGCGAGCGCTTGGTCGAGAATCGCGTCGAGGTCGTGGTCGTCTGCCATGGAGAGCGGTGCGCCAAATGTTGACCATCCGTTGGGGATGGTGCGGCCTGGCCAACCCAGGCGGCGCCATGGCGGGTTTTCGACGGACATGGTTCTCCTCGAAATCGAAGGCTACTGGGATGGGTGGTTGGCTCACTTGGCGACCCGGAGGGTCGATCCGACCGGGACGGTGTACTGAACCGGTGACAGGGTCGCTCGGGGCCGGCACACAGGCGGATAGGACAGGCCGTCGTGGCTGGCCTCTGGGCTACCGGGGCGAGGGTGTCAGGTGGAGGTAGGGGGCACCGTCGGGGTTTCCGTAGCGGAGGTGGAGTGCTTCGAGCATGACGTCGAGGCCGATCGGCCCGGCCGTCTGGGTGAGCCGTTGAATGGTGTCAGCGACCCGCCAGGCGCTGGCCATGCCCCGGTGGCTGAGGCGCCCGCCAGTGACCGCGTCGTCGAGGGCTTGGCGTGCGTGTGGGTCGACGGGAGCGACCGTCGGGAGGACCTCATCGGAGATCGGGTCATGAGCGATGCGGGTGATGTCGAGATCGCGGATTGGGCTGAGCGGATCGAATCCGGACAGTCGGTCGAGGTCGATCACTACCTCGATCCGCTCGAGGAGTCCGCCACGGAGCTTCGACAGGAAGCGGGCTCGTGCGGATTCGCTGCACACGCAGTCGAGCGTGGTAGGCGCCCCGCAGAGGCAGCGGGGTACGGCGGCGACGAGTTGGAAGTGGGCGGGGAGCTCGACCGAACGCGCGGCCCGGGCGACCCTGACCGAGCGGGCATCGAGGGTCGAGACCAGCACCTGGAGGACCTGGTCGGCGAGGAGGTGCAGGTTGTCCATGACCAGAAGTCCCTGGTGGGCAAGGGAGAACTCGCCCGGTCTCATCGTCGAGGACATGCCACCGACGATGTGAGCGAGGGACCAGCCAGGGTCAACGACACGGACAGGCCGGTTCCGACGGTAGGCGGCAGGGTCGTCCAGGTCGGCCCCGGCGGCGGACTGGATGAGGATCTGTTCGTGCCACTCGCTGTCGTCGAGGTCGGGAACGAGCCGGGTGAGGGCCTGAAGGACACCGGACCGGTCCGGTCCCTGGGATCCGACGATGAGTGTGTGGTGACCGCCGGCGATAGCGATCATCAGGGCCCGCTCCAGGGCTGAGAGCCCATTGAGCTGGTCGGGACTGCCGGTGGGGTGGTCGGCTTTGGCGCCAGGTGCGACGTTAGGCGGGTGCGGAACCGGGCAGGGTTGCTTGATGGCAGCGTCGAGCTGGTTGAGGTGGCGTAGCTCGATCACAGCGGCGGCGCCCGGCTGGAAAGGCACTGGGTCGATCCGCATTGGTGGGGCGAAGACGCGATCACCTTGAACCGCGCACAGGATGGGCAGGTGGCCCGTCACGGGACGAACCGACCCGTCGAGGCCCAGCTCACCGAAACCACCGAGCAGTTCCTCGTCGTCGGGAGCTTGGAGTTGGCCGCTGGCTACGAGCAGACCAACAGCGATGGGCAGGTCGAGCACGGCGGTGGGAGGTATGCGGGGCGAGGGGGAGACGGCAACCGTGATGCGAATCGAGGGCCACCGGTAGCCAGCGTTGATGACGGCGGCCCGGACACGGTCACGAGTCTCGCGACAGCCCTGGTCAGGCACACCGACGATGGTGAAGCTGGGCAGCCCCTGGGCTACGTGAACGTCGACGTGGACCGCTCGGGCTGTGACACCGTGGGGGATCGCCGAGGCGACACGGTAGAGACCAGTACTCATGAGAACTACCTCCGGTTAGGGCGAAGCCTCTTGTGGCTTCGCCATGCGAACCTGCTCAGCGCTGGTGCTCGACGGTCAACGCCGTCAGGCGCTCGGTGGTCGGCCCGGACCTCGGAGGCCGACGCAGGAGGCCGAGAATGCTGGAGGAGCCGACCCACTTGACGGTCGAACCAGCACCAGCGCTACCAGGTGGACGTTACAAACGGAACGAGACGCGTCGGTCGTCTTTCGGAGCGCGCTGAGGATTGAGGCCGGGGGTGACGCTACGTGGTCGCCGAACGTCGATTCCGTGCGCCCGCCGCCGTCGATACCGAGCGGGTCGCCCAGGCCAGGCCGGGAGTCGGGCGCGCTGCACCGAGAGCCGAGGGGGATCACGATCCGGCGGTGGCCGATGTGCTGGCTCGGGCCAAGGCCGGCGCCGGGATGATCCCGAACATGTACGCCAACATGGCCAACGCGCCATCGCTGCTCGACGCCTACCTACAGGGGTACGCCGGGTTCCGGCGAGACTCGGGGTTCACGCCCACTGAGCAGGAGGTCGTGTTCCTGACCCTCAGCGTGCTCAACAGGTGCGGGTACTGCGTGGGCGCTGACAGTTCACTGGCCGACCGATCGAAGGTCCCGCACGAGGTGACCGATGCCGTCCGCCACGGCGGTCCGATTCCCGACGAGCGGCTGGCCGCGCTCTCAGCCTTCACCCGGACCATGGCCACCACCGGGGGCCGTCCGGCCCGAGCAGAGGTCGAGGCGTTCCTGACCGCCGGCTACACCGAGCTCCAGGTCCTCTACCTGATCCTGGCTCTCGCCGTGAAGACGCTGTCCAACTACAGCAACCACCTGTTCCACACGCCGCTCGACACCGTGTTCGCCGCCTGGACCTGGGAGGGCTGAGATGGTCGCCGCCAAGACCAGTGACACCTACCGGATCGAGCATCCGAGCCTGCGCGACGTGCTGCGCGACCTTCACATACCGGCCGCGACCCCGGCCCCGGTGACCGGATGCCGAGTTTCGATCTCGCCACCATCGACGGGGGTCGGTTCTAAGCGACCAGTTCGATGGGTGGGGTCAGCCCGTGCTGCTCGTCTTCGGATCGCTGACCTGCCCGGTCACGGAGAGCGCCGGCCGCGGGCTGGGCGAGCTGCACCGGGCGTACGGGGATCGGATTCGGTTCGTAGTGGTCAACGTCCGGGAAGCCCATCCGGGTCAGGATCTACCTCAGCCATCGACCATTGAAGCCAAGACTCATCACGCCGAGCGTCTGCGTTGTCATCACCGCCTCGACTTCGAGGTTGCGGTCGACGATGTCGATGGCGGACTGCATCGGGCCTTCGGCACGCGGCCCAGCTCGGCCTACCTGATCGACCCCGAGGGCGTCATCCGGTTCCGGGCCCACTGGTCGAACCTCACCGGAGAGCTCGACGATGCGCTCGCCGCTCTCACGGCCGGGAAGCTACCGGCGAAGCCGTTCGTCGGGGGCACGTTCCGGGCCATGCTGAAGCTGATGGGGCACGCCTCCACGGCCTTCTCAGCGGCCGGCCGCGGCGCCATGGCCGACACGTGGCGAGCTGTGCCCCCCATGGCGTTCATGCTCACTGTCACCAACTTGTTCCGCTTCGTCTCCCGAGATCGGCGGGGCGTCGCCACCCTGGCGACCCTGGCCGGACTGCCAATGGCGGCCATCGCTACCATCCTCGTGGCCCAGTAGTCGGGCTGGTGAAGTGCCACCAAGGCCGGCGACTAAAGGCACGGGCATCTTCAGGCTTCTCTCAACTGCGAGCTGTCTGAAAATGGGAGGTGGGTCCGTGGATCGACTCGGGTGCCCGGCCTGGCTGACACCGGGGCGGCACAGCCGCGATCGGAAGGAGCCTTCTGAAGACTGACTCAGTCAGTTATCCTTGGATGTATGCCAAGGGCGACGGCGCCCGACCGGCACCAGAAGCTCCTCGATGCTGGGGCCGCGGCGTTCGTCGAACATGGGTTCCGGCGCACGCAAGATGGATGACATCGCCAGCCGGCTGGGGGTGTCGAAGGGCACGGTCTATCGGGCCGTCACTCCAAGGAGAGCCTCGTCGCCGCCGTGATCGCCTTCGCAGACTCGCCGGAGCCGATCCCCGTGACCGGGTTCGGTGCCTCGCGGTCAGGGCACGGCGAAGACCGAGATGACGACGAGGAAGACGACAACGCCGATCATCAGCAGCGCTGCAGCCAACGTTGGATGCGACGGCCGATCAGCTGCAGGACGGGCCCTGGTCGGGCGGGGTCGCCGATCGGGTTCGGTCATGACAGTCGGCGGGTGGCGTGCCCGGTGAGGCGTTTGGCCATCGCCCAGGCGAAGCCGTGGCCGCGGCGCCGAGCGGTGTCGGTCATCGGGCCGGCCCAGCCGTGGTCGAGTGTGGTGTCGAGGATCTCGAGCCACCGGTCGAACAGTGCCTCATCGAAGGGGTCGGCGTCGTGGAGCCAGCGGTGGGCCTCGATGAGCTCGCCGGCGTCTCGGTGCTCCTCTGGGTCGCCGAGCAGGGTGTCGGCCCAGAAGTCGGTCAGCTCGCGGGTGTGGGCGTGCCAGTCGACGGCTGCGAGGGTATGGAAGTAGCGGTGGAAGCGTTCGTCTTGGGCGATGTCGCGGTAGAAGCGGGTGACGAACTCGGCGATCTCGGCCCGGTCGTCGAGGTCGCGGGCGCGGTGTTCGGGCGTGCGGGCGCTACTCATCGCCGGTTGCCTGCTCGGCGGTGGCACGGAGCTCGGCGATCTCGGAGCGCAGCGAGCGTTCGTCGGCCCAGCGTTGTGTTTCGTCGCGTACCACCGCCGCGATCCCTGACACGGTGCTGTCGGGGTTGGTGAGCAGAGTGACGGTGAACGCGATCGAGCGGCGTTGCCCATCCGCGTGCAGGGCCGGCACGGGCAACAAATCGGCGCCGTAGCGGGTGTGACCCGTGGCCATCACCGTGGCGTAGCCCTCCCAGTGGGAACGGCGTTGGCGTTCGGGGATGATCAAGTCCAGGGACTGCCCGACTGCTTCTGCCGCAGGCCAGCCGAAGACCCGCTCGGCCGCCGCGTTCCAGTAGACGATTGTGCCGTCGGCGTCGGCGACGATCACAGCATCGGCCATGGCGTCGACGAGACGGGCCAAGGTCCTGTCGTCAGGTGTCATCGTGTCGAGTCCCCGGGCTTCGTGCCGATGGCGAGCGGGCCACGCCGGCGGTGGATGCTCAGACAGGTGATGCCCTCGCCGCCCGCCCGCACTTCGCGGCGGCTGCCCTTCGGCAACGCGGCGAGTACGTCACCGTGCAGCTCGAACGGCTCGCTGTTCACGGCCAGGCGGCCTCGGCCGGCGATCACCGAGACCAGCACGTCGACCTTGTCGTTGACGTGGGCGCCGGTGGCGCCGCCAGGGTCGAGGTGGGCGTCGAGGTCACCGCGATGGGGCAGGCTCCACACCACCACGGATCGGCCTCTCGTGTCGGTCGCACCGACGTCGACCACCACGACCCGCTCGGCGCCGCCGGTCCAGCCGGGTTCGTTGTCGAACAGGTGGGCCCAGCATGGCGGGTCCCCGCCCTCGTTGACACTCATGCCAGGTCCCGGCCACGACCAGGCCACCACCAACTCCAGCACCACCGGCTCCGCGGTGAGACTCCACCCGCCGTGCTCGGAGGGCACCGCGACCTGGCGCCACAGCCGCATCTGCCTCGGCGCCACATCCCCAATGTGAGCCGCGGTCATCGGGGTGCTCCCGCGACCAGGGATGCCTCCGCGACCGAGGTCGCATCGAGCTCCCGCAGCAGCTGGGCTCGGGCCCGCAACCACGGGACGTGCAACGCGCACGTCCCGGCGTCGTTACACGGCCGGTCCGCCAGCACGCACCGCCCCGAATCGGTCGGACCCTCGATTGCCTCGATCACCGCGAACACCGACACCGACCCGAGGTCCACGGCCAACGAGTAGCCACCCGCCGGACCTGGGTCCGAACGCACCCAGCCCGCACGAACCAGCGGGGTCAGCACCTGAGACAAGAACCCCGACGTCGACCCCACAGCGTCGGCCAACGCCGGGCCCTTCACCCGCCCACCGGTCTCGGCCAGCGACCGCAACGCCCGCACCGCCAGATCACTCTTGCGCGTAACTTCAAGTCGCATACTATAAGACTACTCAGAAGGTTGGTCGGAGCAAGCCCTCATGGAACGACATCGTTCTTGGCGATGCCGGTCAGGTTCACCGCCGACTCGTGGACCCGTCCGGTTGCGCTCGATGTCGGCCGCGTCACGTTCCACGTCCTCGCCTACCTCGAATGGGCACAACTGCCGCGCTCATCTGGCACGCCGCCACTCGCGGCCACCGCCTCTCGTGCTTTGGCCAAGGCGACGGCCCGGCACTCTGTAGGCCGTGGCTGGCGGGTGTCTATCGGCCTCGCAAGATGTTGAGGCCCTACGGGCTGAGGTGCGCGACAGGTACCGGGAGGGGCGGGGCGTCGCGGCGGTACGTTTCATTTCCGTACCGGTCGTCCGCTGGCGGCCCGTATCGACGACTGAGCCGCCGTGGATGGCTACCCGACCGGGCTGTGGAGTTCCTTCACCGGCGTCGCCAGTCCGTTCAGCCTTCGCTGCGTTGCCGGTGGCCTGCCGGGCGCAGCCTGGACGGGATGTTTGGCCACCGAACCACGGTCGGCGTAGTCCTCACGTCGGCCCGGTACTGCGCTTTGGCGTCCGTTGTGATCGTCAGGATGCTGTGCCGGCCGTGTTGGACGGGTGGTGTGTCTCGTACATCCGGGTGGCGACGAGCAGGCCGGACAGGGCGGTGAGGGCGGCGACGGTGTAGATGGCGGCTTCGATGGAGATGAGGTCGGCCAGGATCCCGGCGAGGAGCGCGCCGACGGCGAAGCCGCCGTCGCGCCACAACCGGTAGACGCCGACCGAGCGGGCCCGCCAGGAGGGGTGGGCGACGTCGCCGATGGCGGCGAGGAGGGTGGGGTAGACCATGGCGGTGCCGGCGCCGAGGACGATGGCGCCGAGGGCCCAGGGGGCGTAGCTGGTGACGGTGGCCATCCAGGCCAGGGCGACGGCTTGGACGAGCATGCCGCCGGCGATGAGGGGTTTGCGGCCCACTCGGTCGGACAGGCCGCCGGTGTAGAGCTGGCCCAGGCCCCAGGCGGCGGGGTAGAGGGCGGCGAGCACGCCGATCCGGGCGACCGGGAGGCCGTGGGCGGCGAAGAAGAGGGGGAACAGGCCCCAGGCGAGACCGTCGTTGAGGTTGTTCACCATCCCGGCCTGGGAGCAGGCCGACAGGGCCCGGTCTCGGAAGGAGGTGGTGAGGAAGATGTCCCTGGTGGACAGGCCGTGGTGGTGCTCGGCGACGGTTGGGACATGGCTGGTTGCTTCGTGGTGGGCGTGGGCGTGGGTCTCCCGCACGGCGATGGTGGACAGGGCGAGGCCGAGGGCGGCGTAGGCGAGGCCGAGGTAGAACGGTTCGGGGCGCAGGCCCCAGCGGGCGGCGATCCACCCGGTGGCGAGGGCGGTGGCGGCAACGGCGCCGTAGCCGGCGGCTTCGTTGAAGCCCATGGCGAGACCCCGGCGGGCCGGGCCCACCAGGTCGATCTTCATGATGACGGTGGTGGACCAGGTGAGGCCCTGGTTGACGCCGAGCAGGACGTTGGCGAACACGACCCAGGACCACGACGGGGCCCAGATCAGCAGCAGGGGAACGGGCAGGCCGACGAGCCAGCCGGCGACGAGGACCGGTTTGCGGCCGTACCGGTCGGACAGGGTGCCGGCGAAGAAGTTGGTGGCGGCTTTGACGATCCCGAAGGCGGCGATGAACGTGAGCGAGGCGGTGAAGGCGGTGAGCCCGAAGGTCTGTTCGGCCAGCAGGGGAAGGACCGTGCGCTCCTGGCCGATCATGCCGCCGACGAGGGCGTTGACGGCGACGAGCAGCAGGAACTGGGGCAGGTTCTCCCGCAGCCCCAGCACCGGGCCGGCGGTGCGGGCGGTCGTGGCTGGCTCCGGGCTCATCGTCCGCTGTCCAGTGCGATCCCGGAGGCGGCGGCCCAGTCGGCGGGGCCTCCGTCGAACACTGTCGGCTGTCCGCCTTGTCTGGCCAGGATGCTGGCCCCGGTCATGGCTCGTTCGCCGTGACCGCACATGACGACCACCGGGTCTGGGTCCGCCAGCTCGGTGGCCAGGGTGGCGAGTTCGATGTTGCGGGCGCCGGGGACATGGCCGGTGGTGTACTCGCTGGCCTGGCGGACGTCGAGGAGCGTGGCGCCGGGTTGGATCATGCGGGCCAGGGGAATGGTTGCGATCGGTCGTCCGCTGGACGCCCACGCCGTCACGCCGCCGTCGAGCTCCCCGACGAGGTGCTCGTGGCCGACGTCGAGGCACTGGCGGACCAGCTCGGTTCGGTCTTGGTCGGCGTCGAGGACGAACATCAGCGGGGTGTCGGGGGTGACGAGCCAACCGAGCCAGCTGCCGAACACCGGGCGGAGTGTGTTGGACAATGCGTCGGGGACGTGACCGGCGCTGAAGGCGGCGATCGGGCGGGCGTCGACGAGCACCGCTCCCGCCTGCAGTTGGTCGGCGACGGTTCGGGGGTCGAGGCGGGGGAGCGGCGGGAGGGTGTCGATCGGTGTCGGCCCGAGCCGGTTGATCTCGGGCAGTCGGGCGAAGTAGGTGGGGAAGGTGCCGAAGCCCCTGACCAATCGGTCGACGAAGTCGTCTTCGTCGGTTGCCCGGAGCAGGGGGTTGGCGGCCCGTTCCTGGCCCAGGGTGGTGGTCCGCTCGCTGGCACCGGGGGAAGAGCAGAACGACCCTGCCCCGTGGGTGGGATACACCGCCAGGGTGTCGGGGAGGGCGTCGAAGCGGTGCAGGGACCGGTACATCTCACGGGCCAGGGGAACGGCCAGCTCGGGGCCGCACAGGTCGGTGCGCCCCACGGTGCCGACCATGAGCGACCCGCCGGTGAACAGCGCCACCGGTTCGCCGTCGGCTTCGAGAAGGTAGGCGTGATGGTCCGGCGTGTGGCCCGGTGTGGCCACCGCCACCAAGGTGACGCCCGGGCTGAGGGGAACCCGGTCGCCATCGCCGACCCCCCGGTGCGCAGTAGCCAGATGCGTGGCTGTGGGCGCGATGAAGGTGGCGCCGATCCGTCGGGCCAGACCGGGGCTGCCGGTCACGTAGTCGGCATGGGAGTGGGTGTCGATCGTCCACGCCAAACGCAGGCCGAGCCGGTCGCAGAGCTGTTGGTGGGCGTCGGGGAATCGGGGTGGATCGACCACGGCGGCTGTCCCGTCGCCCAGCTCGATCAGGTACGACGAGTGACCCAGCCCTTCGTCGACGAATCCATGAATGCGTGGCTCCATGCGAACCCCTCTGATCAAGTGCTCTCTTGAATAGTGGTGAGGCCGATGCTATCTTGTCAAGCGGTTCTTTGAGTAAGGGTCGGTGACGTGTAGTGGGAGATCGAGCGAGCAAGGACGCCCTGTTCGACGGGTTTGCTGACGTGGCCAAGGCATTGGCCAACGGGCGTCGGGCTGAGCTGATCGACGTGCTGGCCCAGGGTGAACGTCACGTCGAGGAGCTGGCGGATGAGATCGGCCAGACCGTGGCCAACACCTCGTTCCACCTCCGGGCCCTGGCCCAGGCCGGCCTGGTGGCCACCCGACGGGAACGGACCCGCATCTACTACCGCCTGGCCTCCGAGCAGGTCCACGAGCTGTGGGTGGCGTTACGAGCCACGGCGGCCGCCCATCGCCAGGGCCTCGACGAACTGGCCACCGCCTACCTCGGCCACCGCGACGACCTGGAACAGATCGACCGAGACGAGCTGGCCCGACGCATCGAGGCCGGCGACGTCATCGTGATCGACGTCAGGTCCCCGGCCGAGTACGCCGCCGGGCACATCACCGGAGCCCGGTCCATCCCCATCGGCGACCTCGCCCGCCACCTGCGCCATCTCCCCACTGACTTCGAGGTCGTGGCCTACTGCCGGGGCCCGTTCTGCGTCTACGCCGACGACGCCGTCCGCCTCATCGGCCGACGTGGCCGGCGCGCCCGGCGCCTGGTGGACGGCTTCCCAGAATGGCGCCGAGCCGGGCTACCGGTCAGCACCGCCAAACCGAAGGAGCAACAGCATGAAGGTCCTGGTCATCCTCCAAGGACCGCCCTACGGCGACGAACGCGCCTACAACGGCCTGCGACTGGCCGGAAACCTGGCCAAGCGTGACGGCGTCACCGTGCGAGTGTTCTGCTTCGGCGACGCCGTCGGATGCGCCATCGCCGGCCAACGCCTCCCCAACGGCTACTACCACCTCGATCGCATGATCACCGCCCCCGCCCACCACGGCACCGAGGTCGGACTCTGCGGATCCTGCATGGATGCCCGAGGCATCACCGACGACATGATCATCGAACACACCCACCGATCCAACCTCGACCAGTGCACCGACTGGACACTCTGGGCCGACAAGACCATCACCTTCTGACAGGCCCTACGGCTCGGTCGCCTCGCTTCATCGCTCGACGGCTATCCGTTCCACGATCCTCGCCGATACCGCGGCGAGCGCATCGAACGAAATTTGATCGGCTCCGGATGGACGGTCCGTCACTGTCAGCCAGACGGATGTTGGCCCTGGTGTTGCCTTGGTTGGTATGCCATCCCGTCGTACCTCTATGAGGAGATCGTGAACGGGTGCGTAGCCTTCGGCCAGCACGACGTCCACCTCGGTTACGTGTTGTGCCAGCAGCCGGGCGATGTCCTGATGCGGGCCGGCGTCGGGGTTCGGGTGGGCGACGCGGCGGGCCAGGAACACCGCCGCGCCGTCGGGGCCGACGAGCAGCACGGCGTCGGCGCCGGCGTGGAGGTGGCGCCAGGAGTCCGAGCCCTCTCGGTCGGCTGTGAATCCGTGGGAGGCGTGCTTGGATGTGCCGACACGCAGGCCAGCGGCCCGAAGGAGCGGTACGAGGCGTTCGATGACGGTCGTCTTGCCGGCGCCTGACGAACCGACAACGGAGACGACGAGTGCGGCGCTGGGCACAGATGCTCTGGTGTCTGGGCTCTCGTCGATGGTCCGGGCCACCGGCTCGGTCATTTGCCCGTCAGCGCGGCGAGCTGTCGGGTGTAGGTGGCCATGTCGAAGTAGTCACGCCAGAGCGCGATCTTTCCGTTCTGGTCGACCTTGAAGACGCCGGCGACAGGAAGCTCCAACCAGCCGGTCCCGATCTGGAAGCGGTCGAGGCGTTCGTTCACCACCGTCGGGCCGACCTCCCACTGCTCGAGGATGCGCCATTCGACGGTGGTGGCGGGGCCGAGGAAGCTGTTCAGGGTCTTGGTCAGGCCGGACAGGCCGATGATCGGATCGGTCGGCATGTTCTCGTAGGAGATGTTCTCGGATGCGAAGGAGACAGCGGTCTCCACATCCTTCGCCTCGATGGCTGCGATGAACGCGTTGACGGTCTCGGACGGCGACATTTGACCAGACTACCTGTCTGGTCAGTGTTCCGCTAGGCTGTCGGTATGTCGGTTCGTGAGGGGGTGCCGCGGGAGCGGCTGTTGGACGCTGCGTCGGTGCGGTTTCGCCGCTTCGGCGTCCGACGAACCAGTGTGGAGAGCATCACCGCGGCCGCTGGTACGGGCAAGGGAAGCCTCTACCTGCACTTCCCGTCCAAGGAGGCGCTCTACCTGGACGTCGTTGGACGGGCGGTGGAAGTGTTCCTCGACGCTGCAACCGAAGCCATGGCGGGAACCGCAGCCGCGCCCGAGCGCCTGCGGGCGCTGGTGGAGGTGGCCATCGAGCACTACGAGCGGGAGGACCTCCTCGCTGCCCCGCTCCTGGACGACGGAGACCTGCTCGCCCCCGAGGTGGCCGCCTTGGCCCGACGGTTGCAGCGTGAACGCATCACAGTGTTGATCGAGGAGACGCTGGTCGCCGGCCAACGGGAGGGAACGATTCGGTCCGAGCTGTCGCCGGGCGCCGCCGCGGTGGTGCTCTTCGAGGTCGGCTGGGCAGTCGTCCGGAGTCACCTCAGTGGTGAGCTTCCCTTGCCGTTGTCTGACGCCCTTCGCTCGCTGAACGACATCGTCGGTCACGGTACGACGGCCGGAGATGGCCGATGAGCGAGCGGGGAGCAGATCGGAACCTGTCCGTCGTCGGTACTGAGCTCGTCTGGCACGACGGACATCAACGGGGCACCGGCCTGCTCGTGGTGGTGCACGGCTTCGCCGAGCATCCGAGTGCCGCGCTCCAGCTCGGATCGCTTCTTGACCCCGGCCACCGCTACCGGGTCTGCGCCCCGGTCGGGACAGTCGCGGCTGGGCGTCATAAGCTCGCGTTCTATCGGTCCACCGCCCGCATGACCCCGGATCCGGAGAGCTTTGGCGCTGCTGTCGCCGGCATCCGAAGTGCGATCGTGACGGCGAGTGACGAGGCCGGTGTAGCACCGGCCGACGTCGTCCTCGCCGGCATGTCCCAGGGCGCCGGGCTCGCGGCGGCCGCAGCTCTGGGGGCGGGGGAGGGCCCGGCACCCGGGCGGCTGATCCTGTTCAGCGGAAGGCCGTATCCCGACGACCTCGTGGCCTGGGACTTCGCAGCCCGGGCCGGGGGCCGGATCTTCGCCGCCCACGGGACCGCTGATCGCCTCTCGCCGTCGGATGCCATGCAGGCGTTCCTGGCACGGGCAGCGGCGGCCGGTCTCGACGTCACCGTGCACCTCCACACATACGGTCACACCATCATTGCGGACAGTGTGGCCACAGCGTCGCGATGGCTCGATGATTCCATAGTCACGCACTAGGAGACTTGGGATAGGGACCATCGGCTCTGTCGGCGGTGTCCCCCCTCGCATGATCCTCGTGCCTGTGAGGAGATGGACGCTTCGCCGATCAGGCAGCCCTCGCTGTGCCAACGCCCCCGCCCGCATCATGCTGGTCGGCGCTGCTTCACTGGCCGTGGCGGTCGTCATCGGGGCACAGCCCGCGGCCACCGTCGCCCAGTCGGGCGGCGGCGCCAGTGTGTTCAGCGCCCGATGCGCCTCGTGCCACCAGCCCGGTGGGGTGGGGTTGCCGCCGACGTTCCCCCCGTTGGCCGGCAGTCCCAACGCCGTAGATCCAGCCTATGTCCGATCGGTCATCGAGGATGGCCGAACGGGTTCCATCGAGGTCGACGGGGTCACCTACAACGGGGTCATGCCGGCGGTGGTCGGCCTGTCGGAAGGAGAGGTGGATCAGGTAGTCGCCTATGTCGTCGAGCTGGCTGGCGCATCGCCGTCCGTCACGACCCCCGCCACGGCGGCGGATCCCGCCGCGGCGGCACCGGACCCGGCCCGGGGGCGCCGGCTCTTCATCGGCTCGGACCGGCTCAGCGCCGGTGGCCCGCCGTGCGCCGCCTGCCACCGCGCTGGCGACGACAACGCCGTCGGCGCCGGAGGCCTCGGACCGGACTTGACCGGTGCCCCCACCCGGCTCGGCGGCGAGGCCGGGTTGACCGCCTGGCTCACGGCACCGCCGACCCCAACGATGCAGCCGCTGTTCGCCGGCCGGGAGATGACTGGCGATGAGATCGCTGATCTCGTGACCTATCTAGGGGCGGCCCGAACCGCTCCGGCGAGCGGCCGACCACTGGTCGTGCCCGCCGCCGCCGCCACCGCCACGGTCGGCCTGCTGGGCGCCATGGCCATGACCTGGCGCGGCACCCGCCGCACCTACCGCACACGACTGAGGAGCCGGACATGAGCAACTGGGTCCAGGAACGCTTCGACCCGGCTGCCCGTCGCTGGGAAGAGTTCTACCGGAACCGGTTCCAGCACGACAAGCGGGTGCGGACCACCCATGGCGTGAACTGCACCGGTAGCTGCTCGTGGGAGGTCTTCGTCAAGGACGGGATCGTGACCTGGGAGCTCCAGGCCACCGACTACCCGCAGCTGCAGGAGGGTCTCCCACCCTATGAGCCGCGTGGCTGCCAGCGTGGCATCTCGTACTCGTGGTACCTCTACTCGCCGATCAGGGTGAAATACCCCTACGTCCGGGGCGAGCTGATCGACATCTACCGCCAGGCCAAACGGGAATGCTGGGGCGGCCCCCTGCACGCCTGGGCCACCATCCAGAACGACCCTGAGCTACGCGGCCGCTATCAGCGGGCCCGGGGCAAGGGCGGCTTCCGACGGATCAGTTGGGACGAAGCGCTGGAGCTGGCGGCGGTCTCGGTGGTGCACACCATCGCCACCCACGGGCCCGACCGGGTGGCCGGGTTCTCCCCGATCCCGGCCATGTCGCAGGCCAGCTACGCCGCCGGGAGCCGGTTCATGTCGCTCATCGGCGGCGTCGTGATGAGCTTCTACGACTGGTACTGCGATCTGCCGCCCGCCTCGCCTGAGACCTGGGGTGAGCAGACCGACGTGTGCGAGTCGGCCGACTGGTACAACGCCCGCTTCATCGCCGTCATGGGCTCCAACCTCAACATGACCCGCACCCCCGACACCCACTTCCTGTCCGAGGTCCGCCACGCCGGCGCCAAGGTGACGGTATTCAGCCCCGACTTCTCGCAGGTGGCCAAGTACGCCGACTGGTGGATCCCGGCCAACCCGGGGCAGGACACGGCCTTCTGGCTCGCCGTGAACCACGTGCTGCTCACGGAGTGCTACCGCGAGCGGACGGTCGACTACTTCTTCGACTACGTGGCCCGGTACAGCGATCTGCCGTTCCTGGTGGAGGTGACCGACGGCAAGCCCGGGCGGTGCCTGCGGGCCGATCAGCTCGCCACCCACGCCGGGACCGAGAACGGTGCCTGGAAGCTGCTCATGTGGGACGACGTGCACGACGCCCCCCGGATGCCCAACGGCAGTATCGGCGACCGGTGGGCCCACGACGAGAAGGGCCGGTGGAACCTCGAGCTGGTCGACAGCGTGTTGGGGGAGAAGATCACGCCCCGCCTCAGCTTCGTCGATCGCCACGACGAGGTCGTGGCGATGGCCTTTGATGCCTTCGACGTGGCCGGTGCTGCGTCACCGGCGACGGTCACCCGGCCGGTTCCGGTTCGCACCGTGTGGACGGTCGAAGGGCCGGTGCAGGTGACCACGGTGTTCGACCTGTTGATGGCCCGGTTCGGGGTCGACCGGGGTCTCGGGGCCGGGTCGGCCGCCAGCTATGACGCTGATGCCCCGTACACGCCGGCGTGGCAGGAGCGTTACACCGGGATCGACCGCAAGACGGCGATCAGCTTCGCTCGGCAGTGGGCCCGCAACGGGGAGCAGACCCGGGGCCGCAACCTGATCATCATCGGCGCCGGTGCCAACCACTGGTATCACAACAACCTTCTCTACCGGGCCGGGATCACCGCCCTCATCCTCACCGGCTCGGTCGGGGTCAACGGCGGCGGCATGGCTCACTACGTGGGCCAGGAGAAGCTGGTGGGTCACGCCGCCTGGGGATCGATTGCCTTCGGTCTCGACTGGGGTATGGTCCCCCGCCAGCAGAACACGCCCTCGTTCCACTACGTCCATTCCGACCAGTGGCGGTACGAGCGCGGCTACCGTAGCTACGACACCCTGCCCACCGACCACCCGGAGCGGTTCGACCATACGATCGACCACCAGGCCCGGGCCGTACGCCGGGGCTGGCTCCCGTTCTTCCCCCAGTTCGACCGGAGCCCCCTGGCGGTGGCGGCTGAGGCCCGGCGGGCCGGCGCCACGTCCGACGACGAGGTGGTGGCCCACGTGGTCGACGGCCTCAAGAACGGCAAGCTCGGGTTTGCCATCGACGACCCCGACGACCCCCGCAACTGGCCGCGGACCTGGTTCATCTGGCGGGGTAACGCCATCGGCACGTCGGCCAAGGGGCACGAGTTCTTCCTCCGTCACTACCTGGGGGCGGACTCCACGGCCATCGCCACTGAGCCCGACGACCTGGGTGTCTCTGAGGTGGAGGTCCGCCCCGACGCCCCGATCGGCAAGATGGATCTGGTCGTCGACCTCAACTTCCGGATGGACACCTCGGCGCTGTACTCCGATCTCGTGCTTCCCGCTGCCACCTGGTACGAGAAGGACGACCTCAACACCACCGACATGCACTCGTTCGTCAACCCGATGCAGGCCGCCGTGCCGCCGTCGTGGGAGTCACGTCCCGATTGGGACATCTTCGCCGCCCTGGCGGCCAAGGTGGCCGAGATCGGTGGCGACGTGCTGGGCCAGGTCGAGGACGTGATCATGGCCCCCCTCACCCACGACACGCCCGACGAGCTGGCCCAGCCCGCGGTCGCCGACTGGTGGACCGGCCAGGTGGAGCCGGTGCCGGGTCGCACGATGCCCAAGTTCCGGGTCGTGCGGCGCGACTACCGCCGGCTCCACGAGCAGATGGTGTCGCTGGGACCGGCGGTCCGGGCCAACGGGGTGTCGGCCCACGGCCTCACCATCCCCGTGGCCGACGTGTACGACGATCTGGCCCGCCGCCAGCCCGACCCCGGCAGCGGGGCCGGGGGAGAGCCACCGCGCCCTCGGCTGGCGCGGGGCCGCGACGTGGTGGAGGCGATCCTGGCCCTCGACCCGGCGACCAACGGTGAGCTGGCCCACCGGGCCTTCCAGGCCGAGGAGGCCAAGACCGGGCTCTCCCTCACCCCGCTGGGGGCCGGCCAGCGCGACGTTCGCATGAGCTTCGCCGACATCGTGGCCCAGCCCCGCCGGGTGCTGACCACGCCCACCTGGAGCGGCATCGTGGCCAAGGGCCGGCCCTACAGTCCGTTCACGCTCAACGTGGAGCATCTCGTCCCGTGGCGCACCCTGTCGGGCCGCCAGCACCTCTACCTCGACCACGAGCAGTATCTGGCGTGGGGGGAGCATCTGCCCGTCTACAAGCCCCGGCCCGACCACACCATGCTCAGCGAGACCGAGGCGACGCGTGCCGAGGGCCAGGTGGGCCGGCTGTTCAACTACATCACCCCCCACGGCAAGTGGTCGATCCACTCCACGTACTCCGAGAACGAGCGGATGATGACCCTGTCCCGGGGCGGGTACCCGATCTGGCTGAACGCCAAGGACGCCGCCGAGCTGGGCATCGCCGACAACGACTGGGTGGAGCTGTACAACGACAACGGCGTGTTCGTGCAGCGTTGCACTACCTCGGCCCGCATCCCCCGCGGCACCGTGTTCGTGTACCACGCCACCGAGCGCACGGTCGGTATCCCGATCTCTCCCCGGCGGGGCAAGCGGGCCGGCATGAACAACTCGCTCACCCGTGCCCGGCTCAAGCCGGTGCTGATGAGCGGCGGCTACGCCCAGTTCACCTACGCCTTCAACTACTGGGGGCCTACTGGGGTCAACCGTGACACCTTCGTCTACCTCCGCCGCGTCAACCGGCCCGACTACTGAGAGCAGGCAGCCACCATGCGTGTCCGTGCCCAGATGAGCATGCTCTTCCACCTCGACAAGTGCATCGGTTGCCACACCTGCTCCGTCGCCTGCAAGAACCTTTGGACCGACCGCGACGGTGCCGAGTACATGTGGTGGAACAACGTGGAGACCCGACCCGGTACCGGGTACCCCACCGGGTGGGAGGACCAGGACCACTACCGGGGCGGCTGGCGCCGGGACCGCAAGGGCCGGCTCCGTCTCACCCTGCACTCCCGGGCCGGAGGCGTGGCCCGGGCCTTCTACAACCCGTCCCTGCCCGAGCTGGACGACTACTACGACCCGTTCACCTTCCGCTACGGGGACCTGTTCAACTCACCCCACAGCGAGCATCAGCCGACCGCCGTGCCCGTGTCGAAGATCACGGGCCGGCCGATGGAGATCCGGACCGGGCCCAACTGGGACGACGACCTGAGCGGCTCCGACATCTTCGCCGCCAACGACCCGTCGCTCGACGGGGTGAGCGAGACGGTTCGCCACCAGCTCCAGGAGATCGAACGGGTAGTTTTCAACTACCTCCCCCGCATCTGCAACCACTGCCTCAACCCGGCGTGCGCCGGCGCCTGCCCGTCGGGCGCGATCTACAAGCGGGCGGAGGACGGCGTGGTGCTCGTCAACGAGGACAAGTGCCGGGCCTGGCGGATGTGCGTCTCGGCCTGCCCGTACAAGAAGGTCTACTACAACTGGTCCACCGGCAAGTCGGAGAAGTGCATCCTGTGCTTCCCCCGCCTCGAGGCCGGTGAAGCTCCGGCCTGCGCCCACTCCTGTGTCGGGCGGATCCGGTACATGGGGGTGCTTCTCTACGGCGCCGATCGGATCGAGGCGGTGGCCTCCAGCCCCACCGACGAACTCATCTCGGCCCAGCTCGACGTCATCCTCGACCCCCATGACCCGGCCGTGATCGACGCCTGCCGGGCGTCGGGTCTGGACGACGGCTGGATCGCGGCGGCCCAGCGTTCCCCCGTCTACCGCTTCGTGAAGGAGTGGCACCTGGCCCTTCCCCTTCACGCCGAGTACCGCACGGTGGCCATGATGTTCTACGTCCCCCCGTTGTCGCCGGTGATGAGCACGGTCGACGACGGCCTGGTTGACCTGGCCATCGAACATGACGACGACGACGACTTCGAGCTCCTCAGCCGGATCGAGCACGCCCGGCTGCCCCTTGAGTATCTGGCCAACCTGTTCTCGTGCGGCGATCCGGCGCCTATCCGCCGGATCCTGCGGACGATGCTCGCCATCCGGGCCTACAAGCGGCGCCAAGGCATGGAGGCCGGCTTCGGCGCCGACCCGGCATCCAACGGCAGCGGTGAGGGAGCGGCCGCTGTGCTCGACCGAGTCGGCCTGAGCGAGGAAGAGGCCGAGGCGATCTATCACCTCACCACCCAGCCCACGCTGGCCGAGCGATTCGTGCTACCGCCCTACCACCGGGAGGTGGCGATGGAGACGATCAACGATCCCCTGCAGAGCAAAGGGGCGATCGGCTTCGGCTCCCGCAACGCACCCAAGAGGGGTGGGTGATGCCGCCGACGGTGGGCCGCTCGGCGGCCGATGTGGTGGCCCTTGGCTACCGCTATCCGGATCCGGGTGCGGCGGCCCGGATCCGGGACGCTCTTGGCGGGCTGCGGGGTCCGGCCCGGTCCCACCTGACGGCGTTCGTGAACGCAGTGGCCGACCTCGACCTCGGCCAATGGGAGGAGCTCCACACCCGCACGCTGGATCTCGACCCGCTGGCGGTGCCCTACATAGGCCATCTGATCTGGGGCGACAGCTACCGGCGGGGGGCCTTCATGGCCGAGCTGGCCCGGGCCATGTCCGATGCCGGGGTGGAGACCGGAGGTGAGTTGCCCGACCACATCGAGCCCGTGCTGCGCTACCTGGCGACGGCCGCCGAGCCGTTGCCCGAGCTGATCGACGTGCTCCCGGCGGCCGTCCGATCGATGACCCAAGCGCTGGGAAAGGCTGCTCCCGACAACCCCTACCGCCACCTGGTGGCGGCCACGATCGCCGTCAGCGACGATCTCCACCCCGTCGCCATCGGCGGGAACCGAACCACGATCGGCGGCGCCCGACCGGCCCCTAGCGAGGTTGACCTATGACTGTCGACGACGTTCTCTTCGGCGCGCTGCCCTACGTGGCGCTGTCAGTCGCTGTGGCGGTCACGGTCGTGCGGTGGCGGTACCACCCGTTCACCGTGTCGTCGCTCTCGTCCCAGCTGCTCGAAAGCCGAAAGCTGTACTGGGGGACGTTCCCGTTCCACTGGGGCATCTCGGCCATCCTCGTGGGTCATCTGGCCGCTCTGCTGGTCCCGTCGGCCTTCATCTTGTGGAACGGCGCACCGGCCCGCCTCTACCTACTCGAGGGCACGGGGTTGGCCCTGGGCCTGTGGGCCGCTGTCGGGCTGACGGTATTGATCTGGCGGCGGTTGTCCGAGCCCCGGATCCGCCGGGTGACGACCCGGGGAGATCTGGCGGTCCTGGCCACGGTGGCGGTGCAGGTCGTGACGGGGCTGTGGATCGCTCTGGCCCATCGGTGGGGGTCGTACTGGGGGCCGGCGGTGCTCACGCCGTACCTGTGGAGCCTGTTCACCTTCAGCCCCGACACCACCGGGATCGCCGTCCTTCCCGTGGTGGTCAAGGTGCACGTGCTCGCCTTCTACGTGTTCCTTGCCCTGTTCCCGTTCACCCGCCTGGTGCACATCATCACCCTGCCCCTGCAGTACCTGTTCCGGCCGTGGCAGCTGGTGGTGGCGAACCGGTCGATGCTCGACCGGCGCCCGCCGAGGGTCCACGTCCTGGGTTCGTCGCCGGGGCTCGATCCATCGGTCCGCAGCCGAGCCGCAAGGCGCAACGAGGGGGCCACGACGACTGGGGCGGAGCCGACTGTGAAGACCAACTCATGAAGGAGCGAACGACCGCTATGCCAGAGGAGCGTGAGATGACGATCGATGCGAGCACGACACTTGGTGAGTTGGTCAACCGGCTACCCGCCGCCGCCGCCGTGTTGGAACGCCTTCAGCTGGACTACTGCTGCGGCGGCTCCCGCCCGCTGGCCGAGGCAGCGGCCACCGCCGGGGTCGACGTCGGCGCGGTTGTCGCCGAGCTGGCAGCGCTCAACGGGACGCCGGACGGCGAAGGGCACGACTGGACGTCGTACGGGATGCGGGAGATGGTCGATCATCTCGTGGCGACACATCATCGGTGGCTCCGGGCAGCCCTCGATCGCCTCGACGCGCTGGCCGCCAAGGTCGAGGGAGTCCATGCCAGCCGCCACCCGGAGCTGAGCGAGGTCCGCTCGCTGGTCACCGAGCTCCGGATGGATCTGGAGCCCCACATGATGAAAGAGGAGCGAGTGCTCTTCCCGATCATCCGGCAGTTGGCCACGATGTCGTCGGGCCTGCCGACGTTCCACTGCGGCAGCGTGCGCAACCCGATCGGGGTGATGCTCTTCGAGCACGAGAGGACCGGCGAGCTGCTCGCTCGCCTGCGGACGGTGACGGGAGGATACGAGGTTCCGGCCGACGCCTGCGAAAGCTACCGGGCGCTCTACCAAGGTTTGGTCGAGCTGGAAGCTGATACGCACCTGCACATCCACAAGGAGAACAATGTGCTGTTTCCGGCCGTGGTCGCGGCCGAAGCGAACCTGACGGCCGGTAGGCCATCGGGCCGCTTCGAACCTTGAGGGCCGCCACCAACGAGGATCGCATGGAGGCGCGCTATCGTCGGGCAATGGCAGCTTCCGCACCGAACTCGCCGGCCGGGCTGGATCGCCGGGGCTTGGTGTGGGGTGGGGTGGGCGTGGCGATCGTGCTCGCCATCGCCTTCTTCGGATCGGACCAGCTGCTGTGGTTCGACGCTGCGCTCATCGGCTATCTCTTCGGGATCATCTTCATGGTCTTCGGTGTCACGTATCGCTACAGCGTTTGGGTGCAACGCCCGCCCACAGCCATGCTCAACCGGCGGGGGTGGGACGCCTTCCGTCAGCGCAAAGGACGGAATCTGGCGGCGTTGCCGGCGTTGGTGGTGTCACAGCTGTTGGCCCAGGGATTCGTTCGGCGTCGGTCTTTCGCCCGGTGGGCGGCCCACCAACTGGTGTTCTGGGGTTGCATCCTGGCGGGGCTGGTGACGTTCCCGTTGACCTTGGGGCTGCTGCACTTCGAGAGCGTCGGTCAGCGAGGTGCCCGGTACCAGGTCTTCGTGTCACGGGTCGGTACCGCTCAGTTCGACGCCGGTTCCGCACTGGGATGGACGATCTATCATGCGCTCGACATCGCCGCCGTGTTGGTCCTTGCCGGCGTGTTCATCTTCCTCCGTCGACGTCTCCGCGATCCGGGCGCGCTCGCGGTCGAGCGCAGCGGCGATTTCCTGGCGCTCGCCGGGCTTTTCGCAGTGTCCGTGACCGGGCTGTTCCTGACCGTGTCGAGCCAGTGGCTGGAGGGCCGGTTCTATGCCGCGTTGAACACGCTACATGCGTTGACGGTCATCCTTGGGCTGATGTACATCCCGTTCGGGAAGCTGTTCCACATCTTCCAACGGCCGGCCAATCTCGGGGTGGCGTACTATAAGCGGGCCAACGCCGAAGGCCCGGGTGCGCTGTGCCGCCGATGTGGGCGGGAGTACGCCAGTGCGCAGCAGATCGCCGATCTGAAGGCGATCCTGCCGCAACTCGGCTTCGACTACGGCGACGACGGCGGGAACTACCAAGACACGTGCCCGCAGTGCCGGCGTGCGCAGGTCACGCTGGCCCAGTCGGCGAGAGTGGAAGGGTTCGGCTGATGGCACGTCCCCCGATCAGCGACGAGGAGCTCATCGACCGGTACGGCCCCCACCTCAACGAGGCGCCCCCCGGCGGTTGGGACCAGGGCCTGGCCATCGACCGGGTGGTAGAGACACACTGCTGCTTCTGCGGTCAGCAGTGCGGGATCAAGTTGAAGGTGCACGACAACGAAGTCGTCGGGTTCGAGCCCTGGTACGACTTCCCCTTCAACGAAGGCAAGCTCTGCCCCAAGGGAGTGAAGCGGTACCTGCAGGGCAGCCACCCGGATCGGCTCCTTCATCCGATGGAACGCGACCCGGCCGCGCCCGGCGGGTTCCGGCGGGTGTCCTGGGATCAGGCATTGGATCGGGTGGCAGGGGAGATCCGCCGCATCCAGGCAGCGCACGGCCCGGACGCGTTCGCCATGCTCTCCGGCGTCTCGCTCACGAACGAGAAGTCATACCTCGTTGGCAAGTTCGCCCGGTTGGCCCTCGGTACGGCAAACCTCGACTACAACGGCCGCTACTGCATGGTGTCGGCCGGGGCCGGAAACAAGAAGGCGCTGGGAATCGACCGGGCCTCGAACCCCTGGAGCGACATCCCGCTGGCCGACGTGGTCTGGACCGCTGGCACCAACATCGCCGAGACCTTCCCGATCACGACGAGCTACATCTGGCGGGCCCGGGACCGGGGCGCCCGGCTGATCGTCCAGGATCCCCGGGTCGTCCCGCACGCCCGGACCGCGGATCTGTTCCTCCCGGTGCGACCGGGTACCGACTCGGCGCTGTTCGGGGCGGTGCTGCACGAGCTGATCCGCCACGACTGGCTCGATCACCACTTCATCGAGGCCCACACCAACGACTTCGCCCAGGCCGCGGCCGCGGTCGCCCACATGACCCCGGCCTGGGCTGCCGATATCACCGGCGTGCCCGCAGCTCGCATCGGACAGGCGGCGGAGTGGTGGGGCACCAGCGCAACCGGGATGCTACTACACGCCAGAGGGATCGAGCAGCACTCCAAGGGAGTTGACAACGTGCTGGCGGCGATCAACCTGGGGCTCGCAACCGGAAAGTTCGGCAAGCCGGGCTGCGGGGTCACCACGATCACCGGGCAAGGCAACGGCCAAGGGGGGCGCGAGCACGGCCACAAGTGCGATCAGCTCCCCGGAAACCGTGACATCACCAATCCCGAGCACCGGGCCCACGTGGCATCGGTGTGGGGCTGCGACGTCAACGACATCCCAGGCAAGGGCCTTCCGGCACTCGAGATCATCGAAGCGGTCCACGACGGACGCATCAAGGGGCTGCTGTCCATTTGCTTCAACCCGATTGTGTCCTCGCCCGACGCGAACTTCATCCGCCAGGCGCTGGAGAAGCTCGAGTTCTACACCGTCATCGACTTCTTTCTGTCCGAGTCGGCTCACCATGCCGACGTCGTGCTCCCGGGCTCGCTCCACGAAGAGGATGAGGGCACCTCCACCAGCGGCGAAGGACGGATCATCAAGATCAACGCCGCTCTCGACCCACCCGGCGAAGCCCGCCGCGACTGGCAGATACTCCTCGACCTCTCCAGGCGGCTCGGCAAGGAACGGTACTTCCCCTACACAAGCACCCGCGAGATCTTCGACGAGCTCCGCCTCGCCTCGGCCGGAGGCACAGCCGACTATTTCGGCGCCACCTGGGAGCGGATCGAAGCAGAGCAGGGCCTGTTCTGGCCAGTCCCGGGCGAGGGCCACCCAGGGACCCCGCGGCTCTATGAAGGGGGACGCTTCTATCACCCCGACGGGCGGGCCCTGTTCCACGCCGTCCCGTTCAAGCCGCCCGGCGAGGTAGTCGACGACGAGTACCCGATCTGGCTAACCACCGGCCGGGTCGTCAGCCAGTACCTGTCCGGCACCCAGACCCGCAGGATCGGCGCCCTCGTCGCCCAGTACCCCGAGCCGCTGTGCGAGATGCACCCCCGACTCGCCGCCGACCTCGGCATATCCGACGGGGATCTGATCACAGTTGCGTCGCGGCGCGGGTCCATCACCCTGCCGGCCTGTGTCGTGGCCACGATCCGGCCCGACACGGTGTTCATCCCGTACCACTGGCCGGGCCGGCACGCCGCGAACCAACTCACCCAGCGGGTCGTCGACCCGATCTCGAAGATGCCCGAGTTCAAGGTCGCTGCCGTCCGGATCGAACGGTCCGGTGGCTTCACCCCCACCACCGACACTCGCGATCTCGGCCTCACGGACGGCCAGCCGTGAGCGCCTCATCCGACACCGGCGCCCGGTTCGGGATCGACGACATCCCTGTCTTCGTCATCGATCAGAGCCGCTGCATCGGCTGCGAGGCCTGCGTCCAGGCCTGTATGGAGTGCGGCACCCACCGAGGGCGTTCATTGATCCACCTGGAGCGGATCGACCGGGCCGTCTCGACACAGACGGCGCCGATGGTCTGCATGCACTGCGAGGACCCCACCTGCGCCCAAGTGTGTCCGGCCGATGCGATCAAGCAGACGGAAGACGGCACAGTCCAGTCGTCGCTCAAGCCGCGCTGCATCGGTTGCTCGAACTGCGTGCTCGCCTGCCCCTTCGGCGTCCCCAGGTACATGGCCGAGATCGACCAGATGATGAAGTGTGACATGTGCATGGACCGCACCACAGAGGGTTTGAAGCCGATGTGCGCCTCGGTCTGCCCCAGCGAGGCCCTGTGGTACGGGACCGTCGAGCAATTCAGCGAGCAACGGCGCGGATCGCTGTTGCGAAACTTCTTCTTCGGCCGTCAAGAGGTACGAACCAAGGTCTACACGGTCGTCGACGATCTCGGCGCCGGGCCGATCGACGTGCTCGGCTCCCCTCGTACCAGTTGGCTCGACGATCCATT
>Ga0268299_1001880_pt1 | contig 30286 bp, 24 predicted proteins | sample NOBtaG_FD_193484 | JGI IMG/M metagenome (GOLD analysis project Ga0268299, IMG submission 193484) | Activated sludge microbial communities from bioreactor in Nijmegen, Gelderland, Netherland - NOB reactor | ecosystem: Engineered > Bioreactor > Aerobic > Activated sludge | place: Netherlands...
GATCGAGGAGGAAAACCAGCCCCTACACATCACCGCCAGAGCTGCATGACGATGCGCCCCGGCCACCACCGAAATTACACCACCTTGACGGACGTGACCTAGGCGTCCTCATTCATTGACCGCCAAGGCCTATGGAACGGGACTGATGGCGGAATGCTTCCCACGTGTGCAGTGGCCCCCCGGTTGGGCAGAGGGGTTAGCGGAAAAAGGGGGGGTCGCCAAGGTTTGGGCGCTGTACGAGCCTAGTGCCGCCTGCTCGACTTAAGCAATTCTTTGACTATGGTGTGAGGTCGTTGATCAAGGCGCTGCTTGCGTCGGACGCGGGGACATCATCGGATGCGCATTGCTGTGATCGGCCTGGGCAAACTCGGGTCGCCCTTGGCCGCGGTCTTGGCGGCCAAGGGCCACGAAGTGATTGGGGTCGATCTCAACCCCGCTTTTGTCGACGCGATCAATGAAGGCCGTGCGCCCGTCGCTGAGCCGCAATTGCAGGACATGATCGATAAGAGCCAAGGGCGGCTCCGCGCCACGCTCGATTTCGCCGAAGCGGCACAACAAACTGAGATTTCTTTCATTATCGTGCCGACGCCGAGCGATGCGCATGGCGTGTTCACGAATAAGTTCGTCCTCTCTGCTGTCGAAAAGATCGGCGCGGCGCTCCGCAAGTGTGATCATTATCACGTAGTGAACATTACCAGCACGGTCATGCCGGGCTCGACGGGCGGTGAAATTCGCGCTGCGCTCGAAGCGGCAAGCGGCCGAACCGTCGGCGAAAACGTGGGCCTGACCTACAATCCGGAATTCATCGCGCTCGGCAGCGTCGTGCGGGACATGCTGTTCCCTGACATGCTGCTGATCGGCGAGTCCGATACGCGCGCGGGCGACACGCTGCAGCGCGTCTATGAAGGCACGGTGGAATCGAACCCGCCGTTCCAGCGCATGAACCTCGTGAACGCCGAGATCACCAAGATCGCCGTGAACACCTATGTCACGACGAAAATCTCTTACGCGAACATGCTGAGCGACGTGTGCGACCATCTTCCCGGCGCGGACGTCGATGTGGTGACCGAAGCGCTTGGCCGCGACACCCGGATTGGGCGGAAGTACCTGAAGGGCGCGCTGGGCTATGGCGGCCCCTGCTTCCCGCGTGACAACGTGGCGTTCTCAACGCTCGCCCGCTCGGTCGGCGCCGACCCGGCCCTGGCGGAAGCAACGGACAAGCTCAACCACCGCCAAATCCAACGGCTCGCAGAAAAAGTGCGCCGGATCGCCGGCGAGAGCGCGAGCGTCGCGGTGCTGGGTATGTCCTACAAGCCGGGCACGCCCGTGATCGAAGAGAGCCAGGGCGTCATGCTGGCCCGGGCGCTGGCCGAGCAAGGCCGCCGGGTGACGATTTTCGACCCTATGGGCGCGGATGCGGCCAAGGCCGTGCTGCCGGCATGGGTCGAGCGCGCGCCGGATCTGGCCGCTTCGGTCAAGGACGCGGAGGTCATCGTCATCACCACGGCCTGGGACGAGTTCAAGGCCCTCCCGGTCGCCGCCCTCGCCCGCCCCAACGGCGCCCGCCCGGCCATCCTCGACTGCTGGCGCGTTCTGGACCCGGCGCTTTATGACGACGCTGCGGACCTCTATTACCTCGGCAAGGGCGCTGCCCCGGCCGAACCGAGCGCCGCCGCTGCTCTGCGCGCCGCCAACGGCGGCTAACGCTTCGACTATTGGAGACTGACAGAATGGCCGACGGCAACATCGCCGACGTTCAGGCGTATTGGAACCGCCGCCCGTGCAATCTCCGGCACTCCAAGCAGGAGGTCGGCACCCGGGAATATTTCGACGAGGTCGAAGAGCGGAAATATTTCGTCGAGCCGCACATCCCCGCCTTCGCGGAGTTCGCGAAGTGGAAGGGCAAGCGAGTCCTCGAAGTAGGCTGCGGTCTCGGCACCGACGCGGTGAACTTCGCGCGCGCGGGCGCTGAGTACAACGCGATCGAACTTTCAGAAGTCTCGATGGAACTCGCGAAGAAGCGGTTCGACGTGTTCGGCCTCAAGGGCAATTTTGTCGCGACGCGCGGCGAAGAGCTCTCAAAGCATTTCGATCTCGCCTCGTTCGATCTGGTCTATTCCTTCGGCGTCATCCACCACACGCTGAACCCGGTCGAGATCGTTCGGGAGATGCGCAAGGTCATCAAGCCGGACGGCGAAGTCCGGATCATGGTCTACGCTAAGAATTCCTGGAAGGACGCGATGATCGGCGCGGGCTTCGATCAGCCGGAAGCGCAGTCAGGTTGCCCGTACGCGTACACGTACACGCCTGAAGAGGCGCACGCGCTGATGGAAGGCTTCAAGATCACCTCGCTCGAGCAGGATCACATCTTCCCGTACGTGGTCGAAAAGTACGTCCAGTACGAATACGAGCCGCAGCCTTGGTTCAAAGCGATGCCGGAAGACATGTTCCGCGCGCTCGAGAAGCGCTTCGGTTGGCACATGCTGATCAAAGGCAAGCCAGTCTAGCTCACGAATTCCTTGGCCTTTTCGACCTCGCGCCCCGCAATACCTTTAGCGGCAGTACTGTCGGCCGGGCCAACATGGATATCCCAGATCTCTACCCCGCCACCGCCATAAGTGGCGAAGCGCGTTTGCACCTCTAACAAAGTGACGTGACGCGCAAGCCGATAGAGCGTGTTGGAGATTGTGACGAACGCGACGGTTTGCTCCCGCCCGTCTAGCACGCCCACTGGGAAGGTCTGCTCGGCGATGACAACTTCAGCCTGCGCCACATCGACCGAGAGAGCGCCGCCTTCTCCGCTTAGGGCGCGTGCACGAAACCGGAGCGTCCACCGGCCAGAATCCAATGGCAGATAGGGACCGAAGATGGCGTGGCCATCTGGGCTGCCTTGCGGCACCAGAAAGCGTCCATCGCTCGCCACGACATGAGCGTGATGCGCGAGACGCTTTGACCACTCATGAGGCTCTCTGCGCCACAGCGGCAAATCCGCCAGCGAGGTGCGCGCTTGGGCCTCAAAGCGCCACACCCGCTCAGCGAGTTTTGGCCGGCGCAACACGTACCCTAGCCCGCGCACCACGAACCGCTTGGCCTTCTGCAATAGGAGGGCCGGCAATCGCTGCCCTGTTCCGCCGAGCAGAGCGCGATCGAACTGGCGCGCGGCGGCGAGATCGCCGGCCTCCCGGCGCAGCGTGATGACGGCTTCGGTCACGACACGCCCTCCACCGCGAATGGTGACGAGCTCGCGGTGCTTCAAGTCACTGCGCCGATGGGGATGGGCCCGATCCGCGCTCGCGGGCGAAATGCGCACGTCGACCGGTCCGCGCAGCGACAAGCCCGATCCGGCCAAGGCTCGCGCCACATGACCTCGCGCCAAACGGGCCCCGGAGATTTCATGCTCCGCGGCGACGCCCGCGATCGAAACGTCTGCCGTCAGCACAAGCAGGCCGCCTTCCTTAAGCTGCCGGGCCGCTTCGGCGAGGCAATCGGCAAAGCCAGGTGAACCATGCGCAAACAGCGCATGTTGAACGATAACGACGATGTCGTACGCGGCACCGTCGCTTGGGGCAAAAAGCGGAAAGCCCGCCGCAAATGGAGATTCATTATCTTGCGAAGGGATGAGCGTGCGATCATCGGACGAAAATGCCGCCAGGCGCACTTCGCCGACATAGTCGGTAAGAGCGGACGCGAGAATGTCCGGAACTGTCGCAACGACCAATGCCCGTGACCGCATTGAGAACGCCCCCTCGGCTGCGAGCGCATCGAGGACCGCGGCGCGTTCCCATGTCCATAAATTGCGTTCTGTAAAGCCGTAAGCGCTCGCGCCCCCGAAGTGATTGGCCACGAAGCGCGCAAACGCGGGCCGCTCCCAATCGCTGGAATCGGCGACACGCGTGAGAGCAACTTGGTCCGTCGCTCGCGGCGCACGAAGCGAGCCGCGCACGCGCCGCGAAGGACGCGCGAGTTCCAGCCGATCGGCCAGAGCACGCGCGGCATCCGGCGTCACGCCTATCGCCTGCTCTACGCGAGGATGTCGCAACAATGCGATCAGCGGCTCAGCACATCCAATCGCTTCCGTTGAGAGCGTCGCGTCCGCCGGCGCCGACGCCGCACCCGCCGCGAGACGCGCGAGTTCATCACCCTCGGCAAGCGGAATCGGCCGGCTGCGGTTGAGCGTCTTGGCGACATCCCGCCAAACGGCGCGAACATCGAACCCCTGTTCGCCGGGGGGCGCGTCAAGCAGGTAGTAGCCATGCCGAACGCGGGATGCGAACGGCGTCAGGGTGAAGGCGACGTGGTTCGCAACGATCGCTTCAAACTCGTTGTGGATCGCATTGATCGCAATCACGCGCCTGCGAGAGCCCCCACCGTCCACACGCTTTTGCTCCTCGGCGGCGGAGATGACGAATCCGCGCCGGACAGCCGATAGCCGGCGGCGTTGCTCCGCGCTCAGCGCCGTCTCTTCCTCGCCGGCGCCGAATTCAAAGATCAGCAGGTCGGCCGCGCGCGCAGCTTCATCGGCGTGCATGCGCCGCACTTTCGGGAGATCAGGAAGCCAGTCAGCGAAATCGGGCACGAGAACAGGCGCGTCGCCAGAGATCGCAGTGTGCGCGTCCAGGAAATCCCTGAACATGTCGACCCGCGCGCCCATATAGAGAACGCGTGACCCGCGCGGAAATGGCGCAACCAAGTCCATAACGAACGGCAGCACGTGCGCGCGCCTATAAGCGAGGCGGCCATAGCTTTCCGCGCGATAGGCGCTTTCATAGACCTCCGGCTGGGCCGCAGGGATCGCCGTCTCAAGACCTTTCAGATAACGCGAAAACACATCATCACGGCCCAGGCGCACTTCCTCGATCTCAGCGTCCGGCAAACCCCACGTTTCGGCCTGCTCTGGGAGTCCAGCCTCGCGAACACGGGAAATGAACGCGTCGGCGCTGTTCTCCAACCGGTCGTGCGTGTGCGAGGGCGTCGCCTGGCGCGTATGATCGCAGTGATATGCGAACAATTTGTGCGTGAGGCCCTCGATGCGGCCGTGTCGCTTCAGCATTCGCACGCAAAGGTTTGCGTCGACATGCCAGCCGCGCAGCATGCCTTCGTGGAAACCGTGCATCTCAAAGAGATCGCGCCGCAGGCACAACTGAAAGTCGCCGGGCCCATCGAACAGAATGTCGTCCGAACCTTTGACGATTTCGTTCAAGTGAAAGCGCTTAGCCCACTCGCGTGTTCGCTCGATCATGCCCGCGCCGTCGCGCCGATCGAAGCTTTCCCACAGCACTTCAGGCAGCTCCATCCGCGGGAGCTGATAGAACGCGTCCGGCAGATCGCGCACGATATCCGTAAGGGACTCGCGCGTCTCATGCGGCACAAAGATCATGTCGGTGTTGGTGGAAAGCACCCACCGGTTGTTCGGGTTGGACCGCCGCGTCGCGATGTTGCGGGAGATCGACTCCAGCGCGTTGAGGTGCGTGCGTGAGCGGAACTGCTCGTGGAGAACTGGGCGCACCCGCAGGATGCGCAGCTTTTCCTTTGCCCGATCGGTCAGCGTGTCGCTGATCGCTTCCGGGAAGGTCGGAAGATCATCCGGCGTATTGTAGTCGACGAACAGGATCTCATCGTCGGCGTCGCTCAGCACTTCCGCCATCGCGTTGAGGCTGATCGCGGCGCGTTTGTGCAGATTGTAGCCGTGGTTGTCGTTCCGGCCGTAGAGGACGAGACTGAGCATAACGGCAAGATATCCCTTTGGCGGGCCCGGCGCACCCGCGCCTAGCTGACCCGTTCGATGAGCAGTTCTTCGAGCTTTGTCGGATCGAGGAGATGTTCACGGTTGGCGGGGACCGCCTCCCCTTCGCCCGTCACGCGCCGGACCGAAAATCCGCGCGCCGCAAAGCCATCGAGGAAGGCGGCGGCGGCCTCTGGGCTCGGGAAGAAGGCCGGGCCGAACTCAAGCAGCATCTTCAGCCGCGGGCTCCGCTCGATGACGGCCGCCGCGCCCGCAAGAACCATTGGTTCGGCGCCCTCGGCGTCCACTTTCAAGAAATCGATCGCTGGCCAATCGGCGCAGGCGGCGTCCAAAGTCGTGATCGGCACGCGCACGCGCTGGATGCTGTCGTGGTAGTCCTCGGCGGTGCCGTCCGCCACGACGAAGGACGAGGCGCCGAGATGGCGTTCGAAGAGCTTGAACTCAGCCTCGCCCTCGCGATCGCCGGCAGCAATGCTTTTGACGATCACGCGCTCGCGAAAACCGTTCACCTCGACGCTGGTGGCCAGAAGTTGCGCGAGGCGCGCATTGGCCTCGAAGCACAACACCTTGCCGGCGCCGCCAACCAGATCCGCCAGCTGCAATGTGTGAAATCCGACATTGGCGCCAACCTCAACGACGCGCATTCCCGGCTTCACGTTCGCCTCGATAACGCGCGTGACCGCAGGCTCCCAAGTTCCGTCCGAGATCAGGTGCGGGGTCAAGGAGACGTCACGCGTGTCGACGTAGAGCTTGTAAGCGCGACCAGTGGCGTGAGCTGTGCGAAGGAGGACGGTGTTGTCGCCCATGTAAATCGGGCCGAGCGGCGGACGCGCCGGCGCCCCCGTCAACAGACGTCTCAGCCTACTCAGCAAGGGCGGCCCCCTTCACGCCCACGCGCCAAAGCGCGGAGCCAAATCGCACGCTGCTCCTAGACCCTCGCAGGCGCCTGGCGCAAGCCCAGCGCCGCAGCATCGACCGAACCAAGCGCTTGCTTCGTCAGCTCTTTTTCTATCTCGATCGGTCCTGGAATGCCGCATTGCATTCGCACTGAAACATGCGAAAAACCCCGGCCCACGGAGCCCCGCGCCGCCACATGTCGATCGCGACGTTGTCACTGAAGGAATACGTCGCCGGCGCGCGGGACGTGCATGTCTGGTCTCTGCTTGCACAGGACGACATCCGCGGCCGCTATCGGCGCACGATGCTGGGTCCGTTTTGGCTGACGCTGTCGCACGCGATCTTCGTCGTTGGCCTTGGGCTCAGTTTCTCGATCATCCTTGGCCAGCCGCTCGACCAGTACTTTGTGTATCTCGCGGCCGGGATGACCGTCTGGGTGCTGATCTCGACGTCGCTGATCGATAGCCCAACGATTTTCATGCGCGGCTACAATCTTCTCTACAGCTACGACCTGCCCGCCTCGGTGCACATTTTCCGCGTCGTGCTGAGCCAGTTCATGATGTTTGGGCATCACCTGCTGATCTACCTGGCCGCGCTGGTTTTCGTGAACAACGTCGCCAACTGGAACACGCTGCTCGCGATCCCTGGCCTCATCGTGCTCGGCGTTGCGATGACCGGGTGGAGCACGCTGCTCGCCGTCATTGGCGCCCGGTTTCGTGACATTGGCCCCGGCATCGCGGCGCTCACACAAATGGCGTTCATGCTGACGCCGATCTTTTGGGAACGCTCCCATCTGCGCGGGTTCGAGTGGTTCGCTCTGATGAATCCGCTCTACCACTTCGTTGAGGTGGTGCGCGCGCCGATGCTTGGCCGCGCGCCCGAGCCGCTGACGTGGTTTGTGACCATCGGCTCGGCGCTCGCGCTCCTGGGGCTGGGGCTCGCGGTCTATGCCTGGAAGCGGCGCAACCTCAGCTATTGGCTGTAACCGATGAGTTTCGTCCGCCTCCGCGACGTCCACGTCCGCTACCCGATTCTGATGGCCGGGCGCGCGCAATCGCTGTTTCGGTCCGTCGCACGCTCGGCGAGCTTCGGCGCGCTTGGGCGCACCGACAGCAACGACATCGCCTTCGTGCACGCGCTGCGCGGCATCACGCTGGACCTGCGCGAGGGCGACCGCGTCGGCCTGATCGGGCGCAATGGCGCGGGAAAATCGACGCTGCTGCGCGCGATCGCGGGGGTAAGCTGGCCGCAGGCGGGCACGCGCGAAGTTGAGGGTCGCATTACCTGCATGCTCAACGTCAATGCGGGCGTCGATCTGGAAAAGACCGGCTACGCGAACATCGACTTCGTGAGCCGCCTCTTCGGACTGGATAAAGCGCAACGCGCTGCGGTCTTGGAAGACGTCATCACCTTCACGGATCTTGGCGACTATCTCGCCATCCCGGTACGCACCTATTCTTCCGGCATGATGGTTCGGCTCTCGTTCGCGCTCGCGACCGCGCTTCCTGGCGACATCTTCGTGATCGACGAAGTCATTGGCGCAGGCGACGCGTTCTTCATGGAACGCGCACGCGCACGCGCGGCGAACTTCTACACCAAGGCCAAGGTCATGATCATGGCCAGCCACGCCGATGGCGTTCTGAAGGACTTCTGCACGCACGGCCTGTGGCTCGATCAAGGGCGCGTCGTCGACTACGGCCCAATCGACGAGGTGCTCGACCGCTACAACGCCCAACAGGCGCGCTTCCCCGAAGGGACCGTGCCAAGCTTTTCGCAAGTGCGCCCTACCGCGCTTGCTGGCGAAACCGTGTCGTGAGGGCACGCAGAACGCGCGCAATTTCCGGCTAGACAACGATGCTCATTGGCAACGGGCTGGTCGCCAGCGCCTTTCAAGATTTCGCACAACGCGACGATTGCACGATCTTCGCGGCCGGCGTCGCCAACTCCCGTGAAACCGCGCCGGCGGCGTTCGCGCGCGAAGCCGATCGCCTCTCCGCAGCGCTGCGCGAGACGCAAGGCGTCTTTGTCTATTTCGGCACGTGCAGCCAGTTCGACCCGATGGTGCGCGAGACGGCGTACGTGCGCCACAAGATCGCGATGGAGCAGCTGATCGCAGAAAGTGGCCGGCCCTGGCGAGTCTTTCGCCTGCCCCAAGTCGTCGGCCCATCGCGCAGCCCCGACACGCTCGTGAACTACTTTGCCCGGCATCTGCGCGATGGAACGCCGTTCGAGGTTTGGGCGAACACGTCGCGCGCGCTGATCGCGGTCGACCACGTCGGGCTGATCGCCCGCCGCTTGCTTTCGCTTGACGCGCCCACGAACCGCGCGACGAATTTCTGGACCGCGACCGTCACGCCGCTCGACATCGTGCGGGAGCTGGAGACGATCCTTGGGGTTAGAGGGCGCTACACAGTGACAGCGAAGGGCGTTCCGTTCGAGGTGGAGGCTGGCGAGTTTCGACAAGCCTGCGCGGCGGCCGGCCTGACGGTCGACACGTCCTACACGGCGCGCGTGCTGCGGGGCGCCTATGGCTAGCGACGCCGCTGCGCCCGTCGCGCTTTCCATTGTCATTCCGGTCTTCGGCAGCGCCGAGATCCTCCCGACGCTGGTGGCGGAAATGCGCAACGCGCTCTCTGGCCGCGAATGGGAGATCGTCTTTGTGCACGACCACGGGCCAGGCGATTCCTGGGCCGTGATCCAGCGCCTTGCGCAAGAAGAACCGCGCGTGCGCGGCGTGAACCTTCGCCAGAACGTGGGCCAGCACAACGCGGTGATGGCTGGCCTCAATTACGCGCGCGGCGAAATCATCGTCATGATGGACGATGACATGCAGCACCCTCCCAGAGAGGTGCCAAAGCTCGTCGCGGCGATCGAGGCCGGCGCCGACGTATGCTACGTGTACTATCGGGGCCGCCAGCACGCGGCGTGGAAGATTCTCGGAAGCAAACTCAACGACCGCTTGGCGACGTTCTTGCTCGATAAGCCAAAAGGCCTCTACCTCTCTTCATTCAAGGCGATGCGGCGCGTCATCCGCGACGAGGTGATCAAGTACAGCGGGCCTTCGGTGTACGTGGACGGCCTCATTCTCGCGGTGACCGGCAACATTGTCTCGGTCGATATTGATCATCACGACCGGCGCTCGGGTGAGAGCGGCTTCACGTTCGCGAAGTCCGTGTCGTTGCTGCTGCGGATGTCCACGATCACGTCGCTGGCGCCCCTGCGGCTCTCAACACTCACGGGATTTGTGCTCGCGGGTCTAGGCGGGCTCTTGGCTGTCGTCTTTGTGATTCAAACCCTGTTCGGTGGAAATTTCCCCGCAGGCTGGCCGTCGCTCGTCGTGATCGTGCTGATCCTGGGCGGCGTTCAGCTGATGGCGCTTGGGATCATCGGCGAATATGTCGGGCGCGTGTTTCTCGAAGTGCGCAAACGGCCGCAGTTCGTTGTGGAATCGACGGTTGGCGCGGCCCGAGACGACGCGCCGAGGGCGGGGAGCTAGCGGCCGTCTGCGCCGGGCTCGACAAACCGGCGGCCCTCCTCGCGCCACCAGGCCGCGAAAAGCTGCAAGCCTTCTTCCAATCGGATTTTCGGCGCGTACCCGAAGTCGCGCTCGGCGCGCGAGATGTCAGCGTACGTGACGGAGACGTCACCCGGTTGCGGCGGCGCGTATTGGCGGATCGCAGTCCGGCCCGTCGCGGCCTCCAGGGCGTCGACGAACGCCGAGACGGAGACTGGCCGCGAATTTCCGAGATTGTAGATCGCGTGCGGCGGCGCGCCGCCAGGCGCACGGTGCGCGATCTTCAAGATCGCATCGGCAACGTCGTCGACGAACGTAAAGTCGCGCGCCGCCTCGCCGTTAGCGAAGAGCGTGATCGGCCGGCCGGCGAAGAGCCGCTCGGTGAAGCTCCAATACGCCATGTCAGGCCGCCCCCAGGGGCCGTAGACCGTGAAGAACCGCAGGCCCGTCTGCGGAATGCCGTAGAGCCGCGCATAGGTCTCGCTCATCAGCTCGCAGGACTTTTTCGTTGCGGCGTAGAGCGAGGCTGGCGCATCGCAGCGGTCATCCTCGCGAAACGGACCTTCGGTGCGATCGCCGTAGACCGAAGAGGAAGACGCATAGACCAAGTGTTTGAGCTGCGGCGCGTGGCGCGCATATTCCAACACCGCCAGATGGCCCGCGACGTTGGCGCGTTCGTATTCGAACGGCGCGTCGATCGAGTAGCGCACGCCTGCTTGCGCCGCGAGATGCACGATGTGCGTGACGTCGGCCAACGGCAGCGCGGCTGCAAGCGCGCCCGGCTCCGCGATATCGGCTTGGACGAACCGGAATGATTTGTGTGCGCCGAGCGCCTCGATCCGCGCGCGCTTCAGAGCGACCGGATAGTACGCATTGAGGCTGTCGACGCCGACCACGTCCGCGCCAGCGGCCGCGAGGCGCTGCGCGACATGAAAGCCAATAAAGCCCGCTGCGCCGGTGACGAGGATCATGCGCTCTTAGCGGTGACGACCGCTCACGCGCGTGTCAACGCGCTGCTGGCTGAATCGCCGGCGCATCACTCGCCGGCAAGGACGCATCGGCGGCCGGATCGATCGTCGGTGCGCGCCCCTTCAGCGCATCCTCGGAAGACGGCGTCGCGGGAGCAGCGTCTGGCGGGACCGCGGGCTCTGGAGAAGCGCCAGCCCCATCTGCACCTTCAGACCAATCAATCGGCGCCGAAGCCGCGGTAGGTCCTGCCGAACTATGCGAGGACTGCTGGGCCGAGGCGAGCGTTCGCCCAATCCAGAGGCTCACTGGAGGCGCAGCGAACACAAACAGAGCAACGCCAGCCGCGACGCCAAGCAATACGCCGAGCCAGCGCGCGCCGGGGCGCGGCGACGGTGGGCGCGGTGCTTGGGACGAACGCTCGCGGCGCGGCACTGACTTGCCTCGCGCGCCGACCTCAGGTCTTCAGCCAGGCGGCGCCGGTGACGGCGTCAATGCTGAGACTGGCCGGAACGAAATCCGGCGTCGCAGCGGCAGGCGCTTCAGCGTTGATCTGCTGCACGGCGGCTTCAGGCACGGCCGTGACCGGCGTTGCCACGACCGGTGCATCGCGCTCGCTCGTTTGCGGCCCTTGTTGGAGCAGGTAGCTGTCGAGCGCCGGAAGCGCAGCGACTTCCTGGATCGGCAGCGACGCTTCCGCGTCGCCCATAATCTGGTCAACCGTGCCGAGCTTGGCTTCGACCGTTGAGCGATCGCGCGCCTCGGCGAGACGCAGCGCAACGCCGTAGCTACGCAGCTCTTCATCGGAAATCAGCGCGCCAGGCTCGGGCGCATCAACCGTCATCAAACCGAGATCAGACGCTTCAGCGTGGAAGCTTTGCGCAGCGGCGTTCGCGGCTTCGAGCAGTGAGCCGCGCACGTCCACTTCTTCGCTGGTGCCCGGAAGCGTGATGCGATCCGAGACGCCGATTGCAAGCGCGCCGCAGAGGCCAAGGATGGAGACGCTGCCGGCAAAGCCGCGCGCGAAGCCGCCGATGAACGCGGCATCGCCGCCGCCGGCCATCTGCACGCCATCGTCATCGCCGCTGAGCGACGTGTGCGCCGCCCGCGCAAAGGCGCGGCCGTTCAAAGTGCCATCGACAAAGTTGGTGAGTGCACGCGACGCGGGCGTGTCATCGATGAGGCAGAGCGTCACCGGGCCATCGTGGTCCCGCACGCAGCTCAGCACGTCCGCTTCAGCGCGGGCCGCTGCTTGCGACCAGATCACGACAAGCGGCACGCCGCTGGAAAAGCCGAAAGCTGCTTCGGAAAGCGCCACCGGTTCGACCTTGGCCGAACCCAGCAATTCGCACATCGAAAGAGCCGCCGACTTGTCGGCCGCGACGTAGACGACGGCACTCATCATTGGGGCTCCCCGCGCGACGAGCGCAAACTAGCTTAACGCCTCGCGCAAATCAGTAAAAATTTTTTCATCCACAGCCAGCCAGCCGCAGGCGCCAAGGGGACAAGGGCCCTCTGGACCTGAAACCGCGCCGACAATGAGCTACGATGGCTTCCAGGGTGTAAACCTGTAGCGGCCGAGCGAGATTCGGCCACCGCCGAACGCAGCTTTTAGCTGAAATGTCATGCAGTCGCCGTGACCTTGGGCTCTATGCGCAGCACCTCCGCGAAGGCCAGGAAGACGTGGTAGAGCGTGGAGGCCGGCGCAACCTTCGAGAGCGGACGGCCCGACTCGTCGAAATGATCGATCCACAGGCCGCGCGGCGACACCGCCAAGTACCTGTCGAGCAGCAGACTCGCAGAGCCTCCAATGGCGGCCAGCGAGCCACGCTCGCCGCGTTCGAACAACGCGATGTGCCCTTTGATACGCTCGGTGTTGGGCCAAGAGCGCGAGCCCCGGTCGATAGGCGCGCCGTCGTCACGCACCTGGTTGTAGGCGACGTGCGTCGCGTGATCGACTCCGTGCGCCTCGCCAAACGCCATCAGCGCCCGCGTCTCGGCGGTCGTATCATCGCCTGCAAGGCGCTGATATTGGGAAAGAATCCACGCCCACTCGAACTGGTGGCCAGGCTCGATCAACCTCCCGTCCTCCCCCGGGGCGCGGGCGAGTGCGACGTCGAAATATTCGGCCATGTTGCGCCCGTCGAAGAAGTAGCGCCGGAAGAGCGCTGCGAGTTCGCGCCCGAGATCGAGGAAGCGCTGGTCTCCGCACGCCTCGTACATGGCAAGCGCCGCCTCCAGGAGGTGCATGTGGGGGTTCTGCCAGCGCCACCCGCCCGGGGCCTGTTCGTGGAGAAAGCCCATGCCCGGCCCTGCCCGGCACTTGGCGTCGAGAAAGTCGAGCAATTGGTGGGCTCGCGCGACCGGGTCCCGGTCGCCACTCGCCTTGTGCCGCCACGCCAACGCGAACAGGACAAAGGCGAGGTCGTAGAGGTCGGTCGAGGGATCGATCACCGCCCCGTCGGCGCTAAGCCGGCGGGCCCAGCCCTTGTCGGGCCCCATCCAGGCCTTCGACGTCAGGTAGTCATAGCCATAAGCCGAGAGCGCCAGCCCTTCGTTCCAGCCGAGCAGCGCGCCATGTGAGAAGGCGTAGATCTGCCGGCAGGCGACTCGGGTGCGCTTGAAGGCGACGTCCGTGGGCTTTCCCGAAAGGTCGAGCTCCTCGTAGAAGCCCCCGCGCGACCGATCGACGCCCGCGGAACCCCAGAGCGGCAAGGCCGCTTCGAGCATCCAGGACCGGATTTCGGCGAACGGCGGCATCGGCGCTCCTTGGTGCGTGCTGGAAACGGGCGGCCCATCTAGGCTAGGCGAGGCGGAGTTACGACAAACAATATGACCTACCGCATCATTCCAGCGATCATGTCCGGCGGCGCGGGCACGCGCCTTTGGCCGGCCTCGACGCCCGATAAGCCCAAACAGTTCCACGCGCTCGGCGGCGCGGGCACGATGATTCAGGAAACGGCCGCGCGCGTGCGCGGCAATGCAGGCGATCTCGCGTTCGGCGATCCAATCATTCTCGCCAACGCCGCACACGCTGACCTGATCGAAGCGCAACTCGCCGAGATCGGCGTCACGCCCGCCGCAATCGTGCTCGAGCCGGTTGGTCGCAACACGGCTGCGCTCGGCGCGCTGGCGGCCGGCATCGCGCGCGAAATCGATCCTGAGGCGCTCGTTCTTTTGCTCGCGGCCGATCACGTGATCGCTGACGTCGCTGGCTTTCACAGCGTAGTCGCGCGCGCGGCGCCGATCGCGCGCGAGCGCATCGTCACCTTTGGCATCACGCCAAGCCGGCCTGAAATCGGCTACGGCTACATCAAGCGCGGCGACGGCCTGACGGACGGCGTCTATGCGATCGACGCGTTCAAGGAAAAGCCCAATCTGGAAACCGCGCAGGCCTACGTCGATGACGGCGGGTATTCGTGGAATTCGGGCATGTTCTTCTTCGCGCCGGACGTGCTGCTGCGCGAGTTCGAAGCGTCTGCGGATATTCGCGACGCCGCGCTCGCCTCGCTTCAGCGCGCAGCGCGTGCGGGCGCGCGCATCGCGCTCGACGCGGACGCGTTTGCAGCCGTGCGCTCCTCCCCGCTCGACATGGCGGTGATGGAAAAGACATCGTTCGGCGCAGTCGCGCCGGCGGACTTCGGCTGGGCCGATGTCGGCGCCTGGGATGAAATCTGGCGCCTCGCCGACAAGGACGACGCCGGCAACGCAACCGCCGGCGATGTCATCACGCTCGATGCAAACAACAATCTCCTGCGCACCAACGGCGTAACGCTCGCAGTCGCCGGCGTGGAAGATCTCGTGGTGGTAGCCGAAGGCGACATCGTCGTGATTCTGCCGCGCGCCCGCGCGCAGGACGTGAAAAAACTCCTGGAGCTCGCGAAAGCGCGCCGCGGCTAAGCCGAAAGGGCGACCGGGGCGGGCGCAGCCTCGCTCGGGGCGGGCGCGCTAAGCGCGGCCCAACGCCAGACCAGCACGGCAAGTTCCGATTGGCGCCGCGCACCGGTTTTTTCGTAGACGCGTTTCAGTTGGGAGCGGATCGTCACGCCGCTGATGCCGCGACAATCGGCGATTTCAGGAACCGAAAGTCCGTCCGCGAGGCCAAGGGCGATGTCAGCCTCCGCTTGCGTGAGTCCAAATGCGGCGCGCAGGCTAGAAACAACGTCGCGTGAAATAGTGGACGCGCCGCAGATGACGACACTGAGATTCTCATCGGCGCACGTAAGGCCAGCCGCGCGGCCAGAAAGAGCCGTTACTGGGAAATGCGTCCCCTCTCGATCGCGTGCATCGAAACGCACCTCGCCCGCGCTCGCATTGACACGGACGAGCGCATTGCGAAGGGCGGTGTTTACGGCAGAACTGGCGCCGCACAACGTCTTCGCATCGATAAAGAATGGTCCGCGCAGGCTGCGCGCCTGTTGCGCCGCATAAGCGTTCATCCACTCGACGCGTCGGCGCTGGCTCAGCAGATAGACGGCAGCGCCGCGCCAACTCAGCGCGCGTTGAAGCACCTCACCGTTCGCGTTCGCTTGAAGACGCCCCATTGTCACCGCCACAGCGTACGCGCTGGCGTGCGCGAACCCGTCACGCAGCGCCAGCGCGCCCCAGCACCCATACCGCGAGCGTAACGAGGCGCCTCACGGGGCATACGAACAGGATGTGAATGCGGGCGTTTTAGCGCCCTACCGAAAGCCGGAGTTCGGCGAGCCGTGGCGCCAAATCCGCGCCTGCCGCCGCAGCGGCTTCAAGGTCGAGCGCCGCCTGCGCGAGACGCGAAAACGACATCAAGGACGCAAGCCCCGCAAGACGGTGCGCGGTTTGGGCGACGGCCGCCCTGCTTGGCTGACGCGCCTGCGATTCCAACTCCGCGAGCGTGCGTTCAATCTCCGCTTTGCCCTCACGCATATCTATCGCCGGATGAAAATCGACGCCGGTTGAGGGCATGACGCCAATCGCACGCCACAAGTCGTCCCGGCTCAATGGCTTCCGGAGCGCCGGTGGCAAATCCGCTACAGGGGCGACAGGCGCGGCGGACATCAGGACGATCTGACCGGGCGCGCCTTCGTCCAGCAAGGTCCGCGCAACGCTGACGCCGTCGAGGCGCGGCATGCTCACATCGAGCAGCACAAGATCGAACGGGCGCGTTCGGGCACGGGCGAGCGCCTCTTCGCCGTCTTGCGCCTCCACCACACGGCAGCCCGCGTCGCGCAACATCGCGCCGATGGCGCGGCGCGTGAGGAAGTCATCGTCCGCGAGCAGCACGTCTCGCGCCCTGCCGGCAATCTGCGGCGCGCAGCGCGGCAACGGCAGCTTTAGCTCGAAGGCGGCGCCGCGAGAAATATCGGCGGTAAGATCGCCTTGCATCACCCGGGCGAGGCGCAACGCGATAGAAAGCCCTAGACCGTGGCCGTGCTCTGTAGCGTCTTCGCCGCGCTGAAACGGTTCAAACAAGCGCGCGATATCCTTGGCCGAGAGGTTCGCACTCTGATCGGAAACGACAAATGTCAGCCGGTCGTCCTCCTGAGCGAGCCGCAGCTCGATCGCGCCGGCGCCGTGCTTCAACGCGTTCTGCAAAAGATTTGTCAGGATCTGGCGAATCCGGACCTCGTCTCCGAGCACCGCGCCGACATCGGCGGGCGCGACGAGGTCCAGCGTGCGCTGCTGGCGGCGCGCGGTCGGCGACATCTGCGCAACCAGCGCTTGGCACATTTGGCCGGGATCAAACGGCGCGGGCGACAACCGGAAGACACCACCGTCGAGCGCGCCAAGGTCGGTCAGATCACGCACAAGCACGGTCAGCTGCGCCAACGCGTCCGACAACGCGGCGATGCTATCGCCTTCGGCGCCGGGCTCGATCATGGCCTGCATGCTTTGGAGCGGCGTCGCCAATTCATGCGCCACTGTTGCGATGAAGCGTGATTTGGCCGCGTTCGCGCGCTCCGCGGCCTCGCGCGCCGCCGATAGGTCTGCTTCGCGCGCATGCGGCCGCCCGCTCTGCTCTTGCGGGCTCGGCGCGGCCTCGGTCGCAGCGCCGCGGTGGTGCAAAAGCGCGCGCGCGCCGAACGCGCGCCAAACCTCGACGCTTTCGTCCCGATAGAGTTGTTGCAAGCGCCGCTCGTTCAGGAGCCCTGCGCCCTCACCCGCTGCTTGCGCGACGACGCCGTGCTCCAAGGCGCAGCCAGAACGCCGCGCCCAGTCGACAGCCTCCGCGTAGAGCCGCAAGGCGATTAGCCGATGGCCGGCGGCGCGTGCGCCTTCCGCGCGCAAGAGCAGCCAGCGGTGCATGTTGTCGCGCGGATTGAGGGCCGCGCTCGCGCGCAGTCGCCGTATGCCCTCACCGTCTGGCGCTGCGCCCATTCGGCGCTGGGCAAGACCAGAGAGAAAGGTCCATGTCCTGTGCTGCGTCAGCGATCGGGCGCGATCGAAGTCGGCCTTCATGCGCGCCGCGCGCGCGCCGGCATCTGCGTAGGCGCCGAATGCGATTGCCAGGGTTTGCTCCAACGTCGCGATCGTGCGCCGCAAATCGCGCATGGGCGCGTTCTCAAGCTGCGCGCGGTGCGCCGCGGTAAAGTGTGCGCCCTGCAGGATCCACGGCGTGGCGCTCTCGCCCGCCAGCGATGCCGCCACCTGGCGTAGTGCGCGCAACACCAGCACGTTCGTCAGATCGTCAAAACGCTCACCCACAAGGAGGGCGCGGTCAGCGAGATCGATGACCACGCCGAGGGGCGCATCACTCATCAGCGCATCGTAGACACGGTCGCGGTTCGCCTGCGCCACAAGGCTAAGGTCGCCGTCCGCGTAAGCGAGCGCGAGCACGGTCTCGGCCCGATCGCGCATGTCCGCGCGCGAGCGCACGTACCAATGGCCAAAGCCGGTCGCGAACTGCATTGCGGTGCTGCGCAGCGGCTGGTCGGGCCCCTGCAAGCGATCGGAAAGCGCGGCCCACCGCCCGGCGCGCCGGTGGAAGCCAAGCATCGAGCAGACGAACGCGTAGATCGCCGCGCCCGCCGCGGACCCGCGCGCGACGCGCGGTTCGATGGCGCCTGCGCCGAATGCGACGGAGAGCTTGAGGTCGCGCTCAAATATGACCGGCGCAATCGCGTTCATTGCACGCAGCATAGGCGCGCGCACGCTGAGCTCCTCGGCTCCTAGCGGTTCGGTATCCCCGGCAGGGCTCTCAATGCGCGCGGCAATCACGCGAACGGCCGCCTTCGCAACCGTGAGCCAGCTTGCACGTTCCGGAACGGCGACGCCGAGTTCGCCGAGCCCCGTGCGGGCCGCCGCGATGGCGCCTTCGATGTCGTCGCACGCGCGCGCCACGAACACGCGCGCCTCCAAAGCCTCCGCGCGCTCACGCGGTGAGCCGGCGGTCTCGGCCATCTGCTCGGCGCGGCGGCCGGCCGCGGCGAAATCCTTTCGCGAGAGCGCCGCGAACATGGCTTCGCGGCTGACATCGTAAGAGAGCACCTTGCGCCGCGCGTTCAATTCAGCCGCAGCCTCCGCAAAAGCGGCGGCTGGATCGTGCGCGCCAACGCGCCGGTTGCGCGCGGCCCCCTCCGCGAACAGCGCCGCCCAGGGGCTTGGATCGGCATCGTCGAGGCCAGCCTCGAGACGGCGCCACAGCATGATCGACTGGCGGGCATTGTCGATGCCGCCAGCTGCGCTCCGCGCGCGCAACACTTCGGCGATCTTGGCTGCGCGCGCCCGGCGCTCAACGTCGCTCATGTGCGATCGTACGTTTTCGGCGACCTTGTCGTGCGCGATTGCCACGAAAGCCCCGTTGAGCGTAGCCAGTCCGGCGCGCTGAAGCGCGTGAACCGCGCGCGCATCCGCGGCGCCATCCAAAATCAACGCGAGATCCGCGAGATGTGCTTCGGCGCCATACACAGCGAGCGTATTCAGCAGCGGCTGCGCGCCGGGTTCGCTTGTGCAGACGTGTTGAATCGCCGCCTCTATCGCGGAATCGCCTAACAACACAGCTGCGGCCGCGGCGTCGTACTGGAGTACGCCTTCGGCGACCTTGAGCCCCGCGCCCGATTGCAGCGCGCGCAACGCATAGATGATGTCGAGCGGGCGGCGGCTCGCGCCAACCAGTTGCAGGGCCTGGCGTGCAGCGGCGGCGTCTCCCGTTTCAAGCAGCGCCTGCGCAAGCGCCGCCGCGTCTTCTTCATCAAGGGATTCCAGATTGAGACGCAAAACCAAGGCGCGCCCATTAAGCCCCATTGGCTCGTCTGCGCGCTCGGTCGCGAGCAGTGTCACCGAGGAGAACCGCGGATCGGCGGTGAGCCGTTGATAGATGTCGGCGGCGCGCTCGCCCGCGCGGCCCCAATCGTCGAACATCAGCACGACAGGCGGGCCGATGCCTGTCAGCCATTCCACGACGATCGACACCGCTTGATAGAAGCGCTCCTCCGCGGCGGCGGCGCTTGTCGACACAATGTGGCCCTTGCCCAGCCTGCCGAGCACGCCATCGCCCGCTGCGGAAATGACGCCGCAAAGCGGCCCGAGCGCGGCTGAAAGCGAAAGCACGCCGGCCTCCGGCTCAAACAGCTGGTCGAGGCCATGTGTGACGGCCTGTTCAAGCGCGCGCATGAGCGGGCCAATGTCCGAAGCGCCATCGCCCGCGGCATGTGCGCATGCGCCGGTAATCGCACCAGCGGCGGCGGCGTCCGCCAGGACGCGCTCAAGGAGCGCCGTCTTGCCGACGCCAGGTTCGCCAATGGCGATGACGACGCGCGTACCTGGATCGGCGAGCGCCGCGCGCGCAGCCGCAAGCTCGCGCGCGCGCCCGATGAGCGCGGCCGTGCGTTCGCCGCCCGTGGCGTGTCGATCGGCCAGCGCCTCCTCCACCAATCTGAAGCTAGATCAATCGAAAACCCGATCAGCGACAAGGCCGGCCGTACCCGCGTTCACAACGTGTTCACAACGCGGTACCATTCGAGCGAGGAGGCAAGCGTGCCCGCACATGTGCTCGTAGTCGAGGATGAGCCGGTAACCCGCAACGCGTACGCCAACGCCCTGATTTCCGATGGCCATCACGTGCGAACAGCCGCGGGCGCCAGCGCGTGCATCGCAGCCTTGGGCGCCGAGCGCGCCGACGTCGTCGTGCTCGATTTGGGCTTGCCGGACTTGGGCGCGGACCAATTGGCGCTGGCCCGCGACCTGTGCGTGCGGGCGGATATCGAGGTCATCGTCGTCAGCGCCCGCGAAAGCATCGACACCAAGATCGCGACACTCGAACTGGGCGCAGCGGACTACCTCGTCAAACCCGTCAATCTGGCGGAACTGGCCGCACGGGTGCGCCGGATGCACCGGCGCCAACAGGAGCGGCGCGGCAGCAGATACAAGCTTGGGCAATGGACGATCGACATCGAACGCCGCGTCGTATCTAGCGAGGACGGCGCGGTCGTCGCGCTGACGCGCGGCGAGTTTGACCTTCTTGCGAAGCTCGCCGAAGCCCGCGGCAAGATCGTATCGCGCGAACGACTGAGCGAGATCGTGAGCCGCGGCGATGGCGACCTGCGCTCCGTCGACGCGCTGGTGAGCCGCCTGCGCAAGAAGCTGCGCGACAATCCGCAAAGTCCCGCGTTGATCGTGACGTCGCCGGGCTTCGGCTACCGCCTCGGCTTGCCGCTCTAGACGAAAGCGTTGCACGGTTAGCGCGATTTAGCCAAGCGTCGCGGCTTGAGCCTTAACCGTGGCGCGCTATCGTCGCGTGCATGTGGGGCCTCAGCCGAAAACTGCGCGAGATCGTAATCGGGATCTGCGCGTTTATTGCGGTTCTAGCAATCGGCGTTGTCGCGCAGCTCGGTGCGGAAGCTGAACTCATCGGTGCGATCATTTGCGGTAGCCTTGCGGTACTGGTGGTCCTCGCGACAGCGCCGGCGAAGCGCAAGCCTGCCCGGACGAACACTTGGTTCGAAGCACAGCCGCCGCGCCGGCCGGTCCCGACGCGACCGTTCTCCACCATTGTGACGCGTCTGCCGGCGAAGCCTTCGGAGCAAAGCCCGGCCACCACGGTAACGCCTGCGCCTGCGCCTGCACGCGCCCCACCTGCGGTCACGGATACGCCAGCACGCGTCATCGCGATCAAGAAGCCTTGGGTCGTGGACGGCGACACAATCGACGACAGCGAGACGCGCATTCGCTTCCGCATCGAAAACATCGACGCGCCGGAAATCAAGAACGCCAAGTGCGCCGCAGAGGCGCATATGGGCGAACGGTCGAAGTGGAAAGCGTACGAGCTGATCAAGGCGGCGACGAACGTCGAGGCTCACGCAACGGGACGCATTGATCCCTATGGCCGCATGATCGCGCGCATCAAACTCGATGGCGAAGATCTTGGCGACAAGCTCGTTGCGGGCGGCTTCGCGCGGCCGTGGACGGGAGCGCGCGAGAACTGGTGTGGACACGATGGACCGCTCAACACCATCGCACGGACATGCTACGGGCGCCCAATCTGCCACGATTGCGCGCGCGCGCCGGTGTCCGGCAGCTAGTCGCGGTCTTCTTCCGCCGGCCGTTCGGTGACCGGATGATGCATGCCGATCTGCGCTTCGTGCGTGAGGCTCACGCCAAGCTTATCGGCGCCCTCTTCAATGAAATCACCGAGCAGCGGAATGCCGAGCAGGTAGCGCGCGGTCGGCCCGTCCTTGCGCTCGCGCGCGGTTTGGAGCGCGTCGTCCCATTCTTCAGGCTCGAAATCCCCGCGGCCAATCCAGGTGAGCGCCACGAGCGCTGCTTGGCCGTCTTCACCAAGCGCCGCGATCGCGCCGCGGAGCTCGCGCCCGACCGGATTATCCGGCGTGTCTTCCAGCGTGTCGATCATGCGGTCGTCAGCTCCGTTGGAGCCTTCGTCCGGATCACTGGGCGCGACTTGTACGTCAAACGCGCGCGCTTTCGAGACGATGAACGCGAGTTGGTCAGCCGACAGGCCGAGGTCAGCGGGTTCTTGATAGTCGCGCCGGATTGTCATGCGGTGGCCTCCGCGTCTGCAATAGACAGACGCGGGGCCGGGTTCCGCTCGCGCCGCCGCTAGCGCTGCGTGCGTTTGGCCGTGGCCGCGACGTTTTCAGCGGTGATGCCGAAATGCGCGTAGAGGTCCTTGAAGGGCGCTGAGGCCCCAAAGCTGCTCATGCCGACGAACGCGTGCGGGCCGACGAGATCAGTCCAGCCTTGTTGAACGCCAGCTTCCACGACAACGCGCGCGGGCGCATCGCCGATGACGGACCGGCGATAGCTTTCCGGCTGCTCCAAGAACTTCTCGAAGCACGGCACGGAGACGACGCGTGTGGGCGTGCCGTCCGCCTGCAATTGCTCGCGCGCCGCAGCCGCGATCGCGACTTCGGTGCCGGAGGCAAAGAGCGTCACGCGCGCAGGGCCGCCTTCGGCAGGGAGAATCTCGTATGCGCCCTTCGCGCTTTTGTTTTCGCCTGCATCCGTGCGCGTGGCCGGCGTCGCCTGGCGCGAGAGCGCCATGATGCTGGGGCTCGACTTGAGATCGAGCGCCAGCTCCCAGCACTCGGTGGTCTCAACCGCGTCGCACGGGCGGAAGACGTAGAGGTTCGGGATTGCGCGCAGCGCCGCGAGGTGCTCGACCGGCTGGTGCGTCGGGCCGTCTTCGCCAAGGCCGATGGAATCGTGCGTGAACACATGAATCACACGCACACCCATCAGCGCGCCGAGCCGAAGCGCGGGGCGCGAGTAATCGCTGAACGTCAGGAAAGTTCCCGAATACGGGATGACGCCGCCATGCAGCGCCATGCCGTTGAGCGCGCAGGCCATGCCGTGCTCGCGCACGCCGTAGTGAACATAGCGCCCCGTGAAATCGGGCGTATCGAACGGCTTCATGCCTTTGACGAACGTGTTGTTCGAGCCCGTGAGATCGGCTGAACCGCCGATCATCGTGAGCGCGTGCGGCGTGACGGCCTCGAGCGCCGCGCCCGAGTGCACGCGCGTGGCGTTGGCGGTTTTGGCTTCGGCGTGCTTTTGCGCGTGCGCCTTGAGAGCGCCGCGTGCTTCTGCGGAGAGATCGCCCGCGAGCGCCGCATCGAACGCCGCGCGCTCCGCGTGGCCCGCATGCCGGCCAGCCCATTCTTTGTGCGCGCCGGCGCCGCGTGCGCCTGCTTTCTTCCAAGCCGCGGCGACATCGTCCGGCAGCTCGAAGGGCGGCAGGGTCCAGCCCATCGCGGCGCGCGCGTCCGCGATCTCTTTATCGAACAGCACGTAGCCGTGGCTGTGGGGATCGCCCTCCTTCGGGCCAGCGCCTTTGCTGATCTTGGTTTTGCACGCGACCATGACCGGGCGGTCCTGGACCTTGGCCCAGGCCATCGCCGCGTCGATCGCGTCCCAATCGTGCCCGTCGATGGTTTTGACGGCCCAGCCGGCGGCGGCGAAGCGCGCGGCCTGATCGCCGGTCTCGGAAATCGTCGCAACGCCATCGATCGTGGTGTTGTTGTCGTCGAAGAGGACGATGAGGCGGTTGAGCTTGAGCCGGCCCGCAAGGTGGATCGCCTCGTGGCTGACGCCCTCCATGAGGCAGCCATCTCCCGCGATCACCCAGGTGTGGTGGTCCACCAGGCCCTGGCCGAACCGGCCCCGCAGATGCGCCTCGGCCATCGCCATGCCCACGGCGGTGGCGATGCCCTGCCCGAGCGGCCCGGTCGTAACCTCCACGCCCTCGGTGTGACCGTATTCCGGGTGCCCCGGGGTCTTGGAATTGAGCTGCCGGAAGTTCCGGATTTCCGACATGGGCATATCGGCGAAGCCCGAAAGGTGGAGCAAGGCGTAGATCAGCATCGAGCCGTGGCCCGCGCTGAGAACGAAACGATCCCGGTCCGGCCAGTGCGGATCGGCCGCGTCGTACCGCAGATGACGGGTCCAAAGCACGGTCGCGACGTCCGCCATGCCCATCGGCATGCCCTGGTGGCCGGACTTAGCCTTGTGGACCGCATCCATGCTCAAGACGCGGATGGCGTCCGCCATGCGGCCTTCAAGCTCGGTTTTGCCTGCACTCATTCTGTCGCGGCCTCTCGAATCCGGGGGTATGAGGGGGGTAGCAGGCGAAGGCCCGGGCCGTCATGGCCCGCCTGGAGATTTCCATGAAGATTTTCATCGACAGCGCTGATGTGTCCGAGCTCAAGGCGCTGGCCGAGACCGGTCTGGTGGACGGGGTGACGACCAACCCCTCCCTGATCGCCAAGGGCGGGCGGAACATTTTCGAGGCGCTGAAGGAGATTTGCGCCGCCATCCCCGGCCCAATCAGCGCCGAGGCGGTGGCCCTGGAGGCCCCAGCCATGATCTCCGAGGGCAAAAAGCTCCGGACCATCGCCGACAACATCGTCGTCAAGCTGCCACTGACGTTCGAGGGCCTGAAGGCCTGCAAGGCCCTTTCGGACGAGGGCGTGCCCGTGAACGTCACGCTGTGCTTTTCCGCGGCCCAAGCTCTCTTGGCCGCCAAAGCGGGCGCGACCTACATCTCCCCCTTCGTGGGCCGGCTGGACGATGGCGGGCAGGACGGCATGGAGCTGATCCGGGAAATCCGCGCGATCTACGACCAATATCTGTTCGAAACCCAGATTCTGGCGGCCTCGATCCGCACAGTTGGGCACGTGCGGGATGCAGCGCTTGCGGGCGCCGATTGCTCAACGATCCCGCCGAACGTCTTCCGCGCTTGCTACAAGCATGTGCTGACGGACGCTGGCCTCGACGCGTTCCTCAGCGACTGGAAGAAGACCGGCCAATCGATCCTGTAGCGGTGCGGTAGCCAAAAACGACAAAGGGCGATCCGACGGATCGCCCTTTTCGAATTCTGTTGGCAGGCGCTTGCGCGCAGCGCGCTATATTTAGCGGCCCGAAAGCGTGTCCAAGCGCGACATGGCGCCAGCGGTAGCGTTTTGCGTGCGCGCGATATCGGCTTCGACTGCATCGAGCTGCGCTTGCACGGCGCTGACATCGATCGGCTCCGGGCGCGCCATCGACGCAAAGAACGCCTCCGTCGGCGTCGACGCGCTCGCGGGCGTTGCTTCAAGGCCGCCGTTCGCGACGAACGCGCCCATCGCGCCGATCACAACAGTCGCGGCGATGCCGGCGAGCAAGCTCGAGATGATCGTGCGGACATGCGTGCGATCTGCCGAAGGGGCGGGCGTGTAGGCGGCGGACATTTTAGGTACTTGGCTCCGAGAGGCGGTTCCGTATCAAATACGCTTAATTGGCGCAATTGCGGCGGGCCCACGAAATCGCATTTCGTAGCTGAACCGCCGCTGAATTGTGCTGCTGGAGGCGCTGCCCCGCCCAAGCACCGTGCATATGGCCCTTGGACAAGGCGAGTTCTACCCCAGAAACTTGAAATCTTGGTTCATGCGACGCCCTGCCGCGTGTCCCGTTTCGGCACAGTTGCGCGCGTGCGCGGCCCCGCGTAGCTCGAATGACAAGTTCGACATACGCGACAACCACATTCGTTCGTGAGCGCCGATGCCCCATCCGCCGATCCGCAAAGCCGTGCTTCCTGTCGCTGGACTTGGCACGCGCGTTTTGCCTGCGACCAAGACAATTCCAAAGGAGCTGCTGCCTGTGTTCGACAGGCCGGCGATTCAATACGTCGTCGATGAAGCGGTCGATGCGGGCATCACGCACTTCGTATTCGTCACGGGGCGCAACAAGGGCGCGATCGAAGACTATTTCGACACAGCGTTCGAACTCGACGCGACTCTGCGCGCAAAAAACAAAGACGCGCAGCTTGCCGAACTTGCGCGCGGCGCGCTGAAGCCCGGGCAAGCGAGCTTCGTGCGCCAACAAGCGCCGCTTGGCCTTGGGCACGCGATCTGGTGCGCGCGCGACATTATCGGCAACGAGCCGTTCGCTGTGCTGTTGCCGGACATGACGATGATCGCCGCGCCGAGCTGCCTTGCGCAGATGACCGCCGCTTACGAGAAAACCGGCGGCAACGTGATCGCCGTCGAACCCACCGACAAACCCGAGCAATACGGGATTATCGCGCCCGAGAGCCGCGACGGGCGGATCATCAAGATGAAGGGCATGGTCGAAAAGCCCAAGCGCGCCGAGGCGCCGTCGAACCTCTTCATCAGCGGCCGCTACATTCTGCAGCCGGAAATCTTCCCGTTGCTGGCGTCGCAAGCCGCCGGCGCGGGCGGTGAAATTCAGCTGACCGATGCGATGGTGCGTCTCATGGAGACGCAGCCGTTCCATGCGCTCGAATACGACGGCGTGACCTACGATTGCGGCGACAAGATCGGTTACCTGCGCGCGTTTGCCGCCTATGCTCTGGCCGACAAAGAGCACGGTGCCGACGCGCGCCAAACGCTCAAGACGTTGCTCGGCGAGTAGCGGCTATTTCAGCTTCTCAAGGTCGGCGCGCAGGAACTGCAGCACGGCCGAAAAGTCCTTGCGGCTGTAGCCGAGCTTATCGAACAGCGCATAGAACGCCTCGGCCTGCGCGCCGAGCGGGGTCGCGGCGCCCGAGCGCGCGGCCGCTTCCTGCGCGAGTTTCAGATCCTTCAGCATCATCGCGACCGCAAAGCCGCCTTCGTAGCCGCGATCGGCCGGGCTTTGCGGGCCGACGCCCGGCCACGGGCAATACGCGCTGAGCGACCAGCATTGCCCTGACGATTGCGTCGCGATCTCGAAGAAGCGATCGGGCGCAAGGCCGAGCTTTTCAGCGAGCGCCAGCGCCTCGCACGCGCCAATCATCGACACACCGAGCAGCATGTTGTTGCAAATCTTGGCCGCCTGCCCCGCGCCGGCCGCGCCCGCATGCACCACGGCCTTCGCCATCGGCTTCAGCGCGCGCTCCACGTCCGCAAAGTGCTTTTGATCGCAGCCGACCATGAATGTCAGCGTGCCCGCTTCGGCGGCGGCGGTGCCGCCAGAGACGGGCGCGTCCGCGACCGGGCAATGGCGCGCAACGGCGAGCGCCGCGACTTCGCGCGCGCTTTCAACGTCGATCGTCGAGCAATCGATGAGGAGCGCGCCGGCGCGCGCGTTCGGCAAAATCTCTTCGCTGTAGATCTCGCGCACGTGCTGGCCAGCCGGCAGCATGGTGAACACGACATCAGCTTCTTGCACAGCCGCAGCGGCTGAGGTGGCCGCGCCGCACCCTGCCTCAACGGCGCGCCGCAACGATGCGTCGGAAATGTCGTACGCGCAGACCTCAATGCCCGACTTGACGAGGTTGGCCGCCATTCCGCCGCCCATGTTGCCGAGCCCGATAAAGGCTGCCGTCGTCATATCGTGGTCGTCCATTCTCTTCGGCCCTTCGTGGCGCATGAAATGCGCTCGTGGGCGTATTCCAATGCGGAAAGGGCGCAATCGAACTTGCGCCCTACCACTAACGCTCAATCAGGCGCGCCGGTCCACGAAACTGCGACCCAAAACGCGCCACCGAAGCGAAGTGTGGCGGATCAAGGTACGCGGTTAGCGCACGCCGCCACACTTCGTTCATGTTCGGCCTGCGTTACCGCGGTTTGCGGAAGCGCATGACAAATTGATCGGTGTTGCCGCGGATCGACGGCTCGAACACGTTTACAGTGCGCGCGTCCGCTGGGTTGCGCAGCACGTCGAGTTCGCCCTCGTAGACAAAGCCTGCTGCTTCGACTTCGCGGCGCACAATCGCCTGGTCGATGCGGTGCAGCGTGTCCGCCACGGAAAGATCAGAGCCAGCGACCGCCGAGTGATCGACGATCACATAAAGCCCGCCCGGCTTCAGCGCGTTGAAAATCGCCCGGTTAACGGCGGCGACATCGAGGTTGAACCGCGCAAGGTGCAGGTCGTGATAGTTCTGCGCGGTCCACACCAGATCGAGCGGCTGAGGTGCGGGCAAATCCGTGAACGGCGAAACCAGCGCGCTGACGTTCGCGTAACTTGGATCGGCGGCGAGCGCGTTGATCGGCGGCGGGTTCTGCGTGTTCGCGGCCTGTTGCGGGCTGATCACGCCGTACACATGGCCTTGCGGCCCGGCGACACTGCTGAACAGGCGCGTGAAATAGCCACCGCCCGGAATGAGGTCGGCGATTTGCTGGCCAGGTTGCACCTGCGCGAACGCCAGCATTTCAGCTGGGTGACGTTGCGCGTCGCGGTCGCGATCGGCTTGCGGGCGATTTGTGTCGGCAACGGCCGCGGTGATGACGCCCGTCGGCCCAGCGACGGTCGGATCGATTTCAGCTTCCGGCGTTGCGGCGCAGGAGGCCAACAGGCCAAGCGCCAAAGCAGCGATCAAAGTACGCATCGCACTGTCCCCTCTACGCTGAGACGCCTTCAAGCGGCGTCCATTCCTCGTTGGACGGCAGCGGCGCGAAGATCGCGTCGAGCATCGCCTCTGAGACGCCCTCGGGCGTCGCCGGATTCCAGCGCGGAGCGTTGTCCTTGTCGAGGATGACGGCCCGCACGCCTTCGTGAAAATCCGGCTGACGCACCATGCGCGCGCCGATGCGATACTCCATCGCCATGTTTTCCGCGAACGATTTGAGACGCGCGCCCAAGGAAAGCTGGCGGAACGCGACCTTCATGGTGAGGTTTGACTTCGTGCGCAGCGCCGCCAGTTGCGCCTTCGCCCAATCGCCCCCATCGGCCTCGAGCGCAGCGAAGATCGCCTCGACGCTCTCGCCGCTGAACAGACGATCGATCTCGTCACGGTGCTTGAGCTCAACGAGCCGGCCCGCGCTCTCGGCTAAAGCGTAGAGCCCGCTCTTTAGCGTTGAAGCTGGATCGTGCGTTTGCGCAGCCCCAGCGATCTGCGCCTTTGCGGCCTCCAAAATCTCAGTCGGCATGTAATGCGTGGCGAGGCCCGCTTCCAGGCAATCGGCGGCCTTGAGGCGCGCGCCTGTCAGCGCCAGCCAGAGCCCGATCTTCCCGGGCAGGCGCGGGAGATGCCAACCGCCACCAACATCGGGGAAAAGCCCGATGCCCGTCTCCGGCATCGCAAACGTCGTGCGCTCCGTCGCGATTCGGAAACGCGCAGGCAAAGAGAGGCCAACGCCCCCGCCCATCGTCACGCCGTCCATCAACGCGACGATCGGCTTTGGATAGGCCATCAGCAGATGGTTGAGCCGATACTCGGTGAAGAAGAACGCGCAGGCGGCTTTGCCATCGGCCTTGCCGCTCTCGGCCAGCATGCGGATATCGCCGCCGGCGCAGAAGCCGCGCGTATCCGCAGCATGATCGATCTGCACAACGGTGACGGCAGGATCGTCCTTCCAGACAAGCAACGCAGCCGTCATCTCCGCGCACATCTCGGTCGTGAGCGCGTGCAAGGCTGAGGGGCGGTTGAGCGTGAGGCGCGCAAGGCCGTGCGTGACCGTGGTCATAACGTCAGACACGTGCGCTCCTTAGATTGCGGCCCGCGCCGGCTGACGTACCGTCACGCCGCGCGATGTTGCTTTTCTAGGACGGGGGGCTCGCCTTGGCCACGAACGAATTGACGCCGGATCAAATCATCCAGACCGGCATGGGCTTCTTCGCGTCGAAGGCGCTGCTTTCGGCCGTCGAGATGCAAGTGTTTGGCGTGTTGGGCGACAAGGCGATGATGGGCTCAGAGCTCACGAACGCGCTGAAGCTGCACCCGCGCGCCAACCCTGATTTCTTCGACGCCCTGCTTTCAATCGGCATGTTGGCGCGCGATGGCGACGGGCCGGCCGCGCGCTATCGCAACACGCCAGAGACCGCGTTCTTCCTCGACAAGTCGAAGCCCACCTATGTTGGCGGCATTCTGGAGATGGCCAATTCCCGCCTCTATCCGTTCTGGGCAAATCTGACTGAGGCGCTACGCACGGGCCAGCCGCAGAATGAGACCAAGAACGGCGGCGAGAGCGTGTTCGCGGAACTCTACGCGGACGAAGCACGCCTCGAACAATTCATCGACGCGATGACCGGCGTTTCGACAGGCAATTTCGTTGCGCTCGCCGACAAGTTCGATTTCTCTAAGTACAAGACGCTTTGCGATGTCGGCGGTGCAGCGGGCGTGCTATCGATCATGGTCGCACTCCGGCACAAGCACATGAGCTGCGTCAGCGCGGATCTGCCGATGGTCTCGCCGATCGCCCAGCGCAAGATCGCCTCGTTCGGTGTTTCGGATCGCGTGAACGAAGGACATCGACTTCTTCAAGGACCCGCTGCCCAAAGCGGACATCATCACGATGGGCATGATTCTGCAC
>Ga0268299_1001881_pt1 | contig 30283 bp, 23 predicted proteins | sample NOBtaG_FD_193484 | JGI IMG/M metagenome (GOLD analysis project Ga0268299, IMG submission 193484) | Activated sludge microbial communities from bioreactor in Nijmegen, Gelderland, Netherland - NOB reactor | ecosystem: Engineered > Bioreactor > Aerobic > Activated sludge | place: Netherlands...
CGTGATTCTTTAGAAGATTCATTCTCTGTTGCTATTTCTTCTCTTTCCTCTGATGATTGCTCTTCTTTTTTTGCTCATTCTGATTTATGTCTTCTTTTTGAATGAATACCGCTATAGCGATGGGCCAATTACCCAATTTAGTACTAGAGATAATCCTAATATTTTGAAGTTATGGAAAACCCTTCCCATTTCTTCATAGCGTACTTTCGCTAGGGGTGGATACATCATCAAAATTAGCCCTATAGCAATAGGAATTGAAGTTGTCCCAACACTTAAACCATTAAGCATTGGAACAACTTCAGGATAAAAATAACCCAAGCTAACACCCAAACCCATAGCTAGAAATATCCACAAAGTTAAAAATCTATCCAGAAAAGAAAGTCGGCTTGCTACACTTGAGTTACTCATAATTTTATCCTTGATTAGATTTACTATTGTTTTTTGCTAGATAAGCCCACTAGATTTGCTGCTACTTCACTAGTTCCACAACAAGAGGCAGTTGCTTGTAAAGTTTCTAAATTTGTAGTCTGACAAGAAGCATTTTCTGTTTTAACTTCTTTACTGTCATCAGTTACACAGCACATAGAAGTTTCCGCTAAGTTATCTTGAAGTACTACAAAAACTTCCCACTCATTACCATCAGGGTCTTGGGCCCAGGTTTTATCTTGAATTGCATAACAACAATTAGTTTGCATTTCATCACGAGGCGTAAGTCCTTCCTTTATCCATTGCTCACGCACTGCCATAACATCTTCGGTTGTTGCAACCTGTATCCCAAGATGGGAAAGCACGCCTCGATCTTTTACTGCTATTTGATTAAGTGCTAGGTTAAGAGGTGGGTTTTGTACATCAAACTTAGCATATCCTTTACGTACTTTTAAGGGTTCAATACCAAACAATTTTTTGTAAAATTCAATGCTATTTTCAACATTGCTAACATTTAGTGAAATATGCGCTTTTAGGCTTTGTATTGGTAAGCTATTCATTGTGTAAATCTCCTTTTTAGTTAATTAATATATGCCTCAACGAATATGTTTATATTATGTTTCAAAAATTATATATGTCAAGCCATATTTATCTAATAAAAAATAGCTTTCCTTTCTACAAAGTTAGTAAAACAAATATTTTTTATATGAATATAAAGAGTAAGAACTAACAAGTGACTCATTAAAAGGTTATTGTCCGTTTATTATCACTATTAGTATTATTGAGGAAGCAGTCGGTTTTCTTAGTATTTTGCTACTTATGCATGGGATATTTTCCACAATACCCCAAATTTACATTTTTTCTGGTACTTCAACGCCTAATATCCAAAGAGCTTGTTTTAATTGCTGGCGAACAAAACTCATAATTGCTACTAGCAGTTGATAACGTTTTGTATCTGGCTCATCAACAATTTTATAAACAACTTTAGCATCTTTCTTTAAGTTATAGAAATTATTGAAACTTGAAGCTAATTGATGAGAATATTTTGCTAAATGTGTTGGTTCTAATGAGTTTATAGACATTCGCACTACATCAGGAAGTCTACTAGCAAAATAAATTAAACTCCAAAGATAATTGCCATCCCAACCCTTATCATCTTTAGCTGCCAATAATTCATTGATTTCATTATCTGTTAAAGTAAATTCTATAGCTCTATTTTTTTCTGCTAATTTACGGAAAATGCTATTAATGCGAACTACGGCATAAAGTAGGTAAGGCCCGGTTTCGCCTTCAAATGCTAGTGCTTCATCAAAATCAAAAGCAATAATGGAGCTACGAGTATATTTCAGTAAGAAATAGCGCAATGCACTAACAACAATACGTTGAGCAATTTCTTGACGCTCTTCTACACTTGCTTCTGGATGGTGTTCATCAACTTTTGGACGTGATTTCTCTATTAGCTTATCAATTAAATCATCCGCTTTTACACCTAAACCTTTACGTCCTGACATACTAATTTGGCTACGTTTACTTTCTTCTTCTGATAGCTCATAGCCTAATTCCCTTGCACTAGCTGGGGTTAGAACTACTTTTTCATAAGCTAAATGGGAACTACGATCAATTCGATCATCTGTTGAAAGCAGCTTAACCCCTAATTTTACATAAGCTTGTGGGTAAGATTGCCCTACATCAATAACATTAAAATAGGCTACTCCATTACCAAAATCTAAGCCTTTTGCATTATCAGAAGCAATTTTTGAAGTTGTTATCCAAACTTTTTTATCTGTTGGGTACTTGTAAAATTCTTGATACTGAAAATCTAGCCCTAGTTGGCCTAATTTCCACAAATGGTAAGCAATATCTTTACCTGTATAAGTAACTGTACCATTAGAACGAACTAGAATTTTATCAGCCTCATAATCTGTTGCTTCGGTTTCGGTTGTAGGCGCAGTTTCAGCTTTATTTTCTGCTCTCATCACCCAACAACCTTTGTTTTTACCTTCGGTTTCAAAATAAATTGCTTCTTTTTCTTTTAATTTTTCAAAAGCTGTTTGCCAAAAGTTTAAGTGAAGGACATCACTTTCCCTAGGTAATACGTCATAAGTAATACCTAATCGCCACATTGTATCAAGATGAGTTTTTAGAATACGATTAGAAACATATTCAGCCATTATAGCTGTGTCGCCAAGGTTATGTTCAATTTCATGAAGGGTTTGCGCACGTAGCTTTTTATTATCTGGGGCCTCTTCATAGAATTTTCCCACTTGTGCATAAAGATCCCAACAATAATAATCAAATTTTTCTGTTATAGCTTCAATTTCTGCTAAAGATTTCTTTTCTAAATACTTAAAGCCTACAACGACATCAGCAACTTGAACACCCGTATTATCAATATAATTATGTGTTTCTACTGTCTCGCCGCTAGCTTTTAACATTCTAACAATTGTGTCACCTAGTACAGCATTACGAACATGCCCAATATGTGCAGCTTTATTTGGGTTAATGCTAGTATGTTCAACAATTAGCTTGCCGCCTGTTATTTCATCAAGCTTTACACATTTTTCTGCTGTCGCTCTTGTTTGAAAAAAAGCACCTCTATCAAGAAAGAAATTTAAGTAGCCTGCTCCAGCAGTTTCTATACGTGCTACTTTATCTATGGAAGTAAGTTCACCGCGAATTTTATCAGCTATTTGTCTTGGATTTTGTTTTGTTCCTGTAGCCACTTTTAGCCGTTTTGCAATTTCAAATGCAATTGGAAAAGCTAGATCTCCCATTTCGCTTTTTGGTGGATATTCTAACATAATATCACTTAGTGCTAGTTCTATATCAAAGCTCTTTTTAACTGCTGTTTGAAGTTGTTCTTTTATTGTGCGATGTAAAGTTAATAACATTAATTTCTCTCCGTGAGTTGAGTATATTTTATTTATGGAAAATAAATTCTAGGTAAAAATTTATGAAACAAAATACCTAATGCAGCTAAAAATATTATAAAGCCAATGGCCCACATAATAACTTTAGTTATAAAACTTGTAATTTTAACCCCAATCCAAAAAACGACTGCTGCTATTGCTAAAACAGCTAGTCCAGCAATAATTAAAACTAAATTTGCAGGTATAATTTCCATAGCCAAGCTACCTTTTTAATTAATAAATGAAAAGGTTAAAAACCGAAAGATTATTACATTAAATCAATTGGATCAACTTCAATATTGATAGAGCTTAGATCTTGCTGATTATAGCTTAAGCTATTCATTGCTAAATCTAAGATTTCCCGCGCCCTAGTTCTTGAGCGAGCTTTAATTAAAATTTGCAGTCTGTGTTCTGCTCTAAGTCGTGCTAAAGGAGCAGTAGCCGGGCCTAAAATACGGATGGTTCTATCATCTCCGCTAGCTGTTCTTAGTTGTTTAGCTAGTTCTGCGGCTTGAGCCTGAGCTTGAGATAACTCTTTATGTTTAATAATTATATTTACTAGCACGCTAAAAGGTGGATAGTAGAGCGAGCGACGAAAGTTAATTTCTTGCTGGTAAAAAGCTAGGTAATCTTGCTTACAAGCGTGTTGTAAAGAGTAATGGTCAGGATGGTAAGTTTGAATAATTACCCGTCCTGGGCTATTTCCACGACCAGCACGACCAGCAACTTGAGTTAATAACTGAAAAGTACGTTCAGCAGAGCGAAAATCAGGCATTGAAAGCCCTGCATCAACTGAAACTACACCAACCAAAGTAACATTAGGAAAGTCATGCCCCTTAGCAATCATTTGTGTACCAACTAAAATTTCAATTAATCCATCAGCAAATTCACCTAAAATTTTCTCAAAACTTCCTTTCCTTCGTGTAGTGTCTCGGTCTAGTCGAGCAATCTTATTTTCTGGAAAAAGTTCTTTAATTTTTGCTTCTAGTTGCTCAGTTCCTTCGCCCATATAATAAATGTATGGGCCTTTACAATTAGGACAAGCTTGAGGAACGCCTATTTGATAGTTGCAATAATGGCAAATCAGCCGGCTAGCTTCCCGATGATAAGTTAAAGTTACAGCACAATCGCGGCAACGTATTGATTGACCACAACTACGACAAATAACAAAAGCAGAAAAACCCCGTCTATTAAGTAAAACTATGGATTGTTCGCCTTTTGCTTGTACTTCTTTGATAGCTTCTATAAGTTCATCAGCAAAAATCTGCATTTTTCCATGTCGGCGAAAAACTTCGCGCATGTCTACAACTTCAACTTTGGCTAGCGGACGTTTTGCTACTCGTTCAGGAAGACTAATATATTGGTATTTTTTTAAGTAAGCATTATGGTAAGTCTCAAGTGAGGGTGTTGCACTACCTAAAATTACTACTGCTTGAGCTTTTAAGGCTCGCATTATCGCGCTATCTCGACCGTTATAACGTGGTACTTCATCTTGTTTATAAGACGTTTCATGTTCTTCATCTACAACAATTAGCCCTAGATTACGAATAGGAGCAAACACGGCTGATCGTGTCCCAATAACTACTTTAGCTTCGCCTCTATAAATTCGCTGCCATTCATCAAAGCGTTCTCCTTCTGAAAGCGAAGAGTGAAGAATTGCTACTGATTCTCCAAAATGTTCACAAAGACGACGTGAAAAAACAGGTGTTAGAGCGATTTCTGGCACTAACATTAAAGCCGTTTTTCCAATTTCTATTGCTGCTCGCATTGCTCTTAAGTAGATTTCTGTTTTTCCTGAACCCGTAACGCCATGTAATAGAAATGTAGCATATTCTTCAGCAAAAATAGCTGTAACGATCTGCTCTAAAGCCTCGGCTTGAGCATCAGTTAAGCTTAATGTAGGCATTAAAGCAGGCTGTTCCATATGGGCTAGCGGATTACGTCGGACATTTTGGAAAAATATTTCTACAAGACCACGCTTTTCTAATGTGCGAATTACTGAAACACTGATGTTTAAGCCATCTAGTAGCTCAGTAAGAAATGGCGCAGTTGCTGAAGCAGCTAAATAATCCATCACTCGTTTTTGATTAGTAGAAAGTTCTTGAGATTCTTTTGTTATATATTCTTCTATAGTGAAATTAGGATTTAAGCGAACTGCGGCTTGTTTTTTAGTGCGTGTTTTTTGTTCTAGTTGGTGTTCAACTTGAATTAGCCCAGTTTGCTCTAGCTCACGAGTTATAGAACTCAACCTAGATTTTTGAAAGTCTTTTTCTAGGGATTTTAAGTTTTTGTTGCTTGCCATTTGTTCAAGAACTTTCCATTTTGTAGAACGTTCAATTCGGCTAGCATCCAAGCTATTTAATTGCTCACGGCCTGCTTCAGTAACAGAAATAGTTACCTCTACAGCAGCATTTATTGCAGCAGGCAAAGCAGCCTTAATGCTTTCTCCCCAGGGAGCATAATAATAATCAGAAATCCAGCGGGTTAGCTCTAATACTTCAACAATAATTATTGGTTCTTCATCAATTATTACTAAAAGTTCTTTAATTGATTCAATTTCTGTGTCTATTTCATCATGCAAAGCAACAATATAGCCCACCATTGAACGTTTGCCAAAAGGGACTAAACAGCGACACCCTACCTGTACATCTATCTCTATTTCTTTAGGAACAAGATAAGTAAAGGTTTGAAAAATATAAAGCGGCAATGCAACTTCGACATACATAAAATCTTAGTCTAGAGTTCTAAGAGCTTTTCCTTTGAGAAACAAAATCTATTAACTTTACCCAATCTATTTGATTATCAGTAATAAAATGTCTCATAAACTCCTGGGTCATTTCATTAAATTTACCTACATAAGCTATCTTAAATATTTCATCTTTTTTCTTAGCTTCTTTGTCTATGGGTGTAATAATTTCGCGGTATAAGTTGTTGTCTCCTGAAATAAACTCCCAAAAATCTTGTCCACAATATTTGTAATAAGCTTTTTCTAGCTCAATATGTGTTTTAAATGGGTGGTTATCTTTTCCATAAATACAACCATTAATTGCAATTATCTCTTTATTAACTCCATTATTTTTCAACTTTTCTTTTGCAAGCTTAAAATTAGTTCTCATTTGTGCAATTTGATCACTGTTGCCCCAATTTGGGCCAGATTTTATTCCTACAATGTAATAAACATTTTCTTTTTCAAATTCTAAATCTACACTTTTAAAATTTGACTTTTTTCCTTGATATTCAATATATGAAACATAAAGAGCAAATTTTTCTAGTAAATCTCCAAAAATAGTTTCCTCTTGAGAAGATAAATAAGCCATCAAAATGCTTTCTACAAATTCAGCAGCAGTCATTATGTTTTTAGCTTTGAAAAGATACGGATTTTTTCTTTGCAAAATATCCTTTAAGCTGAGTTTTTTTAGTTTCTCCAATCGCTTTTCATAAAAAGGGATTACAACATTTTCCCCTAAATAATGAAAATATTGCTCATATTTGCTTGACGACATTAAGAAAATCCTCTACTTAATTATATTATCCTTAATTAGAACTATGTTCGTTACTTAACATCAACAAATAAATAAGGTTGAGATAAATTAGTTAATAATTCTAAATTTTTTTTACTTTTTATATAGTAGTCTTCCTGAATCTCTATCCCGATATAATGGCGTTTTAATTGGTAAGCTGCCTTAGCTGTTGTTCCAGAACCAAGAAAAGGATCTAAAACTATATCGCCTTCTTGGGTAAATAAGTTTATAAACCAAGAAGGAAGTTCTACAGGAAAAGCTGCACTATGTTCTTTATTGGCGCATTCTGTAGATAAATGTAAAACATTAGTTGGATAAACCAAATCTCTACCTATCCAGTTAGAAACATTTTTGCCAAAACCACTTCCCACTTTAGAAGTATCTCGTATTTTATCCACTTCGCTTAAGTTTTTAAGCCTGTTTTTTGCCCAATCTCCTACTGGAACCATTACATTTTCTTGGTACATATTAAATTTTTTAGACTTATTAAATTGTAATAATCTTTCCCAAGCGTCCCTAAATCGATTAGGCCATTTACCTGGATAACAATTTTTTTTATGCCAAATAAATTCTTCTGTCCAATACCATCCTTGTTTACGTAAAGCAATAATTAGCTCTAAAACATAAGTATGTCGTTCACCATTCACAGCTTTTTCTTTAATGTTTAAGATAAAAGTTCCTGTTGGTTTTAATATTCGGAGCAATTCTTTAGTTATTGGCAAAAACCAGTTAACATAATCATCTGGTTTTATTCCTCCGTAAGTATTACTGCGTTGGTCTGCATAAGGTGGAGAGGTGATAATGAGATCAACACAACTATCTGGTAATTTAGGCAAAATATCCCGACAATCACTATGATAGAGGTAGTCTTTTTCTAAAAACATTATTAATTTCCTACAGTTAATTACTAAATTATTTTATTGAATGCTCACTAAAACTATTTTTAAGGTAAAATTTATTTTAGCCCACAATACAAAAAATAAGAGAAATATTTTTCCGATTCTCTGGCAAACTAAGTAACTCAACTTAAACGGAGAAAGCGGTTTTTCTATTAATTACAATGAGATAAAATCTTTTCACCTCAGTTATTATATTTCCCAAAACAAGATCTAGCTTGGAGGTTTTATGCCGTCTCCTTTTGGTCGAGTAACCATTATTGTTTGTGATTCTTTAGGTATTGGCGAGATGCCTGATGCCGCAGAATATGGTGATGCTGGAAGTGATACACTTGGACATATTTTGGCATCACGTGAAGTTAAAATTCCTAATTTACAAAAATTAGGCTTAGGCAATATTAGAAATTTACCTTTATCACCTTCTGATAACCCTATTGGTTGCTATGGACGAGCCGCTTTAGCCTCTCGTGGTAAAGATACCACAACTGGACATTGGGAAATGGCTGGCATTATCACTGAGACACCTTTTCCAACATATCCAAATGGTTTTCCAGATGATGTAATGAATGCTTTTGAGACTGCTATTAGTCGTAAAACATTAGGTAATATCGCTGCATCAGGGACAGAAATTATTGCCGAACTTGGCGAAGAGCATATAAAAACCGGTTATCCAATTGTTTATACTTCCGCAGATAGCGTTTTTCAAATTGCAGCACACGAAGAGATTATCCCTATTCCAGAACTTTATAAAATGTGCGAAATAGCTAGAGAAATCCTAAGAGGAAAACATGAAGTAGGGCGCGTAATTGCCCGTCCATTTATTGGCACTGTAGGAAATTTTACTCGTACAGAACGCCGCCATGATTACGCAATCTCCCCGCCTCCAAATACTCTTTTAGATGAACTATTCCAAGCTAAATTGGATACTGTTTGTATAGGAAAAATTAGCTCTATTTATTGTGATCGTGGTGTAACTAAAGAAGTTAAAGCTAAAAACAATATGTCGTTAATGGATCGCACTATTGATGCTCTAAAAGAAGATTCTCATGGCATTATTTTTACTAACTTAGTAGATTTTGACATGCTTTTTGGTCATCGTAATGATGTAGTAGGCTATGCTAAAGCCTTAGAAGATTTTGACAATCGCCTAACAGAAGTTTTTGAAGCAATGCAGCCAGATGATTTACTAATTATTAGTGCTGATCATGGATGTGACCCTACAGATATTTCAACAGATCATACACGCGAATATGTTCCAGTAATTGCTTATGGTAAAAATGCCCGTAAAGGCGTGAATTTAGGTTTAAGAAATAGTTTGGCCGATATTGGTCAAACAATAGCAGAAAATTTTAACTTAAAATTAGGTGCAGGAGAAAGTTTCTTAAGCCAAATAGCTTAGTTATTAATAGTATTTTATATAAAAATCTGCCCCTTCGCTTAAATTTGGGATATTTTTTGTTTGCCAAAAATATCTTTACTTAATTAGGGATAATTAGGTTAGACAAAAATCTTAAAAAATAGCTTTACCAGGAGATAAAAAGCTAGTAAATTTGCTACTAGCTTTACTTCTAAAAACAATTCCATTTCTCAACAAAAATTAATTAGATAAATCATTAAGTAAAAGGTTAGCCTTATGAAACAGCGTTATTTAGTATTTTTCTACTCTCTATTTTTATGTCTTATTTTTTTCCAAGTTACTACTAAGGATACATTTGCACAATCCCGAGCAACAGGAGCAGATTTAATTGGAGTTATTAAAGATCCTTCTGGGGGTGTTATATCTGGAGCAAATATTGTTGTTAGGAATCCAGAAACTAATTTTGAACGAGCAATTACAGCTAATGAAGATGGGACTTATCAGTTTTTAGCACTGCGTCCGGGTACTTATGAATTAATTGTTTCTGCTCCAGGCTTTGCTGATTATAAACAATTATTTAATCTTGTACTTGGCTCTATAGGTTCATTAGATGTAACAATGAATATTGCTGGAGAATCTAACATTATAGTAGTTACTGGAACAAAAGTAGTAGAAACTACTAAAAGTGCTGTTACTCAAACTGTAGATTCAAATAGAATAGATAACCTGCCTATAAATGGAAGAAATTTCTTAGGTTTTGCTTTTATCAATGCTTTAATTGGCCGGGATAACACCCCGCCTTTAGGCCCAGCACCAACAACAGGATTAAATTTTGCTGGTCAACGCGCACGCTCTAATCTAGTGCAAGTTGATGGGGCAGATAATATTGATAATGGTTCTAAAGGTGCGCGTTCTACAATTTCACAAGAAGCTGTTCAAGAATTTCAAGTAGTAATAAATAGTTTTGCTGCTGAATATGGACGGACGGCTGGTGGTGTAGTTAATATTGTTACTAAGTCTGGTACAAATGAATTTCATGGAAATGCTTTTGGATTTTTACGTCAAAGAGCAATCCAGGCCCGTAATGCACTGGCATTTCCTCCAGTTGGAGCAAATCCAAAACCAGCATTTACTCGCGGTCAATATGGTTTTACTTTTGGTGGCCCGATAAAGCGCGATAAGACATTTTTCTTTTTATCTTTGGATCAAACACGTCGTCGTGAATCAGGTTTCTCTGATATTGGACGAGATTCTACGCTTTTTGATTTAACACCTGCACAACAAGCTTTTATTGCTAATAATCCTAGTGTAGGCAATCTTTATTCAATGTTTGCCCGTTCTGGTGCTACTGTAGCAAGAACAGGTATTGAACCAACTACAGGCGCAGCCGTGTTTTTACCAACATTTTTAGCTTCTAATGGACAATTAGGAGCAATCCCTGGAATTTTTCGCACATTTACTAATGCACAAAATGTGTACCCAATAAAAGATGACTTTACTTTTTACTCTGCCAAAGTAGACCAACAAATAAACTTAAATAATCGCCTTTCAGCACGATATAATTTTACCCCTATCACAACCACAGGTATTCAATCATCAGGACAAAATCAACCATTTGGCCTCAATGATGTATCTCGTACTGGAGTTTCATCTATAAGAGATACTGCCGCAGTAGTTCAGTTAACTAGTATTTTAGATAATACAAAGATAAATGAGTTTATTTTTAACTTTGGCCGTCGTTCTGCTACTTTTTCTTCTAGTGCTGATGTAGCAATCAATATACCTGGAGCAGCATTTTTTGGACGTGAGCCTTTTTCACCTGCTTCAAGACAAGAAAGAGTTTATGAAATAAAAGATAATTTTTCCTATATCATAGGCCAACATACAACTAAGTTTGGGGCTTCAGTAAATTTTGTTAGAACATCTCCATTTATGTTTGAGCTAAATTTTTCTGGAGTATTTAATTTTGGTGATTTAGCAGCAACATCAGTTAGTCCAATGTTTGTTGGCGCACCAGCATTTACAGCAGTTCAAGCCTATGGACTAGGACTTCCTCAAACCTTTATTCAAGGTTTTGGAAATTCCAGTATTAAAGTTAATAACACTCAATTTGGTTTTTATGGTCAAGATAGTTGGAAAATACGACCTAATTTAATACTAAATTATGGTGTTCGCTATGATTTTGAATTAACACCTTCTTTTCCTGCTACTGGTATTTCAACAGATAGATTAACACTTAGTGCAGAACAAGTAGATGCAGCAGAAAGATTTCTTAATGTAATGCAAGGAATACCTAGAGATAGAAATAATATAGCTCCTCGTATTGCAATAGCTTATGACCCAAGAGGAAATGGTAAAACAGTAATTCGGGCAGCATATGGTTTGTTTTATGATAATCCATTGTTGTTTATTGCTGGTAATTCAGTATTTGCTAATGGTGTTGCATCTCCACAGTTGATTGCGCCTGGTGGCAATCCCTTGCCAAGTAATAGTCTTAATGCAACACAAATTTTTCAAGGTACATTACTACCTACAACTCCCGGTATTGATCAAGGAGCTAGGTTTTTAGCGGGCCAATCACGTTTTGATCCAACAGCAGCATTTGTTGGTTATGGGGCATTGCTTCCCTTTACTTTACCAGTAGATAGAGATTTTCAATTTGCTTATACCAATCAAGTTAACCTAACAATTGAACATGAGTTGTTTTCAGATACAGCCTTACAAGTAACTTACTTATTTACTGGTGGTCGTAAACTTCCACATTCAGTTAATCGAAATGCTCCTGATGGAAAGCGTGTTTTGACAGCAAGCGCAATAGATAGAGTGATTAATAACTTTTTTAGACCCTCTGGCCCAAACCCAGTTTTTGTTAAAACAGATCGCCCAATTCCTTTTGGCACAGTAGGTGTACAAGAAGCAACTTCTAGTTCTGTCTATCATGGTATTTCTTTTAATGTAACCAAACGCTTTTCAGGCAATCTACAACTTCAAGCTAGCTATAGCTACTCAAAAACCATTGATGATTCAACAGATTTACAATCCTTGCTCCAACCTCAAGATAATCGTAGACCTGGACTAGAGCGCAGTTTATCGCTATTTGACCAACGCCATCGCTTTGTTATTAGTGGTGTTCTTAAAAGCCCATTTAAGCAAAATAGTGCAGGTTTTAGAAAGTTACTAGCTGACACTACATTTTCACCAATTATTGAGTTATCTTCTGGTAGACCTTTTAATATTTTAACTGGTACAGATACCAATCTAGATCAATCTTCTGTAACAGATCGTCCAAATGTAGATATTACAACAGGAATGTTATCTATCCCTGGGCCAGCAGAAATAGGCTCTCTAGGTCGTAATGTTGGAATTAGCCCTGGGTTTGCTTCTGTAGATATGCGGCTTTCTCGTAGTATTTCTTTAGGCGAAAACTTAAAACTTGAGCTAATTTCAGAAGTATTTAATTTATTTAACCGTGTTAATGTTTCAACAGTTAATAATAACTTTCGTGTGGTGACATTTGATGAAGGACGTTTTAAGAGTCCTCCAACAGCACTTTTTGACCCAAGACAATTTCAATTCTCATTAAAAATAAAATTCTAAGTTTTACTAATTATGGGTCAGTTAATTTTACCTCCTTTTTACTTAGACATTGCAGGGCCAGTAGTTTTTTTAGCTGGCCCAATTCAAGGTGCTGATTGGCAACATCTAGCTATAGAATACTTACAAAAACACTCTCCCAAACTTAATATTGCTTGCCCTCGTCGAGATTACCCAAAAGGCGAATTTATCTATGAAAAACAAGTAGATTGGGAAACCTACTATCTACGCTATGCAGAACAAAATGGGGCAATAATGTTTTGGCTTGCAAAAGAGCTTGTTCACTCTTGCGATCGTGCTTATGCTCAAACTTCTAGATTTGAATTAGCTGAATGGAAAGTTCGTTATGAAAGAGATAAAATTAAGCTAATTTTAGGTATTGAAGAAGGTTTTAGCGGTAGTCGCTATATTCGTAGACGTTTTAGTCAAGATTGCCCTAATATTACTATTTGCAATACTTTAGAAGAAACTTGTAAACAAGCAATTAAAGAAATTTTTAATTAAATAAAATAAAAAGCACTTTATATAATAAAGTACTTGACAGTAAAGATTCTTGTCTTTTAAGATAGCGTTATGTCAACAATTCGTCCTGTTCGTTCTCAGACAGAAAAAGATAGCGAGCCGCCTGCGCTGCACTTGCACGCAATGGACAACTTAAAATTTATTCGTGAAACAATGGAATCGGCGGCATCCTTCACGGCAGTTCCCGGTTGGGGGCAAGTTATCATTGGAGTTTTGGCTGTAATAACGGCTTATTTAGCTAACAAACAAACTAACTCTAATTATTGGTTAATTATTTGGATAACCTTAGCTATTTTATCATTAGTAATTTCGCTAATTTCAATGCAGTTAAAAGCTAAAGTATCAAAAATACCGTTATTTTCTAGGCCCGGGCAAAAGTTTGCGCTAAGCTGCTCTCCACCAATGTTGGCAGCAGCAATACTTACATTAAGTTTATATAATAGTAATAATTTTTCGCTTTTACCTGGTATGTGGTTGTTACTTTATGGTGCAGGAATTATTACTGGTGGAGCATTTTCTGTTAAAGTTGTGCCTGTAATGGGCATTTGTTTTATGGTGTTAGGACTAATTGCAGTATTTTCGCCAGCCACTTGGGGAAATGCTTTTATGGCATTAGGGTTTGGTTTACTGCATATAGTTTTTGGTTTAATTATTGCTTGGAGGTATGGTGGCTAAGTTAAAGGCTAATACTAAATCAACTGTTGATGATTTAGTAACAAACAAAAATTTATCTTCCAGCCAACAAAGCCCGCAACTACGTGGCTTGCCTGGGTTAGCAGATGATGGGCCAATGGAACTAGACCGCCTAATTCATGAACGTTTGCGCTTAGGCATTGTTAGCGCGTTAGCTGTAAATGCTTCTCTATCTTTTAATGAGCTAAAAACTTTACTTAAAACCTCTGACGGTAATTTAAGCGTACATGCACGTAAATTAGAAGAAGCTGAATATATAACTTGTGAAAAATACTTTGAAGGCCGAGTACCTAAAACAGAATATCGGCTAACCGCTGCTGGTAAAAGGGCATTAGAGCGTTACTTAGACCATATGGAAGCTTTAATTCAAGCTATGAGAGATCGCTAGAATTTAATATAAACCAAGATAGTTAAATTTTTTTGAGGAGCTACTTTATAATGCAAAGTTCTTTACAATTAATTAAAAATGATTTATCCCCAAAATTACATGTAGCAATAATTATGGATGGCAATGGACGTTGGGCCGTAGGGCGAGGACTACCACGAATTGCTGGACATCGCGTTGGAGCCGAAGCAGTAAGAAGAACTGTAACAGCTTGCCCTAGTTTAGGAATTGGAACTTTAACACTTTACGCTTTTTCTTCTGATAATTGGAGACGACCATCAGCAGAAGTAAATGCACTAATGAGATTACTTAAGCTTTTTATGCGTAAAGAGATAGCAAATTCCCTTAAAAATGGAGTGCGAATTAGTGTAATAGGCCGCCGAGATCGTCTTTCTTCATCAGTGTTAAGTGCAATTGAAACAGCAGAACAAGCAACTATTAATGGTCAAACACTACATTTAAGGATTGCTATAGATTATTCTGCTCGTGAAGCTATTTTACGTGCTGCTAAAAGACTTAGTGAAAATCCTTCTCTTCAAGCCTTAAATCAGCAAACTTTTTCACAACTAATTGCTGACTGTCCACAGACAAGCGCACCTGACGTAGATTTACTAATCCGCACTAGTGGAGAACAACGCTTAAGTGATTTTCTTTTATGGGAATGTGCTTATGCAGAGTTTTTCTTTACCAACCGAATGTGGCCCGACTTTGATGCTAATGATTTAGCTGGAGCAGTTAATAGCTTTTTAGCTCGTGATCGTCGTTTTGGTGGATTAAGTAAAGTGGCCGCTAGTTAAATACCAAACATTCAACCATCAATTTTCAACCAATTTGAATAATTTTGGAGGCTTTATGTTAGCAACTGTAGATATAGTTGAGTCTATTTCTGTAATGAAAACCTATCACCAAACTTTGTCAATCAAAACTTCTAACTGCTTAGAATTTATAGATATAACAGAGCAAATTATTGATTTAGTAAAAAAATCTCAAATCTCAAACGGAATTATTAATATTCAAACCAAGCATACTACTACAGGAATTATCATTAATGAGCATGAGCCACTACTTTTATCAGACATAAAAAGTACTTTAGAACGACTTGTTCCACAAGAAATAGCATATCAGCACAATAATTTTAAGATTCGTACAGTAAACATGACCGCTAATGAACGGGAAAATGGGCATTCTCATTGTAAAGCTATTTTTTTAAGAACCTCTGAAACATTAAATATTTTTGCAGGGGAACTTCAACTTGGCACTTGGCAGAGGATTTTTTTACTAGAATTAGATAGCTCACAAACCAGAAATATCTCTGTAATGCTAATGGGTATGGTGTAAATATACGCAAGAATTGAATTTTACGTTATAACAAAGTATTTATTCAAATTTTAATGGTAATGTAGCAATTTCTACTTCTTGTTTTCCAATAATACCTATAATAGTTGCTTGTGCTAAAGTATTCACCTGTAAGTTATTAGTATTAGCAAGTTTAACTTCTATAGAAATAAAATCTATATCTTCAGAAGTTTTAGGAAGTTTTATTTTCTCTACTAAAGTTTTTTCCTTTGATAGGTTAATTTTTACCAAATAAGAGGTAAATTCTTCTTGGCTGTTTTCTTCATATTTTGGCAACCTAACAGCAAAACTTGATTGTGTTCCTCGTGTTAATAAAATCGGTGAAACTACTGCACGAGTGTTATTAATTAAATTACTAATTGTGTTACGTGTAGCTAAAACAAGTGCTAATTTTATATTGCTTAACACATCAATTTTAGTAATCTTACTAATAATTTTTGGTTTTTCAATAATGCTTGGCTTAATCTCTATTTTCTGTTGCTCAACACTAGCTAATTCATCTGACAGTTTTCTACTTAAGGTCTCTGATTTTATTAATCTGTCTTCAAACGTGCTTTTTTCCTGATTAATTTTGGCTAGTTCTTGTTGTAATTTATTAAATTTTTGTTGCCAGTAAATTTGCAGCACAGCTAAGCTAGTAACCATTATAACTACTACACTTGTAGCCCACAGTAATTTAGGAAAAACCATTGACTGCTGAAAGCTACTAATAAAACTTGCTAGTAAACTATTCTTAACTCTACTCTTGACAACTCGCTTGTCAGTATACTCTAAGTTAATTTCTGGAGTGTCGTTTAAGTAGATTATTGTAAATTTTAACTGTTGATTTTCATTAAGTTTAATATCTTCTTTAATTTCTTGTTCTATTTCTTCAGAAAACATTTTATGAAAAATCAGCTTTCCTTTTTCATCTAGTAATTCTATAGATTCCAACGGCTCATCTAAATTTGGTCTTAGACTAAGCAATTTCACTTGATCATCTACTTTGCAAGATGTAAAAGGCCAACCATTAACACAAAAAGTAATTTCTTGTGGTAAATAATCAAAATGCTCTTTTCTTTTTTCTTCTAATTGTTTTAGTAACAAAGCCTGATTAGAACCAGTTTTATTACTACTAAATGGGCTGTTACTATTGTTTTGATTGGGTTTATCATGATTATCATCATTATTATTGCCATCTCGCTCAAGAACATCAAAAGGGCTACGTTCATTTAGCAAAGGTAATGAATGAAGTTGATTAACAATATCTAAGCATTTACTACAACTAGTTAAATGCTTGATTGGCAAGTCTTTAGCATTACCAGAATAAAACTTTTGCCATTCTTCTTGGGAATAACAAGGGCCTATTTTGGCTGCAAAAATAATTTTCTTTAGCTCATCAACAATATTTGCCATTGTTTTTATTTATTTACTTGTTTTGCTTAAGGTTAATAGATATTTTTCGGAAGCTACCACTTAAGACAAAAAAAGTAATAGCAATATAACAACTTAAATTAAAAATTTTTCCTGTAAAACTTGAGCTAATTTTTCTATATCTGGCTCAATTGCAATTGGCTCACCCGCTGCTTTGCGAGCAGTTTGCACATCTTTTAATCCATTACCAGTAATAGCAACTAAAGCCGTCTCACCTTCTTTTACAATTCCTTCTTCTCTAGCGCGTTTTAATCCCGCTAGTGCAGCAACTCCGGCTGGTTCACCAAATACAGCAGCACTTCTAGCAGTAAGCCTCATTGCTTCTAAAATCTCCTCATCTGTTACTTGAATCATTTCACCATTAGAATCTTGAATTGCTTTTAGAGCTTTACGCCAATTCCTAGGCTCACCAACACAAATACTATCAGCAATGGTCTGTGCCTCTGATATTATTAAGTCTGAATTAGTACGAAAAGCTTTTACAATTGGACTTGCACCCTCGGCTTGTACACCTAGCATTTTAGGCAAACGTTTTGCTATTCCTAGTTTGTACATCTCCCAAATACCTTTCCAAGCTCCTGCAATAGTGCAACCATCCCCAACAGAAAAGACGACCCAATCCGGCATATTATCCGCCATTTGTTCGCCTATTTCTAAGCCAGCAGTCTTTTTTCCTTCCACTAAATAAGGATTAACCGCAGCATTACGATTATACCAACCCCATTTTTCACAAGCTCTTTGACAAAACCACCAAGCATCTTCATAACTTCCTTTAACACGTATTACAGTAGCACCAAAAATTAATAGTTGGGTAATTTTTGGCTCTGGTGCGCGTTCAGGGACAAAAATAATACTTGCAATTCCCATTGCCGCAGCAAAACCAGCTAGCGAGCTAGCAGCATTGCCCGTCGAAGCACAAGCAATAATCTGTGCTTTCTTTTCTGTAGCTTTTACCACCCCAACCGAGCTAGCACGATCCTTAAACGATGCCGTAGGGTTACGTCCATCATCTTTAATATAAACAGCTTTCATATTCAGGGTTGTAGCAATTTTTGGTGCATTATAAACAGGTGTCCAGCCTACTTGAAGATGTGGTAATACAGCATCTTCTGCAATTGGTAGTAGTTCCAGGTAACGCCAATGGTTAAACTCTCGACTAGCTAAAGCTTCTTTAGTCAATGTTTTAGCAGCTAAATCATAATTATATTCTATGTCTAAGATTCCATCCAAACCACAACTTGAGCAAGTATACTCCTGCTCTAAAGTATAGATTTTATGGCATTTAACGCAGTGCAAAGAAGTAATATGGCGAGTTGTCATGTATTTTCCTTAGCTATTTCATTTTCTTAAGTAAGCAAGATAATAAGCGATCTTTTTTTTTATAAAACTACTTTTTGAAAATAATCTGGAAATTCTAGGAAAAATTTTTCTATTTTTCTGTATGTTTTTCCTTTCCTCCTACGTCTCCTAATCATAGCTAATTAAGTGTATTAAGTTATATGAATATTACTAATTAAATATTCATAGGATGTCCTTTTGTCTTTGGAAGCAATTTATCTAACAACAAGATAATTAATAAGAAGAGAAATTTACAAAAGTAATACTACCATATTAAATCAATGTAAAAAGTAACTTACGGTTTGTAAGTATAGTGCAATACGCATAAGTTCTTAAATAATAAATAATTAATCATTAGAAAAAAATTTAAAAAGAAAGTTTTTACTAATAGGAATTTTCTTAAAAATCATCAAGGAGAAATTTATGAGATACAATTTGCCAAAGTTTAAGTTCTTGATTTTATTTATTTTTACCTTATTTATTGTGGCACCTTGTGTTTTAGCACAAGGCACTTCACAAGACAGAAAAAATGAAGCTGAAGCTGAAAAAGCAAGAGCAGAGGCAGAGAAAATAAGAGCAGAAGCAAGGAAAGCAGAAATTGATGCCGCCAATGCAGCTTTTTCAGCAAGCTTTCCGGCCCCTAGTAGCAAGCCTTTGGAAGGAACAACAACCATTAATGATAATGTTGTAATAGAACCTCAAACAGTTTCTTATATCTCTATGGCAGAACTTGCTAACAGAATTGTTGCAACTATTAAAGAAAATGACACTTTAAAATCCAGTACAAGCTTATCTATTTACAATGAAAAAGACGTTAGTTTGTTACTAACTTACCAAGTAGCAAGAAAACAAATCGAATTAATGCAAGGTGCTTATTGTGATTTGATAACTAATTCTGATTGTCCTAAAAAATCTTCTGATAATGCTAGTGCTGCTTTCATCTCCACAGCACCATTAAAAATAGCACAAAGTTTTTTAGGTGGTTTTGTTGATTTAACAGCTTTTTTAAGAACAAATGTCGAAATTAAAGGTCAAACTTTTGATATAGATGAAAGTGCATTAGTAGCAGAAGTATTTAGAGCCGCTCAAACAGATAAAGGTTTAGGAAAAAACCTTTATTACCCTAAAACCTTTCCTCCATTCTTAGGAAACATTGATTCTGAAATTCTGGGTCTTTTAGAAAAAGTTAATATGCTTAAAAACTTGTCTCAAAATATAGGGGATAAAAATAGTGAAATCACAGAAAAAGAGAAAAGTATTAAATCAACAGAAGAAGAATTATTAGCTGCATCAAAGAAAGAAAAAGAGGAAATAGAAAAAGCTTCCCGACTTATGGAAGTTTATGCAACAGATATCTACAAAGAAACCATAGATATTTCAGCAAAATTCAACAAAATAGCATCTTCAACCTATTCCATGCCTTTGAAGGAAAAAGAAACGATCTTAGCTCTTAGAGACAATATCAAGATTATACAAGACTTAAAAACCTCTTTAACAAGCAAAAAACTAAAGTTGGAAGGTGAACTAAGTTCTTTAAAAAAAGAATTTGAAAGTCTAGCTGGAGATTTGGCAAAACCTAACCAAGAAGAAAAATTAAAAATGGCTATTACCCAACTAAAAAATCTCAACAAACAGTTTGACAACTATATTACATCTTTTACTCAGATTGATAGCACAACAAAAACTAACCTTCTAACATCTTGCATTAAAGCAGAACATTTAAGAGAAGCTTTAACCCCAAATCATTGTTGGCTTGAATTAAAGGTTCTTAAAGCTGGCGGCAATAACCGAATCAAAACAAATCTAATTATAGATATATTTACTGGCGGCAATCGCCTGTCTCATAGCGGAGGAGTTATTGTTTTATATAACCTTTTTGACAATACAGGTAAAGTTCTCTTATCAGACACATTAACAAACTATAAAGGTTATATAAATGCCAGAAAAGTAAAAAATCTTGCCAAAGATTTCAAGAACCTAGATCACCCTACCCTACAGTAAGTTACTGTAAATTAAAATTGAACCTAATAAAATAGCTAATAGAAAGGACTCTGTTTTATGTCTAATACTAGACGTTTTTTTATACAAACTTGTGATGTTAAACCAAATGATGTGAATGAAGAAATGCACCTTGTACAAAAATATCTTAGACGTTTTGGATATCTACAGCAAAAATGTGAAGATAGAAGGCTGGATGAACCAACAGAAAAAGCTTTGAAGCTTTATCAAAGAAATATGAGCCTTAAAGAAACAGGCTATTTAGATAAAGAGACTGTAGATGTTTTAAATTTACCTAGATGCGGTCTAAGAGATATACCTCCATCAGGTGAAGAAACATCCTCAAGTTTTGTTGTTCGTGGTTGCAGCTATCAAGCAAAATTCCGTACTTTAACTTATGCCTTTATAAATGGAACAAATGATATAAATGGCAATAGTGAGCAACAAGCTGTTAGAAATGCTTTTGCAACTTGGCAAAGAGAAATTCCTATAGACTTTCAAGAAGTTGGTTTAGCCAACAATCCAAATTTTAGAATAGGATGGTTTTCTGGTAGCCATGGAGATAACAACCCATTTGATGGTATTGGAAATGTTTTAGCACATGCTTTTTATCCTCCTCCATGTGGTGGTCTAAATGCTGGTGCATTACATTTTGATGAAGATGAAACTTGGGGACTCTCACACTCAATAAACACATTTGATACTGAAACAGTTGCTTTGCATGAAATAGGTCATTTATTAGGTTTAGATCACTCTACAATACAAAGTGCCGTTATGTTTGCAAACTATGGCGGACAATTACGCTCTTTGTCAAACGATGACATTCAAGGAGTTCGTTCTCTTTATGGTCGTAGAGGCCCACAATTAAGAGTCCTATCACATTTACGAAACATTGGAGATAGAGTCTTTAGAGATAATGAATTTACAGGAACAAAAGGACAACCCAACATTTTAGAAGGATTTCAAATAAACATTACTCAACCAATCCCTAATGTTAGTTTAAGATATAAAGCTCATTTACAAGGCGTTGGAGATGTTGCTTTCGTTGGTGAAGGACAATTTGTTGGTACTAGAGGACAATCAAGAAGGCTAGAAGGTTTTTCTATTGAACTTACTGGTAGTGCTGCAAGTAATTACAATGTTTTATATATGGCACAACTAGAAGGCCAAGGAGATACTCCTATACTTAAGAACGGCCAATTTTGCGGTACAAGAGGCCAGTCACGCAGTATTGAAGGAATTTTAGTTAGAATTGAACCCAAATAACTTTTCATTTTGCAAAAAGACTTTGATGGTCAGATGATATATTTACACATCTGACCATCAAAGGTCTTACACATTCAACTTTCCATTTTTGGTTATTTTATTGACCTATTTTATCTTCAATATGAAGCGAAACTTAACACTTCTATTAAACCTCTACCCAGAGCTATCCAACTTATAACTTAATCTTTGGTTTAGAAACCCATATTTAATACAGCATAACATAAGCAAATTTCATTAAAAGTAAAGCTACAAAGTAGCAAAAGAGCTATAACTTAGGGTTTATACATTAGGCAATAGGAATCTAATTTGTTTGATCTATGGTGCAACAAAAAATTAACTTATTTTTTAAGTCTTACTTTTACTACTTTTTAGGTTAAAAGAACAAACTTGCAACTATTAATTTAGTTATTTAACAGGTTGCACAATCAAAAAAATACTTGCAAAATAGCTTAACAGTCTTAAAACATATTTTTCAAATCTATAAATAAAGTAGAGTTGAAAAGAGTTTGGACAAAACAAAATAATTGTTTTTTATTTTGCGCTAAGTATTTGCTAATAAAATACATTAATAATAATTATCATTAATATATTTATATTATTTGGAGACTGATTACTATGGATGTCCCGCTAGTAAAATTTCTACATTATGATAAAGAAATTTTTAGTCAGCACACCTCTTGTATTCCTCGTGTGGGAGAAAGCATTATGATTGTAAGTGGTGAAAATAGAAAGTTATGGACGGTTCAAGATATACAATATGTTTATTCTTTTCGTCCTGCTTATGGGTACTTAACACCTAGTGTAATTGTTAATGTAGTTTCTCATGAAACAGATTGGCCTGAAGATGTTACACTCCCGCCAGAATCAAAAAGGCGTTCAGGTTGGTAATAAATTGACTTTAAGTAAAATTTTAGAAGCTAGTAAATGTACTAACTTCTAGCGTGTAAACATAAATCTGTGCTTAGGTAACGTTCCCCGCGATCACCTAGAATAATGACAATTTGTCCTTTTTCCATTGTTTCAGCTAAAGATAAAGCTGCATAAAGTACGGCTCCTGAGCTAATGCCAGCAAAAATACCTTCCTGCAAAGCTAATTTACAGGCTGTTTCAATTGCATTAGGATCTTCTACATAGATATTTTTGTCTATTAAAGAAAGGTCACAAATACCAGGTACATAACTACCATCTAAATGAAGTAGTCCTTCTATTTTGCTAATACCTTCAGCCGGTTGTACAGCAACTACTTGGGTTTTACTATTAGCTTCTTTTAGCCTTCGTCCAACTCCCATTATAGTCCCACCTGTACCAATACCTGCAATAACAGCATCTATTGAACCTGGCATTTGTTCTAAGATTTCTGCTGCTGTATGGTGATAATGGGCTAGTACATTATCTTGGTTTTCATTTTGGTCAATATAAAAATAGTCTGTAGTGTTGGTTGATAGTTCTTTTGCAGCTTCAATGTGGCTATGAGGGTTATTGCGAGGTGTCAGTATAAGTTCGGCCCCCCACATTCTCATCATTATTCGTCGTTCTATACTTTTGGATTCAGGCATAAAGATTTTTGTCCGATATCCTTTTAGTGAACCGACCATTGAAAGAGAAATACCCGTATTTCCACTTGATGCTTCTATGATGGTTTTACCTGATGTTAATTTCCCAGTAGCTTCTGCTGACTCTATCATATATTTTGCAATACGATCTTTTAGAGAGCCGCTAGGGTTCATTAACTCTAATTTAGCAAATATCTTAACAGAAGGGTTTTTACTAAAACTTCTTAATTCTACTAAAGGTGTATTTCCTATTAAATCCAACAACTGCCCTTTGTACACAGATCCTCCAACAATATTTTCTAAAAACTACTGCGGTAGAATAGCTACCAAATTATTAGATGCTATTGTAAGCAAAGCACGTTCAGCATCTTCTTTAACATTTATTTCATTATCTGCTTTTTCTTTATTTTTATCAGGTTGTTTTGCCTCTTTTTTAGCTAATGTTAAAGCTGCTGCTAGTTCGTTAGTTGCTAGTTGCCAATCACCAACAAAAGCATAGGAACGTCCACCACAATAACGAATTAGTGCATTATCTTTTAGTTCTTCATCAACATCAGCATAGGAAAGTAAATTCTTCATTGTTCGGAAAAATATTGCTTCTATTTCTTCACCATCTTTAGTAGTGATTTTTTCTTGTACTACCTTATTTTTTAAGCTTCCTGCATTATTTACTTTATCTAGTTCATTAGTTATAGAAAAAAATTGTTCATCTATAATAGTATTTACTAAATTTTGTAAAGCTTCAGGACAACGACCATCATATTGTTCAAAAGCTAAATAATAGTGTTGTAAGGCTTTATCTTTTTGACCTAATTTACTATAGACAATAGCCATATTTTCATGTGCAAGTGGGTAAAAATTTTCTCTTATTTCTAAAGCTTTTTGATATTTTTCTATTGCTTTTCCTAAAGAACCTTCAACTCCATTATTATTAAGAAAAAGCCAAGCATTTCCTTGTTCTAAGTAAGCTTCTGCAAATTTTGGATTTTGCTTTACTGCAAGTTCATATTGTTTAATTGCAGCAAATTTATTTTCTTTATTATTACTATTTACATAAATTCTTCCTAAATTATAGTTAGCAATGGGGTAGCTGCCTCCTTGTTGTTCAATAGCAGATTGAAAACTTTCTATTGATTTATCAAATTGTCCCATAACTTCATAAATTAACCCTAAATTATTGTAGGCTTCTGGGTATTTTTTGTTTTTCCGCTTGGTGATTGCTAGGTTTATTTGATCAAGAGCATCTTTAAATTTTCCTTGGTGGGCATAAGCTACGCCTAAATTATAGTAAACTTCAGGGTTATCAGACTTATCTCTCATTAATTGTTCATATTCTTTTATAGCATCTTCAATTTCCCCATTACGATAAAGAGCTACACCTAAATTAAGGCGGGCCTCAGAGTCTTTATTATCTTTTTCTATAGCAGTTCGTAGGTTATCAATAGCTAGGTCAAAATCTTCTTTTTGGATATAGGCATAACCTAGAGCAGCATAGGCTGGGCCAAAGTTAGGATTTTTTTCTATCAAGTTTTTATAAATACCAATAGCTTTATCTGGATCTTTTTCAACTATAGAATCTCCTGTTTTTATTATTGCTTCCGGGCCAGTGGTTGCAGTTACCACACGTCTTGTAGCTTGTGCTGTAGCTTCTCCTACTTGTTGGATTCCAAGTGCTTGGCTACGTTCAATACCAGGACGTGAAAGAACATTAGAAATTCCTGGACGAGATAAGCTAACACCTTTATTTAACCCAACAGTACCGCCAATACCTGGACGTGATAAAGCTTTGCCTGTGCCTGGACGTGACAGAGGGGTTCCTGTACCTGGACGTGATAAAGGGGTGCTTGTACCAGATTGACTAGTAGTACCAGGACGTTGAGCATCAAGAGTTGTAGTTAATAAAGAAAACTGGGGTTCTTTATTGTTTATTAAAGAAACTACATTAGCTAAATAATTATTAGTCGCTATACCTGGGTTATTAGCAATAGGTTGTTGTGCTAAAGAGGCACTGGAAAAGAGTCCTATTCCCAAAATTTGAATTAAGGCTACTTTAGTAGTAGGAATAAATTTATTAAAAAAGCCTTTTTTTCTTTTTAAGATGCTATTTAATTTGTTATTAGCAACCATTACCAACATTCTCCCTTTACATTAAATTAACCGATGTGAGAAAATCCTTTTTATAGATGCTTTAGGTAGACAACTTGTTAGAATTATAACTAAAATCTTGTCTCTACTACCACCTTAATATATGATTGATAGCTATTATTTGTTTGCCTAAACACAATATCAAAAACCCTTAGCTGAAAGTTTAGTCTTTCATTAATTTTAGATCTAGAAGTATTTTAGATCTGTTTACAAATTGGGGATTAATATGTCTCAAGCGCAAGCTGCCGATCCAGCAATCGGAACTATTATTGAAGACAAGTACCGCATTGATTCTTTGATGGGCAAAGGCGGTATGGGTAAAGTTTTCAAAGTTACTCACTTAAACTTAAATAAAACATTTGCACTTAAACTTATGAATTTTAGTTCAAATGTTACAGACCCAAACCATTTAGCTCGTTTTAGACGTGAAGCAGAAGCATTGGCTAAGATTGCTCATCCTAATGTAGTTATGGTGACAGACTTTGGGGTTACAGCAGAACAAGTCCCTTATATTGTAATGGAGTATATTCAAGGAGTTTCTCTTAGATCTTTACTTGAAAAGATGGGAAAACTTCCTGAAAAACAAGCTATTCAAATTGCTAAACAAATGTGTTCTGGTCTTCATGCAGCACATACTCAAGGTATTGTACACCGTGATCTAAAACCAGAAAACATTATGGTTCAACAACTTAACGAAGAAGAGATAGTAACTAAGGTTTTAGATTTTGGTATTGCTAAATTACTGGTGGATGATCCATCAAGTCAAAATTTAACATCTAATGAAGAATTGTTAGGAACATTAAAATATATGACTCCAGAACAATTCTTAGGTACTCCTGTAGATGCTCGCTCAGACGTTTTTGGGATTTGTTTAATTGTTTATGAAATGCTAGCTGGCATAGTTCCTCCAGCAGTAATGTCATTAGCACAGCCACTGCATGAACTTTGCCCAGAAATCTCTTTACGTTTAAGTGATATTATCTTAAAAGGTCTAGCCCAATCACCTGACCAACGTCAGCAATCTGCTCTAGCACTTAAGAAGGAAATAGATAATGTTGAGCAAGATGCTATGATGGACATTATTAGAGATGGGACTGAAGATGCTAGTGGAATATACTATAATAATACTAGCAATAGTACTAATAGAACTGGTAGAACTGGTAGACAAAACTTTAATAATACCAATCAAACCCAACGTCATAACACTACGGCATCTGGAAAACGTCAAGATAATAGTATTAAACCTCAACAAAACCTTCCTCCAGAAGATGATTACCCAGAAGTTATTTCTTACGAAAAACCCCGTACTAACCCTATTGTTTATGTTGTAGTATTAGTGCTATTAGTGGCAGGTGGATTTGGTGGCTGGAAATATTACCAATCTAAAGCCAATACAGAAAATACTGATACTAATAACAAGGTATCTGCAACAGAACTTCCTCCAATGGTAAAAATAAAAGGGGATTCCTTTAAGATGGGAAGAAATAGCAAAATTGACCTCTATTCTTCCCCAGAGCATTTAGTACAATTAGAATCTTTTTATGTTTCTAGCTTCTTAGTTACTAACCATCAATACGCAGTCTTTATTAAGAACTCTAACTATCCTCCTCCAGATAACTGGAGAGGTCAAAAAACTCCTCCTAACGATCAACTAGAAAAGCCAGTAACAACAGTTCGTTGGCAAGATGCCAAAGCTTACTGTGATTGGTTAACACAACAAACAGGCAAAGCTTATAGAATGCCTACAGAAGCAGAATGGGAATATTTAGCAAATAATCATGCAAGTTTAAATGTAAAACAAATTATGGAAGATAATATTGAATGGACTAACTCTGAGTTTAAAGCTTATCCAAACTCAAAAGCTGAAAAGTTAGGGCCTGGAAATTTTTACATTATTCGAGGACTAAAAGAAGATGGTAAGATGGGAAAAGTTGACCCTATAATATACCGATTTTGGGAACAACCCAGCTTTTCTTTTGAAAATTTAGGATTTCGTATTGCTTATAAAGCTGACTAAATGAGTGGTAAACTCAAATGAGTGGTAAAACTGGACAAATTAGTTACTTTAATAGCCTTCTAGGTAAGCTATTAAACCAAACCTATCGCATCGATAGCCAAGTAGCTCTAGGTGGGATGGGTGCTGTGTTTCGTGGTGTTCAAGTAAGTACTAATGAAGTAGTAGCAATTAAAGTTATCTCCCCCCACTTAACAGCTAATAGTGTTTTTGTTAAGCGTTTTCAAAGAGAAGCTAAAGTAGGATCGCTTTTATCTCACCCTAATATTGTAAAAGTTCATGAATTTGGGGAAACTCCAGAAGGTATTTTATTTATGGCTATGGAGTTTATCGAAGGAAAAACCTTAGATGAATACATCACCCACTCATCCCCACTTAATGTTATGCGTGCTTTAGAAATACTGCGACCTCTTTCAGAAGCACTTGATACTGCACATAAACGCAATATACTGCATAGAGACTTAAAACCTGCTAATGTGTTATTAGCTAAAGACAGCCAAGGAAAAGAAGTTATTAAACTGGTAGATTTTGGTTTAGTAAAACTCTTGCAACCAGATAGTGAAATTACTGCGGGTTCTAACCTTACAGCTATGGGAGAAGCTTGTGGTACTCCCTATTATATGTCTCCAGAACAAATTATTGGTCAACAACTAGGCCCAACGGCTGATATTTATAGCCTTGGTATTATTCTTTATCAAATGCTTACAGGCAAAATGCCTATAGAAAGTAATAATGTTAGGCAAATATTAGCGATCAAAATTAACCAAGATCCCCCTGTAGCATCACAGAAATTTCCTTTTATCCCTAAAGTTTTAGACGTTGTTCTACAAACTGCTTTATCTAGAGATCCTCGCAAACGCTACCAAACAGCAAAAGAGTTATTTGATAATTTCCAAAAAGCTGTTTTTGAGATTAGCTTAGAATATTCTCAAGCAACACAACCTGTCCTAGATCAAGGAATGATTTCAGAACTAAGACAAGAATATAGTATCTCACAAAAAGATTTATCTTTTTCAAATAATTCGCTAGAACAAACACCTAATCTTTCCCCCATAGCTGAAATAGCTACTATAAATAATACAGCAACTAAGCCTAGTAATATTATTGCTATTAACTCTCCTATTACTCAAGTTCCTCCCTTAAATAAAATCCCTCAGCCTAGTGAAATTGATTCTTCTCCATCTATAAACTCAAATTCTATGAATAGTATGAATAGTGATTCTTTTTCAAGAGAAGTTCATCAATCATCAATAAGTCCTAGGGAAACAAGCGAAAAACAAGTTAAATTTCTTATCATCACAGTAGGAGTGTTATTTGGATTATTAATAATAACATTAGCCCTATACTTAACACAAAATCCTTAATAGTATTTAATTTTGTACTTAAATAAAAAATTAAGAAACACATTATGTTATTGAGATTAACTTTTTTCAAAGGACAAGCTGTATGAGGGAGAGTAAAAAAACCAAAAAACAGCTAATTTTAGAACTAAAAAAATTACGTCGATGTGTCACCAAACTATCAAAAAATAAATCTAAGGGCAAAATTTTAGAAACGCAATTATCTAGCTCAAATTTTTCTAAAGCCTCAGAAAATAGCTTAAGCACAAAATTTAACCCTTTAGCTAATATTACTTCCATACTAGAAGCAGCTTCCTTAGTAGCAATTATTATTACAGATGTTAATGGAGTTATTTCTATTTTCAATTCTGGCGCAGAGAAAATGCTAGCTTATAATTCTGAAGAAGTAATAGGAAAAGAATTAACAATTTTTCATTTAAGCTCAGAAATTAATTTGCGCGGACAAGAATTAAGTCATAAGTTCCATCATAAAATCACAGGAGTAAATGTTTTAACTGAATATGCTCGTCAAGGTAAACAAGAAGCTAGAGAATGGACATATATTAAGAAAAATAATCAAACCCTAACCGTTAATTTATCAGTTACTGCATTAAAGGATAATTTAGGAAATCTACTTGGATTCTTAAGCATTGCTACTGATATTAGTGAACAAAAACAAGTTCATAAAGAACTACAAAAAGCCAAAGAGACAGCAGAAATGGCTGTAAGGGTTAAATCAGAATTTCTAGCAAATATGAGCCATGAAATTCGTACCCCTATGAATGCTGTTATTGGTATGACTGGGCTTTTATTAGATACAAGCCTTTCAGAAGAACAAAAAGATTATGTAGCAACAATTCGTAGTAGTGGTGATGCTCTTTTAACAATTATCAATGACATTTTAGATTTTTCTAAGATTGAAGCTGGCAAATTACAGCTTGAGCAAGCTCCTTTTGATATTAAAGATTGTATTGAGGAATCTTTGGTATTAATAGCACCTAAAGCAGCAGAAAAAGGCTTAAATTTAACTTATTCTATTGACCCTCTTACCCCAAGAATTATACTAGGTGATATAGCTAGGCTTCGTCAAATCCTAGTTAATTTATTAAGTAATGCTGTTAAGTTTACTAAGGTTGGAGAAGTATCTATTTTAGTTAAAGCCAGTCTTTTAGAACAACCTTTACAAGCTAGTTCTTGTTTAGAAAAAGATAGTTACAATATTTATAAAATACAATTCTCTGTTAAAGACAATGGTATTGGTATTGCTCCTGATAGGGTAAATAAATTATTCCAAGCATTTTCTCAACTAGACACTTCTACAACTCGAAAATATGGTGGTACAGGTCTAGGTTTAGCTATTAGTAAATTACTTTGTGAACTAATGGGGGGAAATATTTGGGTAGAAAGCCAAGTAGGGTCTGGAGCTACTTTTCATTTCACTATTTTGGCAAAAGTAACGGATGATGAATTTACTCATGGTGAAGTAGAAAATATTTTAGTAGATAAACGGCTATTAATGATTGTTGATGATCCAGTAGATCAATATTTGTTACAACA
>Ga0268299_1001882_pt1 | contig 30283 bp, 20 predicted proteins | sample NOBtaG_FD_193484 | JGI IMG/M metagenome (GOLD analysis project Ga0268299, IMG submission 193484) | Activated sludge microbial communities from bioreactor in Nijmegen, Gelderland, Netherland - NOB reactor | ecosystem: Engineered > Bioreactor > Aerobic > Activated sludge | place: Netherlands...
AATATCATTTCGGTGAGCATGAAGTTTCAAAGTATTCCGAGCGCCAGCGTGCCCAGTTGCGCAAAGGTTCCATTGGATTCGTGTTTCAGAGTTTTAACCTGATTGACGAATTAACAGTATTTGAAAACGTAGAACTTCCATTATTGTATATGAAAGTTCCGGCATCTGAACGGAAACAGCGTGTTGAGGAAGTGCTGGAACGGATGAACATCATGCACCGCAGAAACCACTTCCCACAGCAATTGTCGGGTGGTCAGCAGCAGCGTGTAGCGATTTCGCGTGCCATTGTAGCGAAACCAAGAGTGATACTGGCCGATGAACCTACCGGTAACCTGGATTCAGCTAATGGTGAAGAGGTAATGAAACTTCTTTCACAATTAAATGAAGAGGGGACAACCATCATCATGGTAACACACTCACCGTATGATGCCAACTATGCACACCGGATCGTGAACTTATTTGATGGTAAAGTGGTGACTGAGAATATTAAGGAGCATTTTCATATTTAGTACGTTTAGGTTTAGGATTAAAAACCTGCAGGTATTTTCGCTTGCAGGTTTTTTTATTTTGATTGCCTGATAGATTAAATCGAACAATGTTCTGTACGAATGTGAACAGGCTATAACTCAAAGACATCGATTTTCTTTCAGTTTCCATGTTTATTACAATGGCATTTACTTTGACAAAGGTGCAACCTGAGTTACTTCTTTTGAGTCTATAGGAAACCCTTACACCCGATCCATGCTTAAAAACCAACTCCTCATTACCCTGCGAAGCATGATGAAGAACAAGTTATACCTCTTCATCAATATTTTTGGAATGGCTATCGCGATAGCCTGCTGCATTATTGGTTATTTCAACTACGACTTCAACGCAAGTTTTGATAGTCAGCATAAAAATGCGGAAACCATTTACAGGATAGGTTCCGTACGGATATTTCAAAATGAGTCAACTGAATTTGGTTATGTGCCGGTTGCTTTAGGAAATGCCATCAAGCAAAATATTCCGGAGGTTGACGAAGTTGTTCGTTATACACCCGAAGGAGGCAACTTTCGTGTTAAGACCGAGTTGTTCAACGGTATGATTACTTATGTAGATCCTGCCTTCTTTAAGGTTTTTACTTTTGAATTTATTGAGGGTAATGGTGAGCTGAAAAATAGAAGTGAAATTTGTATCAGCGACAAACTGGCTATTAAATATTTCGGACAAGAAAAAGCGTTAGGTAAACCAATTGCCCAGGTACTCGATAGTGGAAAAATAAAGGAGTACGTAGTGGCTGGCGTATTTAAAGAACAACCGGCAAATTCAAGCTTTCCTGCCGAAGCCTATTCGCACTACCACAATACCTTTGAATTTGATAACCTCCCGGAAGGATACAATGAAAATAGCTGGAAGCATCGAAACACACTGTTTGTTCAGATCAAAGATCCTTCACGCGTTGCTTCCATTCAGAATCAAATCCAAGCATACACCGAGAATAATAATAAAGTTCGCGAGGATTTTATCATTGATCATTTTCTGGTAGAGTCCTTCGTTGGCATGGCTGTACGCGACAGCTACAATGAAAAACCCGGCACGTGGACCCGCGATGGTTCACCAATAGGTGCAGTGGTAGGAATTGCATTGATGGGCGGTTTCGTATTACTGATTGCCATTTTCAACTTAACCAATACCGCTGTTGCCATTTCATCGCGCAGGCTGAAAGAAATTGGAATAAGAAAAGTCATGGGCAGTTCAAGGAAACACCTGGTTATCCAGTTTATAGGTGAAACCGCGCTCGTCTGTTTCGTAGCCTTACTGCTGGGCGTACTGATTGAAAAGTTGTTTTTGATGCCAGCATTTAACAAGCTTTGGCCTGATTTTAACCTCACTGCTGATTATTTTGGAAGACCAAACTTTACAATCTTCCTCATTCTTACATTGATATTCACCAGTGTGCTGGCAGGAAGTTATCCTGCATTTTATATCAGCAGGTTTCAGCCGGTAAGTATTTTAAAGGGAACCGTAAAATTTGGAGGTACCAATATTTTCACGCGCGTCCTGCTTTGTCTTCAATTTGCCATTTCGTTGGCCGGCATTGTGTGTAGTTTTGCCTTTACCGACAATGCAGCGTTTCAGCGCGACTTTGACCTTGGGTTCAACAGGGGCGGGGTTGTTTTCACAAATGTAAAGGGCAGGTCAGAGTTTGAAACTTTCCGCAATGCCCTCAGTGCTAATCCCGATATAACGGCCATTACCGGAACGCAATCACATTTGTATGCGTCAGGAATCAATGATCCGATTAAGCACCAGGACAAAGAGATTGAGGTAGATATTTTAGACATCAGTGCCGATTATATTGAGACCCTGGGTATAAAGTTAAAAGCCGGAAGAAACTTTGTGGCTGATTCTGAAACCGACCGGAAAGAATCCGTCATCATTACCGAAGGGCTGGCCCGCAAATTTGGGATGACGCAACCGCTTGGAAAAGAAATTATCTGGATGGACACGGTCAGATATTTTGTTGTGGGCGTTGTTCAGGACATTTACAACAACGGCATGTGGGAGCAAATGGATCCTATGATTTTGCGTTACGCATCAAAAGAAAACGTTAATCACATTCTTGTTAAAGCGCCAGTTGATAAGCTGGTGGCAGTCAATCAATTTATGGAGGCCACCTGGAAAAAGATTTTTCCTGATCGGATGTACAATAGCCGGTACATGGATGAAGAAATGGTGGAAGCTAATACCGTCAATGTAAATATTGTTAAGATGTTCGTCTTCCTGGGGGTTGTGGCACTCATGTTATCGGCAACGGGGCTGTTTACACTGGTTTCGCTCAACATCATCAAAAAGATGAAAGAGATTGGTGTGCGCAAAGTACTGGGAGCTTCGGTCGGTAACATCACGAAGGTGATTAATAAGGAATTTGTTGTTATCCTTTTTATAGCATCTGTTGCTGGTGGTGCGTTGGGCTGGTGGATGTCGGCCATGCTTATGGATAGCATTTGGGATTACTACCAGGAGGTAACCATCACTTCTATGATGATTGCAGCGTTAATTTTATTTTTTGTTTCTGCTTTATCCATCGGATACAAGATTTATAAAACAACGCGGTTAAATCCTGCGCATGTATTACGGGATGAGTAGACGTTGATTTTTTTTCGCTGGGTTGTAACCTCCCATCCGCAATAGTCGTCTTACCGGCACCTTACCTAAAGCCTCTGAAGAAGGTTATCTCGTTTAACCCCGGATTAACATGTTAAAAAATTACGTTGTTATTGCTATTCGCAACATTCTCAAACACCGCACCTTTTCGTTCATCAATATTTTTGGGCTCGCAGTAGCCATGTCTATTTGTATGGGTATCATCATGCTGGTGGCCGATCAAATGATGGCCGACAGGCACAATCCCAACAGCGACAGAATTTACAGAATTACTTCAACTCCTTATTATAAAGATCAGAACGGTCAGCCTGGCGATGAATTTTCAACCACTACGTTACCCATTCGTGATGAGTTGCTTAATGGTTATACAGGCGTAGAGAAGGCTGTACGCTTGATGCGTGGTTTTGGTAATAATTGGGTGGAGTTGGATCCTGAGAATGACATTAATGTACCCGTAAATGGTTTTTTTGCTGACCCGGAAGTTCTTGAAGTGTTTGATCATGAACTTCTATATGGCGACCCATCAACCGCTTTGGTTGAACCCTACTCGGTTGTGTTAACCAAAAAAGCTGCTGAAAAAATTTTCAAAATTGATAACCCGGTAGGTAAGTCATTAAAAGTTGGTGATCTGGGCACTTATCAGGTAACAGGCGTTATAAAGGAAAGTGAAAATCGCTCACACATAGTAGCGGAAGCCTTTGCCAGCATGGCAACCGTGAAAAGTCTGGAGGCGGCTCATGTTTTTGAAAACCGTTTGGAAGACTGGAACAACCTGTATCGCGGATGGGTTTACCTGATGCTGGAAGAGGGAAAAACTGCTGCGGACATTCAACCTCACCTGGACAAAATAACAAAAGACCATTACTCAAACTTAATTGCTCCAAACGAAACGCTGGTGAGATACAGTATGCAAAAGCTGCTGGATATTACCCCCGGCAAAATGTTGAATAACCCCATTGGGCCGTTCATGCCATGGATGATTATTTATTTTTTGACCGGCCTGGCCGCGATTGTCCTGATCACTTCCTGCTTCAATTTTACTAATCTTTCCATTGCGCGTTCGTTAAATCGAGCCAGGGAAATTGGTGTTCGTAAAGTAACCGGTGCAACCCGTTGGCAACTGTTTATTCAATTTCTGAGCGAGTCTGTTATTATTGCTCTGTTCGCCCTCGCGCTGGCAATTCTCTTAATCTATGCCTTAAAACCGCTTATTGCCGATCTTCCATTTGCCAGGGTGTTACAATGGAACCTTACCGCCAACTATGCGGTGTATGGTGTTTTTTTGGTGTTGGCTGTTATCGTTGGCATTGTCGCTGGCTTGTTTCCTGCGGGTGTGTTATCAGGGTTTCAGCCGATTAAAGTTTTAAAAGATCTCGGAAATACCAAGCTCATGTCAAAAGTCGGGTTGAGAAAGGTGCTGCTGGTAGCACAATTTTCAATCTCCATGATTTTCATTCTTACCGTCATCGTTCTTTACAATCAACTGAATTTGTTTCTTCATAACGATAACGGTTTTACAACTTCCAATAAGTTGGTGATTCAAAAAGGAGAGGACATCAACACTGAAACCTTGAAAACAGAACTTTTGAAGCAGTCCAATATTGTCAGTGTTTCAGCGGCATCGCACCTTCCTATGGTGGGGGTTACGTTTGGGGAAGATTTTAAAAAATCGCTTGAAGAAAAAGACTGGAAGAGCATGAGTTGTTATTATGTAGATGAGGATTACCGTGAGAATATGGGGTTAAACCTGGTAGCCGGTCAATTCTTTTCTACAGCGAATGGAACCGCCAAGCCTGATTTTCTGGTCATTAATGAATCAGCGGTTGAGGCTTATGGTTTTAAATCACCCACAGAAGCAGTTGGCCAAATGCTCATCGATGGTAAAGATTCAACTCAACGACAAATTATTGGTGTTGTGAAGAACTACCATTTCGATTTATTCAGTCAGCACCTGGATCCGCTTTGTTTGATGAGTGTTCCGGAGAAGTTTTCGTTGTTTCAGGTGGAGTATTCTGGAGACTTTAAACAAGCCTCAACAACTGTTCAACAGGTTTGGTCACAGATTAACCCCGGGTTAAAATTAGAAGTCAAAGACTTCAGGAAAGAATTGGGTGTTTTGTATGATATCATTTTGGGTACACTCGTGAAGGTACTTGGATTCATTTCTTTTCTGGCCATTGTAATCTCATGCCTTGGCTTATTAGGAATGGCCACCTATACGATTGAAACAAGGAAGAAAGAAATAGCGTTACGCAAAGTGTTGGGCAGTTCCGACCAGGCTCTTGTGTACACCTTGTCGAAGGGTTACCTCTCCATACTGGTTACTGCGCTCCTGATTGCCATTCCAATTTCCTATTTCATGAATACCTTTTGGTTACAGCATCTGGTTTATCATGTAACGGTAGATGGTTGGACAATTTCGATGGGTGTATTTATCCTGGCATTGTTTGGTTTATTTACGATTGGCTCACAAATGCTAAGGGCTACGCGCATTAACCCCGTTGAAAATCTTAAAAATGATTAGCAGGCCTTGCAACCATTAACATCCTAATGTCGTCATACATCTAATTGTTTCAATATGTTACAAAACTATTTTAAGGTAGCTGTTCGCACCATTCTCAAGCATAAATTTTATTCTACGCTCAACATAGCGGGTCTGGCATTTGGCCTTACTGCATGCTTCCTCATTGGCTTGTACATTTATGATGAACTGAATTATGACAAGTTTCACCACGATGCAGAAAGTATCTATTGTATAGCATTGCATGGTAAATTGGGCGGCCAGGAAATGCATACTGCTTCTTCTTGTGCTCCTTTAGCGCAAGCGTTGGTTACTAATATTCCGGGGGTAGAACAGGCCACCCGCATCAATCAGTGGGGAAACCTGGTGGTTAAATATGAAGACAAAGCTTTTACTGAAACCCAAGCACTGTTAGCTGATTCAAATTTTTTCGATTTCTTCAGTTTTAAGCTGTTAGAAGGTGATGTTAAAACTGTACTGAAAGAACCTAATACCGTTGTCTTAACAGAAGAGTCAGCGCTTAAATATTTCGGGAACGATCCTGCGCTAGGGAAAATTATTACCATTGGGAATGATAGAACAGCTTTTAAAGTTACTGGCATTGCAGAGAAAGCGCCCGCTAATTCGCAGATTCAATATAGTATGTTGCTATCGGCAGCTTCAGATGACCGAATGAAGGATGGTGGCTGGACAAGCAATGGATTGTATACTTATTACCGTAAAAATCCCAAAACTACGGTTGAAAGCATTGATCAAAAACTTCGTGATCTTACCATTGCCAAGGTTGGTCCCGATTTACAAGAGGGCCTGGGTATCGACTTTCAAGAATTTGAAAAGCAAGGCGGTATTTATGCTTACTATTCTTATTCATTACTCAGCGATCATTTATATCAAGCTGACCTAAGTGATTCACTTTCTGTTAAGGGCGATATCAAGTACGTGTACATTATGGGTGCTGTTGGAATTTTCATTTTATTTATTGCCTGCATCAATTTTATGAATCTTTCGACTGCGCGCTCGGCAAGCCGAGCGAAAGAGGTAGGACTTCGTAAAACGCTTGGTTCTGTACGCTTAAAATTGATTTTTCAGTTTTTGTCTGAGTCGCTGGTGTATACGCTGGTGGGAATGGTTGTGGCGCTTGCAGGCGTTTACCTGTTGCTTCCATCTTTTAACCTGCTGGCAGGCAAGCAGCTTCAGTTTAACAGCATGCTTTCACCGGTGATGTTCGGAAGTGTCATCGGCATTTTCCTGTTTGTATCGTTGTTGGCAGGAAGTTACCCTGCATTTTACCTGACATCATTCAATCCTGTGGATGTGTTAAAAGGGAAAGTAAAGGCGGGCATGAAGAGTAAAGGGATACGCAGTACATTGGTAGTGGTTCAGTTTATCATTTCCATATCATTGATTATTTGTACGATGGTTGTGTATAACCAACTGAACTATTTACAGGAGCGGAATATAGGCCTTGACAAGAAGAATGTAATGATATTACGCAATACCAACCCGTTAGGGAGTAGCCGTGATGCCTTTAAGGAGGAATTGAATAGCCTGTCGGGAATTACAAAAGCCAGCTATACGAACAACGTTTTTCCGGGTGTTAATAATACTTCTGTATTCCGTATCGTTGGAACGACTCAGGACAGGATTTTAGGATCATATTATGCCGATTACGATCATCTGGAGGTGTTGAAAATGGAATTGTTGAAAGGAAGATTTTTCTCAAAAGATTTTCCTTCTGATTCCTCAGCTTGTGTTGTGAATGAAGCAGCCGTAAAAGAATTAGGATGGCTTGAGCCGCTAAATGAAAAAATCACCAGCTTCAATGGCCCTCAGCCGGAAGACTTAAAGGTGGTAGGTGTAGTGAAAGATTTTAATTTCGAATCATTCAAATCCAAGATCAGGCCCATGGTAATTCGGTTGGCGCCTGCTGCAAATAATTTGTTGATCCGCTACCAAGGAAATGCAAAAGAAACTGTTGCATCTGTTGAGGTGTTATGGAGAAAGCATGCTGCAAATGAACCTTTTGAATATACTTTCTTAGATGAGAATTTCGATAAGCTTTTCAGGGAAGAACAGAGGTTAGGGCAGGTGTTTTCAGTGATGACCGGTATTGCCATTTTTGTTGCCTGTCTTGGTTTAATGGGTTTAGCTTCTTTTACAGCTGAACAACGGACAAAAGAGATCGGCATTCGTAAAGTGATGGGCGCTTCGGTGACATCGGTTAGTGCCTTACTTTCAAAGGAGTTTATGCTGTTGGTTGGGCTAGCTTTTATCGCAGCTTGTGGATTGGCTTGGTATGCCATGAACAGTTGGCTGAATACGTTTGCCTACCGGATTGATCTTGGCCCCGGGGTATTCATTCTTAGCGGGTTGGTAGCAGCTATTGTTGCTTGGTTTACAGTTAGCTTTCACTTCATAAAGGCGGCCCGTTCGAACCCTTCAGATTCGCTTCGGTATGAATAATACTTGAATTGATACATTTTTGTTTAATCATAGCGTACTCATGATGAGCACTTTATGGCTTCAATATTAAATTATTGTTAACCCTTAATCTTCCAGCTTGCTTTCACTAATTTGATAGAAAATAAATTGTATGAGCAAGACTAAAGAATTGAGGAAAGCGCTAAGGGCCAGGCTTACCGAATCGATGGAGCAAACTGTAAAGTCAGTAACGAAGGAATCGAAGAAGGTGAAGAAGCTGATTAAGAAGTCATCCAAAAGGATTGCTGCCGCTGTGGCAAGTTCAGCCCGAAAGGAAGAGAAGAAGAACCAGAAAGAGGCGAAAGCAAAGGACAAGGCTATTGCCAAGGCATCCATAAAAAAAGAAAGAGAGAAATCACCGGTTGCATAAAGTGGCCGTAAAGGGTGGCGCTCTTAATTTCAATTGTTTAGTTAGGAAAGCAAGCGTTGAATTCCGGATGATCGAGAATTAGCTTAAACCAATGCGTATACCTTTCAGGATGTAGCTTTACATCTTCTTTAAGCCGGGCAAGACTTAAAAATTTCCACCCCTGTACCTCACGCACATTCATGTTGGGCTTACCTTCAAACTGCCCGATCAGTATATGATCCAATTCGTGCTCAACTAAGTTATGATCAAGGTTAGCCCGGTAGATGAATTTATAAATAAACTCAGGTTGCAGGTCGATTCCCATTTCTTCTTTTAACCTTCTGCCCGCTGCCAGGGCAACAGACTCGCCTGGTTGTGGATGGCTGCAACAGGTGTTGGTCCATAAGTTTGCGCTGTGGTACTTATTCTTTGACCGTTGCTGAAGTAAAAGTTCCCCTTTTGAATTAAACAGAACAACAGAAAAAGCCCGATGCAAAATGCCAGAGCGATGGGCCTCCATCTTCTCCATAGCACCAATTTCATTGTCCTGTTCATCTACCAATATTACCTGATCCATCGAATGCAATTGTTAGGCTGAAAATAACAAGAAGGTTTAATTTTTTTAGAATGAAAACATTCGCCACGATTTCATTTGCTCGATAAAGATGGATATCGAATTGGGATATAACACCATACAAAAAACCAACCCGAACAATGCTCCGTACAGGTGGGCATCGTGGTTAATCCGGTCTTTCGAGCGCTTGGAAGAATGATAGGAATAAATCAGGTAGATGGCTCCTAATAAAAATCCGGGCACACCTAACACACCATAAATGTAAATTTTTTGTAAAGGTTGAAACAAGATACAGGCAAAGATTACTGCCGATACGGCTCCTGAAGCGCCCAGGGAATTATAGGCCTGGTTATTCTGATGCTTGAATAAAGTGGGTATATCCGAGATAATAATCCCTAACAGGTACATGGCAATAAAGTAGGTTGTGCCCAGGTTTCCAAAGATTGCCTGAAAGATGTATTCCAGCTGGGTGCCAAAAAAATAGAAGGAAAACATGTTGAAGATCAGATGTAGGTGATCGCTATGAATGAATCCGGAAGTGACCAGCCTGTAATATTGGCCTCGTCTGGTAATCATGTACGGGTTCATGGTTAGCCGGTATAGAACATCCGGCTTGGGCATCGCATACAAACTTGCTGCAACGGTAATAACAAGAATGACAATGGTTGTGGTCATCAAATACCAACTTCGATCTGGAACCTTAAAATAAAGAATTCCTTATCAGGATTTTCAGGCATTGGCCAGGTATCTTCTTCCAGCGTAAACTCGGTCTGTAGTTTTACCCGGTGCCCTTTCAGGTATTGGGTTAACCCAAGGGTATATTGGGTGCGTTCCGGGGTACGTTTGTCAATATCTAAATCGGTTTGCAGGGTTTCGTCAGGAGTAACTTTGGAGTACCGCAGGCCGATCTCAAAGTTTTTTCTGAACAAATAACTCCCCTGGTAATTTTGCCCGTATCCTACAAAAACATGCTGCTCCTCTGTTGGGTCATCAGGGTTATAGGTAATGGGGTTGTGTGCGTTGCGATCGATGTATTCGGCTGCAAATGCCCAGCCATTGTACTTGAAAAGAAAATCAAAAAATGCCGTTTCAATGTCGCGGGGTGCGTACAGAAATTTTCCAAGTTGACCTCCTGAACGCATGGCATCTTCATTATTTGAAAATCCACCGGCTATTGACACTTTCGGATGTTGTTCGCGCATCAGGTCGCCTTCAAAATAATCGCCATTGTTTGTGAACACGCCAAAAGGCAGGAGTTCTATCCGGCCGGTATACGCGAGTCCGTCATGGGCTTCATTGAAGTTTCTTCCATCGCCCGAACTGATGGCTCCGCGTAAAACATAATTAAATCCGCCAATTTTATTTCTATAATAGGCCTGCACGCCAAAGTCCCGATCAATGTTGAAATGCTGGTTGACAATTGATCGATCAGGAAATTGAAGGTCGCCAGAGGAAGTTACCCGCTGGCGATTGCCTGGCAGTTTTGTTTGGCCAATTCCCAATGCAAAATGTTGGTCGAAGTTGTAAATGACCATAGCATCGCGAATGATATTAGGGAAGCCGGTGTCTTCATAGTCCATATCGCCACGCGAGAAAGCAAGTTGTAGGACATAGGTGAGTTTCGGACTATACACATAACCATCCAGGCGCAGCCTTAGCCTTCGAATGCGGGCTTCTATAACCTCGGGTCTCCAGTCAGTAGCAGTATTGGTAACCATTCCAATTCTGTTCTGCATCCGGAAACGGATGTTCATCTGAAATAAACTGTCGGGAGAGGTAATGCCCAGTCCTTTTCCGAATGTGAAGTACGGGACCTGGTTCTTTATGTCCTGAGCGGTTGCATTCGTTAAACCATGTGTGATAGCGAGGGTAATAAAAAATGACTTAAAACACAGTTTTAAATTATTTGACATCGTTTATGGTTTAATAAAGTCTTGAAATTAAAAAAAAAGTCTTCATCAGAAGATCGACCGGAATAAGAGGAACAACGTTCCTGATAAAATCAGTACCACAGGAAGTGTGAGAAACCAGGCCAGCAAAATATTACGCACCGTATTGGCCTGCAGATTTTTTATTCCTTTGCTGGCTACCATGCTGCCCGCAATACCCGATGACAAAACGTGTGTCGTGCTCACCGGCAACCCCAGGTTGGTTGAAACAGCAATGGTACTGGCGGCTACCAGTTCAGCACTGGCACCCTGCGCATAGGTAAGGTGTTCTTTTCCTATTTTTTCGCCAATGGTTTTAACAATGCGCTTCCAGCCAATCATGGTTCCTAACCCAAGAGAAACCGCAATCATCATGATAACCCAGGTAGGTGAATAATCGGTAATTTTTTTTACTGATTTCATTTCGGCCTTCAGCAGTTGGCGGTCTGCATCGCTAATTTTTAATTCATCTTTATCAAGCAGGTCTTTCAGGTTGCGGTCGATAATCATAATATCCCTTCTTACCAGAAACCGCTCCTCTTTGGCAATAGACGCTACCGTAGCAGCATTGGAAATCTTTACATTGGCGTGCCCCACCAATTCAACTATTTGTTGCAATTTCTTTTTGTCGGGCTCCGACAGTGGGGCGGGGTCAACAGATTGAACTACTTGTTCTATTTTTTGTATTGATCCGGAAATTGAGCTGGGTGAAATGTTGGTATTTAAAGCAAAGTATGCCGGAACAATACCAATCAAAATAAGCATCACAAGCCCAACCCCTTTTTGACCATCATTTGAACCATGAGAGTAGCTTACACTCGTACAGGTTAAGATCAGGATAATGCGTATCCACAATGGCGGAGGGGCGTTTTTCTTGGGCTCTTTAAAAAGGCTGTCGCCATACGATGTTCGTTTGGTCACCATCCTTAGAATAAACATGAGAATGATTGTCATCGAAAAACCAAACATTGGGGAAACCAGCAGCGACATCCCGATTTCTTTTGCCTTCGTCCAGTTTACGGCAGCCTCTGTAACTCCCGGTAATAACGAGTAGGCGATTCCTACGCCTAAAATTGAACCGATCAACGTATGCGAACTTGAACAGGGTATTCCGAAATACCAGGTGAGCAGGTTCCAAAAGATTGCACTGATCAGCAAGGCCATCACCATTGAAATACTATGCGAAATATCCTGATCCACCAGCGACTCCACCGGCAGCAGGTTAATAATCCCAACGGCTACGCTAACACCACCGAGTATTACACCAAAAAAATTCCAGAATCCCGACCAGATTACTGCTACCCAGGGTTTTAGTGAGTTGGTATAGATAACAGTGGCAACAGCATTGGCTGTGTCGTGAAAGCCATTGACAAATTCAAAACCGCAGGCAGCAATTAAACAAACAATGAGAAGGACAGTGTAGGAGAGTTCCAGTTCAAACATAATAGGTATTTGGACGGCAAAGCTAACGGCTAATTAATGACACTATGTTAAGCCAATATTATCATTTGTCTGAAACTTTTAATACATAAAGTTTAATATACTGAATATCAGTGTATTAAAATTATTAAAGTTATGCCTTACTTTAGTAACTGCTGACTGAATAGCCAGGGTAGCAATTGTGGTTCCTGAAAGGCCGGTGTCCAACTGTTGTGTCCTACTTTTTTATACTCGGTATATTTAGGATTTGCGCCCACTTTCCTTAAGGCTTCTATCATGTTGCGACTTTCTTCAACCGGAACGGTAATATCGTCAGCGCCATGAAATGCCCAAACTGGTGTGGTACGGAAATTCTCTACTTGGCGGGGATCGCCACCGCCACAGATGGGAACGGCCGCAGCAAAAGTGGATGGGTAATGTGTTAATAAATACCAGGTTCCGTACCCGCCCATTGAAAGACCCATGATATAAATTCGGTTGGCATCTATGGTGGGCAATGTCTTGAGTGAATCGATTAAGCTCATTACCGTACTGATGGGCTTTTGTGGTTTTCGGTACCAATCTGGGTACGTCCATTTTTCAGTAATCGGACATTGGGGAACCGCAACATAACACGGAAATTCTGTTCGGTTATTTTCATCCAGAAACAGTGACGTGATGTACTTAAGATTAATAATATTATCATTTCCGCGTTCGCCCATGCCATGCAAAAAAATAACCAACGGATACTGTTGATTTTCTTTTACTTCCATTGGCTTTAAAAGTCGATATGGGATGGTGTCTTTAGTATTTTGAAACACAAGTTTTTCGAATTCTGGAGAATCCTGGGCCAATGAGGTAGTTGTCATAACAATGAAAGCGAAGAGAAATGATATTTTTGACATAAAATAGATGTTAGAGCGGATGAAGGTATCAAATAAAATGACGCCTATAAAAATTATGATTTTAACGGCATTTAGCTTTTTCGTTGCTGGTATGCAGGTGTATGCACAAGATACCACCCGTCTTTCCCTTTTGTTTCTGGGAGACATCATGCAACACGATTCTCAAATCAGGGCCGCTTATAACGATAAGCCATCGGCTTTAACGTATGATTATGCCCCCTGTTTTCAGTTTGTAAAACCATTTATTGAATCAGCTGATGTAGCCATCGGCAACCTTGAACTTACTCTGGCAGGCCCACCGTTTAAAGGCTACCCGCAATTCAGCGCGCCTGATGAGTTGGCGATAGCTTTAAAAGATGTGGGTATGGATGTTCTGGTAACAGCCAATAATCACAGTGTTGACCGGGGAAAAAAAGGAATTGACAGAACGATTGACATGTTAGATAGTTTAAAGATCAATCATACCGGAACCTTTCGCGATACGGTTGATCGCCTGAATGACTATCCGTTGATTTTTGAAAAGAAAGGATTTAAACTCGCTATTCTAAATTATACTTACGGAACAAACGGAATTGCTGTAACCAAACCCAACGTGGTGAACTTGCTGGATACAGCCCTGATGGCCAAGGATATTGTAAAGGCGAAAAAATCTAATCCGGATGTTATTATAGTCTTTACCCATTGGGGGATTGAATACCAAACCCACCCATCAGCCGCTCAAAAGCTGATCACAGAATTTTGCTTTAATAAGGGTGTAACCCTGGTTATTGGTTCTCATCCGCATGTACTGCAACCGATGGAGTGGAGGAAAGAAAAAAATCAGTTAGTTACATACTCGTTAGGAAATTTTGTTTCGGGCCAGCGTGATCGCTACAAAAATGGTGGAGCGATGATCCAGGTAAACCTTAAAAAAGTTGTTGCCGACAGCACAGTAACGACTTCAATTGATTCTGCCGGATATATTTTAGAGTGGGTTTATCGAACGGCCGATGCCGAAAAAGACTATTATATATTACCTGTACCAACTTTTGAGAACGATTCAACTGGGTTTATAAAAGATGAGGCATCCCGAATAGCGTTTAAAACTTTTATAGACGATTCAAGAAAACTTTTTAAAGAATATAACCTGAATCTTTTTGAAATAACCCGGCAACCTGCCACACAGCACGATGAGTAAGGTATTACCTTCTGCGTTTTTTCTTACCAGGCGCAGGACCGCCTCCTGTGTCAAATAATAAACTGATTGAAAACTCAAGTCCTGTGAAATCAATTTTAGCGTCTTGGTAGTCAACCTCCACTGTATCCAATGTGCCTGAACCTCCCGTGTAACTTCCTTCAAGCGGAAATGAAGATTGGCCCACTAAATAATTTGTTTCAAATGAAACGCCTACCTGACTGGTAAAGTAAATGGTAAGTTCGGCACCGGCATGATAACCGAACCCGGGTTTGTTGCCAAAACTCAGATCAGCATTAGCTACCTGCCAGTTTTCAAAGTCGCGAATGGCCTTGTCGAAGTTGCCATAATTGATTTTGTGATCGAAACCATAAAAGAAAAACCCTCCACCTTTAATATCAAATTCAATCTGACCGGCTTTCAGCATTACTACCAGTTCGGCAGGAACAAAAAGTGTAAAGTTAGGGCCAGTCAGCGGCTCTTTACTTTCAAACGGCAGGTCTTTTATATTTAGACCCGACATCCTGTATAACGATGCACCGGTTTCAAGCGCAAGAAAATTGGTGAGGTTAACACCAACACCCCTGATGGAAAACGGACTGATTGGGGTGGAGAAGTACCCGTTTTTTGGAATGAAGTAGGAGAAGGATAACCCAAATTGCTGTGCCTGAACAAAAGAGCAGGGGAACAGAAGTACTATCAACAACTTCGCGGCCTTGTGCCGCGATCTCATTTCATCTAGGATGAGATGCCGGAACAGATCCGGTATGAACAAACAAAATTTGTGTATCATTTTTTTTAAATTATAGTCTTGCTGCACGCATCGTGTGTAAAGATAGGACGGTTAGATTTAATTAAAATATCGTTAAAATTATGGGAGTAAATCCATCCTTATGAAGAAAATCCATGCCCTTGTATTTCTAAGTATAACCGTAATCACCCTTTCCTGTAATCAAGATAAACAGCCAGCCGATATGGTCATTCTTGGTGGAACAATTTATACTGTTAATGATAAGCAACCCACGGTTGAAGCAGTTGTTGTACGGGGCGATAAAATTGAATATGCTGGGTTAGAAAAAGAAGCGCGTGAGTGGATTGGCGACAGCACCCGGGTAATTGATTTGCAAGGTAAGACAATGACACCCGGGTTTATTGAAGGCCATGGTCATTTGATGGGTGTTGGTTTCAATGAGTTGGATCTTGATTTATCCGGTATTGCCAACTTTGACGAATTGGTGGAGAAGGTAAGAGTTGCTGCCAGTACAGCCAAGCCCGGTCAGTGGATACTAGGACGTGGATGGCACCAGGACAAATGGGATAAAAAACCAATGGATATGGTGAAGGGTTATCCTTCGCACTACGCATTAAGTAAAGTATCTCCTGATAACCCCGTATTTCTTTCTCATGCCAGCGGACACATGAGTCTTGTTAATGCAAAAGCCATGGAAGTTGCAGGTGTTAACCAGCTTTCTGTAGAGAGCTTGAATAAGTCGGGAGGCGAAGGCGGTGAAATCATTCGCGATGAACATGGCAATCCTACAGGTTTGTTTAACGAAAATGCCGAAAACCTGATTGCCAGGTTCATTCCTGAATCTGACCAGGACCGATTGAACCGTGCACTGGAGTTAGCCATCAAAGCGTGCCATCGAAATGGTATTACCAGTTTTCATGATGCCGGTGTTGGTCGCGAGTCGATTGCTTTGTTTAAGAAATTCAAAAGCGATGGTAAACTTGATCTTCGTATGTACGTGATGCTGACCGGATGGGATCGCGACCTGGTACATGAATGGATGAAACTGGGGCCTCAAATCGATCCCGATAACTTGCTGACAATTCGTTCGATAAAATTGAATTGCGATGGTGCCCTTGGGTCGCGGGGAGCGTGGCTGCTTGAACCTTATACAGATCGAAAGGATTTTTATGGAATGGCTACCCTGTCGATGGATACCGTTCTGGCAACCTCGCGGTTAGCTTTGCAATCAGGGTTTCAGGTTTGTTCACATGCTATTGGAGACCGGGCAAATCGCGAAATACTAGATCGGTATGAAATAGCTTTTAAGGAAAATCCATCAGTAAAAGATTCTCGCTTTCGAATTGAACATGCCCAGCATCTTCACCCAAATGATATTCCAAGATTTGGTCAACTCGGTGTGATTCCAGCCATGCAAGCAATTCATATGTCAAGCGATAGGCCATGGGCAATTGACAGGCTGGGAGAAAAGCGAATTAAAGAAGGCGCGTACATGTGGCAGTCATTGTTGAAGTCGGGTGCTAAAATTGTGAACGGTACCGATGCCCCTGTTGAGCCGATCAATCCGATTCCATGTTTCTATGCATCAGTAACCCGTATGACGTTAAAAGGTCTGCCTGAAGGCGGTTATGAACCGGCAGAAAAAATGACCCGCGAACAAGCGCTTCGTTCGTATACGTTAGATGCAGCCTATGGTGCCTTTGAAGAAATGATAAAGGGCTCCATTGAAACAGGCAAGCTTGCCGACTTTACCATTTTTTCGGATGATTTAATGAAGGTTGCAGACTCCAGTATTCTTAAAACAGAAGTGACGATGACGATATTGGGCGGAAGGGTTGTATTTGAGAAGGAATAGAATTGTCCTGAAAACAAAATCGGCTGCCCTTTTTAAAGACAGCCTCTTTTGTATGTTTAACTTATTTAACTTTTAATTTAACCTTTAATATACTTTTCAGCTTTCTTTCTAAGCATTTCGCGATCGGAAGTAATAGAAGGGTCACTGTAAATATGTTGTGACAGTTCACCAACTACACCTTTCTTGTACCCCATTTTTTCTGCGATTTTTTCACAAAAAACAATTTCACTTTTGAACACCTGTCCGTCCATCTTCATCATCTGGATCAGGTAATAGAGGTGCTCAAACTTTTCGTCAGATGTGAGGGCACTAATGTTGGTAATAGGCTGGGGGTTGCTGATCATTTGCGCAACTTCCTCTTTAGTGAGGCCGTTGGCCTTTCCAACCATGTGAATAAGTTTTGCCTCTTTATCTTCAATTCGGCTGTCACTGGCGGCCAGGTTAATCAGAATGTTTAATTCGGTTTTCTTATTGAATTGCATAGGGAGTATAATTGAGGTTTTGAATCAAATTTTAACAGTTAACTTTGAAATATAGCGAAAATTACGATGTTTTGGCATTCGTACAAAAAAATACATCAGCTAAGTAGGGCTATGCAACCCTGTGGTAAATGCATAGTCTTTTGTATAAATGAAATGAAATTATGAAGAAGATTCTGATAGTGGCCTTCATCTGGGTTACAACATGTGCAGGAGCACAACAAACGGAGAACCGTAACGTGGGTTCCTTTAGCGGAGTAAAAGTTGCTGAAGGGATTGATGTTTTCCTGAAGGAGGGAAGCAAAGAAGCGGTTAAAGTGGAGGTTACCGGAACTAAACTCAGCAACGTAATTACTGAGGTATCAGGAGATTACTTGAAAATTCACATGGCTGAAGGTCGTTACAACGACCGAACTGTTAAAGTGTACGTTACTTATGTGAAACTTAACAAGTTATCGGCCAGTTCAGCAGCCAACATATTTTCCGAGGGTACAATAAGAGCAAAACAGTTGTCGATTAGTGCCTCCAGTGCGGGAACAATAGAGGTTCGCATTGAAGCCGATGAGGTGGAAGCCAGTGCTTCCAGCGCTGCTGAATTGGAACTTACAGGCAAGGCCAGGGTATTTCAAGTAGATGTTAGCAGTGCGGGTGAGGTAGATGCCTATGAACTGGTTGCTGATGAAGTAGTAGCAGAGGCCAGCAGCGGTGCTTCCGCGAAAGTGAATGTAGTAAAAGAAATAAGGGCTCATGCCAGCAGTGGAGGCGGAATACGGTTTAAAGGAAACCCCGAACGCAGCGACACCAACTCCAGTAGCGGTGGATTTGTAAAAAAATCCTATTAGGAATGAAACCCTGGCCGGCCGGTCAGGGTTTTTTATTGGTTCTGCCTTTTTATAGGTTCTGAATTGAAGCGATCATTACAGTTTTAGTTACATTTTTTAAAATATTGGGTCATTTTTAACCCTGTAGTATAAAAAAAGATATAGTTTTACGCCATCATTAATCAAACCACAACCACTCATTATGGCGCATTTACGATTCCGAGCCCTGGAGCAGCTCAGTAATCGGCCCAAGGTTCATGTAGAAATGCCTTCGGCCAAAGCTTCTGATTTTTTTGGCGAAAATGTTTTTGGAATGGAACAAATGAGGGCAACCTTGTCGCCTTCGGTTTTCAAACAAGTCAGCCAGTCTATTAAACACGGAGAGAAAGTTGATCCGGCTACTGCCGATGCGGTAGCGGTTGCCGTGAAATCGTGGGCGCTGGCAAAAGGAGCCACGCATTTTACCCATTGGTTCCAACCATTAACAGGTGGTACGGCCGAAAAGCACGATGCATTCTTTGACGGAACTTCCGGAATTGAAAAGTTTAAGGGGAGCGAATTGGTTCAGCAAGAACCTGACGCCTCGTCTTTTCCCAGTGGCGGAATCCGGAGCACATTTGAAGCACGGGGTTATACCGCCTGGGATCCATCGTCACCCATGTTTATTTATGGCAAAACTTTGTGTATCCCTACTATTTTCGTTTCCTACACAGGCGAGACCCTCGATACCAAAACACCTTTATTAAAAGCACTTCTTGCAGTCGACAAAGCAGCCGTAAAAGTTTGTCAACTGTTCGATAAAGACATTCAAAAAGTAAATGCATCGCTTGGTTGTGAGCAGGAATACTTTGTCGTGGACGAGGCATTGTTTAATGCCCGGCCAGACCTGGTGATGGGTGGCAGAACCGTTTTTGGCCATTCCCCTGCACGCGGTCAGCAACTGGAAGATCATTATTTTGGGTCTATTCCGCAGCGCGTTTACGATTTCATGAAAGACTTTGAAATTGAAGCATGGAAACTAGGAATCCCTGTTCGCACCCGCCACAATGAAGTAGCGCCAAGTCAGTTTGAAGTGGCTCCGCTGTTTGAAGAAGTAAATGTTGCGAACGATCATAATCAGTTGCTGATGGATTTGATGACGCGCGTAGCTGAACTGCATTCGCTGAAAGTATTGTTCCATGAGAAGCCTTTTGCCGGTGTCAACGGAAGTGGTAAACATAATAACTGGTCGCTTATCACAGACACCGGTGTTAACCTGTTTGCACCTTCCAGCAGTGCGCGCGACAACCTCATGTTCCTGACTTTTTTTGTAACCACTGTTAAAGCGGTACACGAACATGCCGATCTGTTGCGTGCCAGTATTGCTACCGCGGCTAATGATTTTCGCCTGGGTGCCAACGAAGCACCTCCGGCTATCATGTCCACCTTTATCGGATCTCAAATGAGTGCCGTTTTAGATGAAGTTGAGAAAAACGGAAACATCAAAATCGAGAAAGGCGACAACATGTACATGAAGTTGGGGATCGATCGGATTCCGGAAATCATTCTCGATAATACCGACAGAAACCGGACTTCACCCTTTGCATTTACCGGAAACAAATTCGAATTCCGGGCGGTAGGCTCCAGCGATAATTCAGGTACGGCCATGACTGCCTTAAACCTGATTGTAGCAGAGCAGCTTGATCATTTCTACGATGCCGTTGAAAAGGAAGTTGCCAATGGAACTGAAAAGCGACTGGCCATTGTAAACGTGCTCAGAAAATACATTAAAGAATCCAAAGCTGTTCGCTTCGAAGGCGATGGTTATTCCGAAGCCTGGGTGAAGGAAGCAAAGAAACGCGGCTTATCAAATATCACCAATTCCGTTCGTGCCATTGACGCCTACCTTACACCTAAGTCGGTGAAGATGTTCGAAAAGCATGGAGTGCTGTCTCATAAAGAATTGGAGGCTCGTCAGGAAATCAGACTAGAAGGTTACATCAAAAAAGTTCAGATTGAAGCGCGCGTTATGGGTGATCTGGCTATGAACCACATCGTTCCTACTGCCATTGCATATCAAAATAAACTAATTGTTAATGCCAATGGTTTGAAGGGATTAGGAATGGATAATAAGGCAGTTGTTAAAACTATCCAGGAGATTTCAGGTCACATTGAAACCATTAAAACAGGTGTCCGGGAGATGATTGATGAGCGTAAACGGCTCAATAAAATCACCGATACCCATAAACGGGCATTAGGCTATTGCGATGATATTAAAGAGAAATATTTCGATAAAATCCGCGATGCGGTAGATGACCTTGAATTATTGGTGGATGATGAGGACTGGCCACTTGTAAAATATCGGGAACTTTTGTTTCTTCGGTAGGTAATTTACCTAAACCTATAAAAAGCGGGCAGCTGAAAGGCTTCCCGCTTTTTTGTTTTATTATTGTCTACTATTCAAATAAATATGGATCTATGAAGAAACTAGTTTTAATGCTATTAGCCTTATCAGTTACCATAGCTTCTCAGGCTCAAAAGAAGCCGGTAGAAGAAGTAACCCGCTTAGTCACTAAAAATGAAGCGGAGGCACACCTTACTTTTTTAGCGGCTGATGAAATGCGGGGGCGCGATACAGGCTCACCTGAAATTGAAATAGCGGCCAACTATATCGCAGGTTATTTCCGGCAGTTGGGCCTTAAGTCTGCGCCTGGTACCAATGGGTATTTCCAAACGGTTGAGTTTCAGAAAGTAAAACCGGCAACGATTATTCAATTTAAAATTCAGGATCAAACCTTTAATGTTAAGGAAGATATTATAATGTTTTCTGGAGGAGACGTTGAGGTAACCGGTGATATTGTTTTTGTAGGGTATGGTTCTGAAGAGGATTTTCAGCAAACCGATGTGAAAGGAAAAGTTGTTGTGGCCTTTACGGGCAGGGCAGCAGAAAATAATTTGATGAAGGCATTCATGTCTGATGCTCCTGATAAAAATAGCCTTGCCAGGCAAAAGGGCGCGGTTGCGTTGATTGAAATAGTGGCCACACCAGGCATTCCATGGCCCAATATTGCCAAATTTCTGAGCGATGAAAGAATGACCTTGAAGAAGGAAGAAGGTATCCCGCACCTTTGGATGAAGAACAGCGATGCGCAGGTTATCACAAGTTTAAAAGAAGCAAAGAAAGCTTCGGGTAGTTTGAAAGTGACGGGCACGCGGATTAGTTATTTCAATGGGAAGAATGTAGTTGCCGTTGTGGAAGGTACTGATCCGGTTTTGAAAAATGAATACTTGATTATTTCTGCGCACTATGATCATGTAGGGGTGAAGGTATCGCCAAATAAAACCGATTCGATTTACAATGGTACCCGCGACAATGCGATTGGCACGGTTGGCTTAATGCAAACCGCAAAATTCTTTTCAGTTTACCCTCCGAAGCGTTCGGTTTTGTTATTAGCCGTTACCGGAGAGGAAAAGGGACTGTTAGGAAGTTCATGGTATGCCGATCACCCGCTGATTCCATTGAAGCAAAGTGTATTTAATTTTAATTGTGATGGTGCCGGTTACAACGATAAAACCATTGCTACTGTAATAGGACTGGAGCGCACTACAGCGGAAGGAGATCTGGCGAAAGGGTGTGAGGCTTTTGGGCTAAAAGCAACCCTTGATCCGGTACCTGAACAAAATCTTTACGAACGTTCAGATAATTTCAGCTTTGCGGCTAAGGGTGTACCAGCGATCAACTTTGCTCCCGGTACAAAAGCCTTTGATGCCGAACTGATGAAGTATTATCATCAGCCGGAAGATGAAGTGAATTCAATTGATTTTGACTATGTGCTAAAGTATTTCAGGGCGTATGTATATACCAACTATTTGCTGGCTAATACTCCGAAAGCCCCAACATGGAAACCCGGTGATAAATTTGAGCAGGTGGCAAAGAAGCTTTACTCAGGAAAATAATTGATAAAAAAGAGGCTGTCTCAGAAGTAAATGTTTGTCAGGCAGGCGCTCAGACTGACATTCGGAGATCCTTTTGAGACAACCTCTTTTTATTTGTACTGGTTGGCTTATTTATGGTTCAGAATTTTCTTGTATTGCTGGTTATTTAGTAAGACTTCAGAGGCTTGTTTGATCTCCTGATCGTATTTGAAGCCTGCTTCTACACTTCCTCTTTCCAGATAGTATCGCGAGGCGATATCTTCTTCCAGAAGTTGTTTGATCTGATCTTTATAAAGAATCAGTTCGTTTTTCTTGTTCTCTTCAATTTTCGTTTGAATCATATCCAATTGAGGTTTTAAGTCGTTGTAATATTTTTCACGTTTTACTTCACGGTTTAATTCATTCAACTGCACTTGAAGATAGGAGGTGTAGGAATAGTTTTTGTCCTTCATCCAGTTCGTGAATTGTGTATACTCTTCGCTGGTGAGAGAAAAAAGTTTAGAGTCGGCAATTTTCGGATGTCTGAATGCATACAGCGTTGCATAGTCATAAATAAATCCGGCTTCGTATAGTTTTTGAACGATTGGATGCGCTTCTGTGAAATCGGTTTTTACATCAGGGTCAATTCCACCACCATCGTAAACCACCCGGCCGAGGGAAGTTTTAAATGATTGTTTTAGTGAATCCGGAATGGTTCCCACGCTGCCATCTTCTCTGCGATGCGAGTAGTCCAGTACCTGTATGCACCTTCCTGTAGGTGTGTAATATTTAGCGGTTGTTACTTTCAATTGTGAATTATAAGATAGAGGCCGGCTAACCTGAACCAATCCTTTGCCGTAAGATTTCTCTCCGATAATAACCGCACGGTCGTAGTCCTGAAGGGTGCCGGCAACAATTTCAGCTGCCGATGCGCTGCCGCGATTGATCAGTACAGCCACCGGTATGTCGGTATCAACAGCCGGATTAAGGGTTTCGTAGTTTTGGTTGTGCTCCGGTATTTTTCCTTTGGTGCTTACCACTAGTTTTCCGCGAGGAATAAAGATGTTACAGATGTTGACAGCTTCAAAAAGCAAGCCGCCAGGGTTGTCTCGTACATCCAGAATCAACCCCTTTGCACCTTTTTCCTTTAAAGCGACCACCGCATTTTTTACTTCCTTACCGGCATCGGGTGTGAACTCCAGCAGTTGGATGTATCCAATGTTGTTTTCCATCATTCCGAAGTAGGGGACATTGTTGACTTTTATTTTTTCACGCTTAAAGTCAAGCTTTAAAGGTTGTTCTGTTCCCATTCGCTTCACCGTTAGGCTTACAGGTGTTCCCACCTGGCCTTTCATCAGTTGACCTTCTTCTTCAAAACTTAGTTTCGATAAATCAATGTTGTCAATTTTAAGAATTTCATCACCAATTCGTAATCCGGAACGCTGCGCTGCATAAGTCTCTAATATCATTGTTACGACAGTGCGGCCATCTATTTCGCGGGTATAGGCACCAATGCCACCGTATTGCCCGGTGTTCATGGTACGAAAATCTTCTACCATGTCTTCCGGAATGTAATTGGTGTAAGGATCGAGAGATTCAAGCATGGCATCGATGCCGGTTTTTACCAATTTGTTTGGATTGACCTCATCCACATAGAGGGCATTCACTTCTTTAAAAAGGGTGGCAAAAATATCGAGGTTCTTGGCTATTTCGAAATACCGTTCGGTAGGTGATGTAAAGGCAAGTACTGCAAAAACAGCTAAGCACATTAATCCGGCAATGATTCTTTTACGCATATCCTGAAATTACAAATTTATTAACGTGCGTTCAGAAGAAAAGATTTAAACTATAGCGATGGTAAAAAATGCTGCTTAAGGGTAATAAAGTGTGAGCAATGAGTTTACCGTAAGGTTAAAATTTATCGGGGATTTGGATGATGCGCACTACAATTTCATGAGGATCACCGTCTTTGTCCAGTAAACTGAACTTGACCATGGGGTTATCGCGTTTAATGTTGCTTTCCACGTTTACCACCTCATTGTCTTGCAAATGCTTTTGAATTTCACCCTGCAGAATGTGCAGGGCGTTGGCAAAGTCTATTTCCAGCGGACTGGGGTTGTACGTGGATGTCTTCATAGTGGGGCTGTTTTTACCACCGTATCAAGGCAGAGGCCCATGTAAACCCACTACCAAATGCGGCTAAACAAATTACGTCATTTTCTTTGATTTTACCTTCTGCCCAGGCTTCGCTCATGGCAATAGGTATGGATGCTGCCGTGGTATTTCCGTACCGCATGATGTTGTTGTACACCTGTGCATCAGACAAAGAAAGTTTATCCTGAATATACTGGCTGATGCGCAGGTTGGCCTGGTGTGGCACCAGTAAATCAATATTTTCCTTAGTCATGTTGTTGGCTGTAAGCGCTTCATTGATCACTTCCATAAACCGAACCACTGCGTGTTTAAAAACCTGGTTTCCGTTCATCACTACCTTGTAATGTGTGGTGTCCAGAATTTGTTCAGGCTGGCGCTCTTCCCGTGGCCGGCTACTGCCCGGGTCGCGCACATAAAGTTCTTCAGCAAAGCGTCCATCGGAATGCAGGTGGGTTGATAATACTCCGGGTTTATCAGAAGGCTGAAGAATGGCTGCGCCTGCACCATCTGCAAAAATGACGGCAGTGTTTCTTCCACGGGTGCTCATGTCAATGGCCGTAGATTGAATTTCAGCGCCCACCACAAGAATGGTTTTATACATGCCTGATTTGATGAATTGATCGGCAACAGAAAGTGCATAAATAAATCCTGAGCACGCATTGCGGATATCCAGTGCACCGATGCTTTCCAGGCCTAATTCCCGCTGCAACAAAACGCCTGACCCCGGAAAGAAATAATCAGGGGTTATGGTAGCAAACACGATAAAGTCAATGTCTTTTTCGGTGAGTTTGGCACGCTGTAACGCCAGGCGGGTTGCTTTCGCAGCCATATTGGCTACCGTATCTTTTGTAGGATCGATGTACCTGCGTTCTTTGATACCGGTTCGTTCAACAATCCATTCGTTGTTGGTATCCATGATGGAGGAAAGATATTCGTTGGTGATAACCGTTTCAGGAACATGATGACCAAGTCCTACAATTTTGGAATAACGCATAGGTAGATTTTAAAAGAATGACAAGGTAAGGAATTGCTGCTAAAAGCTAATGGCTGTTAGTTAAAAGCCATTAGCTGGTTATATAACAACATTCACAATCTTCCCCTGTACAACAATTACTTTCTTAGGAGGCTTACCTTCTGTCCATTTTAGAACGATTTCAGAAGCGAGAACAACTTTCTCAATATCTTCCTTTGGCATGTCAAGGGCGAAATTCATTTGCGCCCGTACCTTGCCATTGATAGAAATTGGGTAGTTGAATGAGCTTTCGGTCAGGTATTGCTCATCGTATTTTGGGAATGCTGCGTTCAAAATGGTGTTGGTATGACCAAGTTTTTCCCAAAGCTCTTCGGCAATGTGCGGAGCGAAAGGGGCGAGGGCAATAACCAGGGGTTCCAGTATTTGTTTCTTATTGCATTTGAGTGAACTCAACTCGTTTGAGCAGATCATGAACTCACTCACCGAAGTATTGAATGAATAATTTTCGATGTCATATTCAATTTTCTTCAGTGTTTTGTGTAATACTTTCAACTCATCGCGTGTGGGTTCTGCCTCACTTACCCTGAATTGGCCCGTGGCATCGTGGAATAAATTCCAGAACCTCCGTAAGAATTTGAATACCCCATCAATGCCGTTGGTGTTCCAGGGTTTAGAGGCTTCCAGCGGACCGAGAAACATTTCGTACATGCGAAGTGTATCGGCTCCGTAATTTGAAATAATGTCATCGGGGTTTACCACATTGAAATACGACTTGCTCATCTTTTCAATGGCCGATCCGCAAATGTATTTGCCGTCTTCCAGGATAAATTCAGCATTAACAAAATCTGGTTTCCATTTTTTGAAAGCTTCGGTATTCAGCTCAAATCCATTCACTATGTTTATGTCAACATGAAGGGGAGCAATTGCGCTGTAAGTAATTTTAAATTTCCCATCATGCAAGTTTCCATTTTCCTTACTTTTCTTATTGATTGGCGCAAGCTGCCTCTCAATTTCCATGACAGCCTTGCTATACTTTATTGTGTCAAATTTATCCTTATCAACATCAACTTGAAGGCCCTCATATAGGCCTTGTGAAATAAATATTGATGGATAGACTGTTGGCGCTGAAACTTTGGTGCCACTGCCATCCCAATAAACGGAGGGGCGATAAACAAACCTCGAATCACCTGTAATTTTTCCCTGGTTGATCAGTTTTTTGAAGGGCTCATCAAAACCGAGGTACCCTAAGTCGTGAAGAATTTTTGTCCACAATCGTGAGTACAGCAAATGGGCCACTGCATGTTCAGATCCGCCAATGTACACATCCACCTGCCCCCAATAATCCAGCGCTTTTTTATCTGCGAAAGCGTTTTGGTTATGCGGGTCCATGTAACGTAAGAAATACCAGGCGGCACCTGCGTGCGTGGGCATGGTGTTGCTGTCGCGTTTTTGCCCCGGTGCAAAGTTGATCCAATTTGGTAAGTTCGCCAGCGGGCCTTCACCGTTCCCGGCCGATTTAAAATTATCGGAAGGGGGCAACTCCAATGGCAGTTCGGCATCCTTCAAAGCATGGGGGAGATCATCCTTAAACGTTACCGGAAAAGGTTCACCCCAATACCGTTGTCGGCTCCAGCCGGCATCGCGCATTTTGTAATTGATCTGTCGCTTGCCAATGCCTAATTCTTCCACCTTTTTAATTACTACCTCCGCGGCATCCTGCATTTTAAGGCCATTCAGGAAACCCGAGTTTTCTAGCGTGGCATCGTAAGTTGGATTGGCTTCTTTGCCATCATAAAATGAACCTATGATGTTGGTAATCGGTAAATTAAAATGTTTGGCAAACTTGTGATCGCGCTCATCGCCACTGGGTACACCCATAATGGCGCCTGTTCCGTACCCGGCCAATACGTATTCGCTGATCCAGATCGGCACTTCTTTATTGCTTAATGGATTGATTGCGTATGCTCCGGTGAAAGCCCCCGTAATTTTTTTCACTTCGGCCATGCGGTCAACTTCCGATCGGCTTTCAACATACTTCAGGTATGTTTCAACTTTGGCTTGTTGTGAGGGGGTTGTAATTTCCTTCACAATTTCATGCTCGGGCGCCAGCACCATGAAGTCTACACCGAAGATGGTGTCGGGGCGGGTGGTGAAAACGCGAATTGAAAATTGAGAATTAAGAATTGAAAATTGGAGTTCTGCTCCGGTACTTTTTCCAATCCAGTTTCGCTGGATTTCTTTCATCGAATCGCTAAAGTCGATTTCGTTTAAACCCTTCAGTAACCGATCTGCATATTCAGTTATACGCAAGCTCCACTGGCGCATCTGGCGCTTTACCACCGGGTGCCCGCCACGGTAACTAACTCCATTAATTACTTCATCGTTTGCCAGTACGGTTCCTAAAGCCTCGCACCAGTTTACATCGGTAAAGGCGAGGTACGCCAACCGATACTCCATTAAAATTAACTGCCTGGTTTTTTCATCGAATGACTTCCAATCAAATGCGTTAAAAACAACTTTATTGAAATTTGGAATTTGAAATTTGGAATTTGGAAAAGCATGATTCACATTTCCCTCAGCTTCAAAGATTTTGATCAGCTCGGCAATGCGTTCCGCTTTTTCCTTTTTCCTGTTGTACCAACTATCAAAGATTTGCAGGAATATCCACTGTGTCCATTTATAATATTTCGGATCACATGTTTGAACTTCCCTGCTCCAATCGTAGCAGAAGCCAAGGTTGGCTAATTGCGTTTTAAACGTTTCAATATTTTTAGCTGTTGAAACAGCCGGATGGATTCCATGGTCAATCGCATACTGTTCGGCAGGTAAGCCAAAGGCATCGAAACCCATTGGGTGCAGTACATTAAAGCCCTTTAGTCGCTTATAACGCGCAACGATATCGGAAGCGATATAGCCCAGCGGGTGGCCAACATGCAAGCCAGCCCCGGAGGGGTAAGGAAACATATCCAACGCATAGAATTTGGGTTTAGAGGAGTCGTTTGATACCTTATAAACCCCCCTCTTTTTCCACTCATTTCGCCATTTTTCTTCAATGCGCTTAATCTCTTCTTTGCTGTACTCGGCCACTGTTTACCTGTTTAGATGTTGTGTAAAGTGCAAAAATAGCAATCTGAGGCAATTTTTCGGTGAGGGTTTTCTACACTCCGTCAGGCTTGTCCTACAGTCCGGTAAGTCCTTTTATTAAAGTGTGCTCCTTACAAGAATCTTTACCGTGTAATTGCACTAAAAGAAAATGATGAAGGTACTTCTGTCCATTGCCATGCTGTTCACCTCCGTGCTTGTTCTGGCTCAAACTAAAGTGAGTGGCCGCGTAACGGACGAAAAAGGAGCGGGTATTCCGGGTGCAAATATTTCTATTTTGAATTCTTACGATGGCGCTAGTGCGGATGGCGATGGGAAATTTGAATTCACAACCACCGAAACCGGAAAGAAAATAGTAGTGATCACTTTCGTGGGATATAAAAATGCTGAGCAGGAGATTGAGTTAAATGGAATCGCATTAATGATTGATGTTTCGTTGAAAGAAACCATCAACGAACTCCAGGCGGTAACCATCACAGCCGGCTCTTTTGGAGCCAGCGATGAATCGCGCAGAACAATTTTTCGGGCGGTGGATATAGCGTCTACCGCGGGTGCTACCGCAGATATTGCAGGAGCTTTGAATACTTTGCCGGGTACACAAAAAGTTGGGGAGAGCGGAAGGTTGTTTGTTCGCGGAGGTGACGGTTATGAAGCACGAACCTTCATTGATGGTTTGATGGTCATGAATGAGTACAATCCGTCTGCCCCAAATACACCTTCGCGTGGAAGATTTTTACCGTTCATGTTTAAGGGAACCAGCTTCAGCACCGGTGGTTATTCGGCAGAATATGGCCAGGCTCTTTCCTCAGCGTTGGTTCTTGACTCACGAGATCGATCTGAAATAACCCGCACCGATTTTGGATTGCTATCGGTAGGGGCGGATGTAACACAAACACACGCATGGGAAAGGGGTTCAGTAGCCGGAAAAATTCAGTATACTGATATCCGCCCGTATTTTGGTTTGATCAGACAGGAAATTGATTGGAAAGATGCTCCGGTTACAATGGAAGGAAGCAGCGCATTTCGGCAGCAGGTTGGAAAAGACGGCATGTTAAAAGTGTTCGGAAATTTCAGCCATGCGTCATACGCGTTGTATTACCATGATATCGTAGATGAAAACCTTAAGCTGCTTAATAACTTCACCAATGACTACGGATACCTGAATGGGTTTTATAAGCAATCGCTGAATGACAAATGGCTCATGCGTGGTGGGCTTTCATATACTTTCAATCGCAACAATTCATTTTTAGAAGCTGATCAAACAATTGATACCGACAAAGGTTTACATGCGAAAGCGGTTTTAGAAGGCGCTCTTTCTGAGTTTGTTGAAATTAAAACAGGAGCGGAGGTTCTGCATAAAAATTACCGGCACTCCTATAACCCTGAACTTGACGTTGCGACACAAAACAATTTTTCAGGAGTGATCACAGCAGTTTTTGCCGAAGCCGATGTGTATGCCAGCAACAAATTTGTTACACGTTTAGGTGTACGCACGGAGTACAACAGTTTGTTAGCGAAAGCAAGCCTGGATCCCCGCCTCTCTTTTGCCTATAAAACCGGTGAAATTGGTCAGGTATCATTTGCGTATGGCAAGTTTCGGCAAACGCCCCAAAATGAATGGCTTCGGGTAGATCAAGCACTGGAGTCAGAAAAAGCTGACCATTATATCCTCAATTATCAGTTTGTAACTAACAACCGGACTTTTCGGGTAGAGACCTACTATAAAAAGTACAATGATCTTGTGAAGTTCAGAAAT
>Ga0268299_1001883_pt1 | contig 30275 bp, 35 predicted proteins | sample NOBtaG_FD_193484 | JGI IMG/M metagenome (GOLD analysis project Ga0268299, IMG submission 193484) | Activated sludge microbial communities from bioreactor in Nijmegen, Gelderland, Netherland - NOB reactor | ecosystem: Engineered > Bioreactor > Aerobic > Activated sludge | place: Netherlands...
ACCGCAGCTCACGGCGCTGATCCGCACCAACATCAACGTGCAGGAACTGACCGTCCAGGCGCTGCTGACCGAGAACCGCGAACACATCTATCACGCCGCGATGATGGACCCCCACACCGGCGCCGAACTCGACCTCGACCAGATCTGGGCGCTGGTCGATGATCTGCTGGTCGCGCATGATCAGTGGCTGCCGGAATGGGCGCGGGTGGGGAACAAGATCGCGGCGGAGTAGTCAGAGCTTCATCTCGCGCACCAGTTGCAGGTACTGGGCGTGCCCGAGTGCCTGTCTGGCGGCATCGCGATACTCGCGCACCAGCGACTCATAGGTGTCGCGCGCGAACTGGCGCAGCTTGGGGTCGAGTGCCATCTCGGCGCGTGCCGTATCCTGGCTGAGCAGGCCCAGGCCCTCGAGCACCGGATAGTGCAGCTGCGTCTGCACATGCGGCAGCCCGTCGAGATCGTCGGGGAAGTGCGTCATGCGCGGCATTTCCTTCTGCCAGCGCGCCAGCCGCTCCCTCGTTTCCGGATGAATGCGGTGCTCGCGCACTTCCCGCCAGAAGGGCGTGTCGTCGCGCTCGGTCATGTAGTGCGTGTTGACGAAGGTGCGGAAGTCGTCGACCTGCCGGCCGACGCGCCGGTTGTAGTCGGCGCGGTCGTCGTCGGTCAACGCCCCCGGCGCCTTGAGGAAGCGCCGGGCGAACAGCATCATCTGCACGATCGTGCCGTGGATCGACGTCGATTCCAGCGGCTCGAGGAAGCTCGAGCTCAGCCCCACGGCGATGGTGTTGCCGATCCATGCCTTTTCGAGGCGGCCGATCTGGAAGCGGATATCGCTGCGCACTTCGATCTCGCGGCCGAGGACGCGCTCGACTTCGAGCTTGGCCTCTTCGGGCGTGCGGAACTCGTCGGAATAGACATAACCGCAGCCGAAACGCGTCTGGGTCGGGATCTGCCACATCCAGCCGGCTTCCTGTGCCCAGGCGCGGGTGTAGTTGGGGATCTCCTCGCCCTCCTTGATGTCGAGCCAGAACGGCAAGGCGCGATTGACCGGCAGCTCGTGCGCATAGCTGATCCAGGGGGCGTTGAGCTCCTTGACGATCAGCCGCTTGTGGAAGCCCGAGCAGTCGAAGAAGAAGTCGCCCTCGACGCGCTCGCCGGTATCGAGCACCAGCGTCCGGATGTCGCCACTGACCTGGTCGCGCTCGACGCCGGCGACGACGCCGTCGGCAATGGTGACGCCTTTCGACTTGCCCGCGAGGAACCGACCGACCAGCGCCTGGTCGAAATGATAGGCATGCATGAACGGCCCGAGGCGGATCGGCGTGCCGTCCGCCTTGAGGGCGTAAGGCGCCTTCCACTGCCGGAGCAGCGGCCCGAACATGTGCATGTCCTCGATCGGCCGGCCGGCGGCGATGGCATAGACGTTGAGGTAGTCCGATGGTGCTCCCTGCGGTGGCGCGACCACCTGGTGCGGGTCGTCGATCGGGCCGTAATAGGTGAAGCCCTTGCGGCGCCAGTCCTCGTGCCGGATCCCCAGCTTGAACGTCGCGCCGGTCTGCTGGAAGAACTCGAACTCGTCGATGCCGAAGCTTTTGAGGAAGACGTAGAACGCCGCGGTCGTCGCCTCGCCCACGCCAACGGTCGGAATCCTCGACGGTTCGACCACGGTTACGCTGGCGTCGAGCCGCAGCCGCCGAACCGCGTCCTGCACGATAAAGGCGGTGATCCAGCCCGCCGTTCCGCCGCCCACGATCACGAAACGCGATGGCATCGCTCCGCTCCCCCTCCGCGCAGCGTCTCCCGCCGCCCCGGCCGCCGCAACCCTCGAGAGGTCCGGTTTCCTAAGCCGGACCGTCCGGCCAGCTCGGCGTCGGCGGTCGGATACCGTCCTCGATCCACAGGAACTGGCCGTTGATCGCCGCCGCTTCCGGGCTCACGAGGCGGGCGATGAGGTCGGCGGCCTTGTCGGGGTCGTCGCCGCCGGTCGCTGCGACCCAGTCGACCCACTGTCGATAGGGCGCGGCCTCGGGGCCGAGGCCCGCGACGCTGTCGCGGATGTCGGCCCACATCTCGGTCCGCACGTCGCCGGGGTGCATGACGTTAGCGGTGACGCCCGTGCCCTCGAGCTCTGAGGCGAGGTGGCGCGTGAAGTGGTTGAGCGCCGCCTTGCTCGTCGCATAGGCGCTGTCGATCGGGCCGGGCGGCAGCAGCGCGGCGGCCGATGACACATTGACGATGCGGCCCCAGCCGGCATCGATCATACCGCCCACGAGGGCGCGGCAGGTCACGTAGTGGCTCACCATGTTGACCGTCATGGTCTCGATCCACGCGGCGGGATCGCCGTCCCTGACGAGCGCCAGGGGACCGGAGACGCCGGCCGCGTTGACCAGAATATCCGGGCGCCCGACGGCGCCTTCCACTGTGCCGCGAATGACATCGGGCGAGAGCTCGCGAGCGAGATCGATGGGCAGCACCGCCGCGCGGCGGCCCATTCCGGCAATGGCGGCGGCGGTCTCCTGCAATTGCGGCGCGCTCCGCGCCACCAGTGCCACATCGGCGCCCAGCGCCGCCAGCCGCAGCGCGGCCCGCCGTCCAAGGCCGCGCCCGGCGCCGGTGACGATCGCGATTTTTCCATCGAGGCTTGTCACTACATGGTTCTCATATACGAAAGCAGATGTTGATATATGATAGTTGCCGGGCTAGGCTGTGTCCACTGGGATGGCCAGTGATGGATTGGAGGGACTTGTATGGGGACCAAGGCATCTCGCGCCGTGACGCGTCGCGATCTTCTCAAAATGTCGGCAGCCGGCGTTGCCGTCGCCGGCGTGGCGTCGATGGGACTTCCGGTGGTGGCGCAGGAGCGCAAGCGCATTGCGCTGGCGCATCCGGACCGCGCCGCCGACTACTTCCAGGGCTTCATGAATGCGGCATTGGCCGAAGCCGAAAAGCGCGGCTACGACGTGCTGCAGAGCTTTTCGGGCATGGACCCGCAGAAGCAGCTTGCCGAGGTCAACACCTGGCTGGCGCAGGGCTTTGACGCGCTGATCGTGCTGGCGCTCGACGCCAATGCCATGGCACCGGTCGTCGCCAAGGTGCACGAGCAGAACGCCCTCTTCATCTCCTATGCCAACCGCATCGAGGGTGAGGACGGGTTCATCAAATGGGCCGACCGCGACGCGGGCGCCCTGCTCGGCGCCTACACCGCCAAGCACATCAAGGAGAAGCTGGGCGGCGGCGGCGCGGAAGTGGGATTCCTCACGGCAACCAACATCCAGGTGGTAACCGACCGCATCGAGTCGACGCGCGAGGCAATCCTTGCCGAGCTGCCTGACACCAAGTTCTTCGAGGCGACGGCGCTCAACGCGCCGGACGCGCTCAAGGCGACGCAGTCGCTGCTGCAGGCGCATCCGGCGATGAAGATCGTCATCTGCTGCACCGACGACGGCGCACTCGGCGCTCGTTCGGCGTACCAGAACAGCGGCCTCGGCCCGGACAACGTGCTGATCGCGGGCTTCGACGGCGCCAAGCAGAATCTCGAGCTGGTCAAGGCCCGCGATCCGTACCTGCAGGTCAGCATGGCGCTCGACATCGGCGATATCGGCCGCCGGGTCATCGATATCCCCTACCAGTTGTGGAACGGCGGTCCGGAATCGGAAACGCATGTGCTGCAGGAGTACAAGCTGGTTTCGCACGAGACGGCGGAAGCCGACATCGATACGATCCTGAGCGTTTATTCCTGACGCAATGCGCACAAGGCGGCGGGGTCGCTGTCCCCGCCGTCCCATCGAGGGGATGACTGCCACGTGACACGCCAGCAGATACTGACCTGGACCCAGCGCAACGGACTATTCTTCGCGCTCGTCCTGCTCATCGCGATCTTTTCGTTCGCCAGCAGCCGCTTCCTGACGGTTCCCAACATGACCGTCATCCTGCTGCAGAACGCGGTGATCGGGCTGATCGTCGTGCCCGGCGCCATGCTGATCCTGTGCGGCCTCGTCGACCTCTCGGTCGGCTCGATCGCGGTACTGGCGGCAGTGGTCTTCGGCCAGGCGATGGACAGCGGGCTCGGCCTGCCGGTCTCCATGCTGCTCGGCCTTGGCGTGGGCATGCTGTGGGGCGCCTTCAACGGCTACCTCATCGCCATCCTCGGCTTTTCGCCCATCATCATCACGCTGGGCGGGCTGGCGGGCGCGCGGGGCCTCGCCGAGTTCATCACGCAGGGCTTCACCACCTACGGCTACGGCCCTCAGTTCGCCCTCCTCGGCAACGGCAAGCTGCTCGGCGTGCCGGTGCCGATCATCCTATTTCTCATCGTCCTCGCAATCGGCCTCCATCTCTGGTACCGCGCGCCGCTCGGGCGGCACATGATCGCCATCGGTGGCGCCAAGGACACGGCGGCCGAGCTCGGCATTCCGGTCAAGCTCGTCCCGTTCTGGCTCTACGTCGCCTCCGGCCTCGCCTCGGCGCTTGGCGGACTGATCGTGGCGTCGCAGCTTGACGGCGCTGCCGTCACCATCGGTACCGGCATGGAGCTCGAGGTGCTGACCGCGATCCTTCTGGGCGGCGTCTCCTTCACCGGCGGCCGCGGGTCGCTGTTCGGCGTGTTCTTCGGCCTGCTCTTCGTCGGCGTGCTGTCGAACGGGCTCATCCAGATCAATGTCAGCCCCTATGTGGAGCAGGTGGCGATCGGCGCGGCGCTCTGCGGCGCGGCCGCACTCGACATGCTCTACCAGCGGCTCGAACGCCTGCAGGTGCCCGTCGAACGGGAACCGAACGAACCTGTCGCGCAAGGCACGGGAGGCAGCCAATGAACACCGCCGAAGCAAAGCCCGCCGTGCTCGAGCTGCGCGGGCTCAGCAAGTCGTTCGGGCCGGTGCATGCCGTCAAGTCGGTGAGCCTCAGCATCTATCCGGGCGAAGTGATCGGGCTCGTGGGCGACAATGGCGCGGGCAAGAGCACGTTGACGCGCATGATGGCCGGCACCATCCGCCCCGATACGGGCGACATCGTCGTGGCCGGCGAGAAGCAGACCTTCGAGTCGGCGCAGGATGCGCGGCGCGCCGGCGTCGAGACCGTCTTCCAGACCCTTGCCCTCGTTCCCGGCCTCGACATCGTCGAGAACATCTTCCTCGGCCGCGAGCTGCTCGCGTCGGGGCCGCTGGGAGCCGTCACGCGGACGATGGACGTGGCGGCCATGCGTCGACGCGTGCAGGAGGGCTACGAGCGCTTCGGCCTCGGCCTGCCCGACATCCGTACCAAGGTCGCCGGGCTGTCGGGCGGCCAGCGGCAGGTGGTCGCCATCGCCCGCGCGGTGCTGTGGGGCAGCCGCATCGTGGTGCTCGATGAGCCGACCGCGGCACTCGGCGTCAAGCAGACCGAACTCGTGCTGTCGTTCATCGAGCAGTTGCGGAGCCACAACGTCGCGGTTGTCTTCATCAGCCACAACATGCAGCACGTGATGCGCGTCGCCGACCGCGTCTGCGTGCTGCGTCTGGGGCGCAAGGTGTTCGACGGGCAGATGTCGGCGCTGACGGGAACGGACCTCGTGGCGCTGATGACGGGCGCCGCCACCGCTGTCGAGCAGGTTGCAGCCGCCGGATAGGATCATTTCGCGCCGCGGCATGCCGCGGGTCCATTTTCTCATTTCACGAACAGGGCAGCATGAGTTCCGGCTCCATACTCTTTACCGGTGGCACTGTCGTCGACGGACTGGGCAACGCGCCCGTTCGTGCCGACGTGCTGGTCGAGGCCGGCCATATTGCGGCCGTGTCGCCGAGCGGGCTGACCGCCGAGCGTACCGTCGCGATCGACGGCATGGTCATCGCCCCCGGCTTCATCGACATGCACACCCATTCGGACCTGCAGATCCTCTGCAATCCGGACCACACCTCCAAACTCAGCCAGGGCGTGACGACCGAAGTGCTCGGCCAGGACGGCCTGAGCTACGCCCCGGTAGACGACGCGACGCTGCTGGAGCTGCGTCGGCAACTCAAGGGCTGGAACGACGATCCGCCGGGCTTCGACTGGAACTGGCGGAGCGTGGCGGAGTATCTCAAGCGCCTCGACGGCAGCACCGCGGTCAACACCGCCTATCTCGTGCCGCACGGCAATCTGCGCCTCCTCGTCATGGGCAACGAGCCGCGCTTCGCCACGGCCGGCGAGATTGCGCAGATGCAGCAGCTCCTCCGTAGCGCGATGGAAGAGGGCGGCGTCGGCCTTTCCACCGGACTTACCTATGTGCCCGCCATGTACTCCAACACCGAGGAGCTGGTGGCCCTGTGCGAGGTGGTAGCGGAGTATGACGGCTTCTACTGCCCGCATCACCGGAACTACGGCGCCGATGCCCTTGGCGGTTATCGCGAATGCTTCGAGATCGCGCGCCGCTCGGGCGTGGCATTGCACCTGGCCCACACGCATCTGAGCTTTGAGGCCAATCGCGGCAAGCTGCCCGAGCTGCTGCGCATGTTCGACGACGCAATCGCCGAAGGCATCGACTTCAGCTTCGACAGCTACCCCTACCTCGCGGCGATGACGACGCTGCACTCGCAATTGCCCGGCTGGGCGCAGGCCGGCACGAGTGCCCAGCAGATGGCGCGGTTGCGCGATCCCGAGGATCGCGCCCGCATCATCGCGGAGCTCAACGTCACCGGTTCGGATGGCCACCAGGGGCTGACGCTCGACTGGTCGGGCTTTTACGTCGCCGGCACGCCCGGTGCGCCCGAGCTCGAATGGGTGATGCAGATGAGCATCGCGGAGGCTGCCGCGAAACTGGACGTGCCGCCCGCCGAGCTCTGCCTCGACCTGCTCGTTGCGACCGACAGGGCCGCGCCCTGCGTGTTCTTCATCGGCATCGAGGAGCATGTGCGCACGCTCATGCAGCGCGAGGAACACACCGTCGGCAGCGACGGCATCCTGGTGGGCGACCGCCCGCATCCGCGCTCCTGGGGTACCTTCCCGCGCATGCTGCAGACTTATGTACGCGAGGAGAACGTGCTGAGCCTCGAGCAATGCGTCCGCCATATGACGAGCGCCGCCGCAGACCGGCTGCGGCTGGCCGACCGCGGACGGATCGTGCCCGGAGCGCGGGCCGACCTCGTCGTCTTCGACCGCGACAATGTGACCGCCAACGCCTCCTACGATGCGCCGCGGCAGGCGGCGACAGGCATCCGCCACGTGCTCGTCAACGGCGTCTTTGCGGTCGAGGATGGCCGTGTTACCGGATCGCGCGCCGGGCGGGTCCTGAGGCTGGGAGAACGGGCGTGACGAATAACTGGATCGATCTCGAGGTGGCAACGCCGGGATTGGTGGTCGACCTCGCGGTGCTCGACCGCAATCTCGACGAGATGGCGGTCATCGCGGCCGACGCGGGCGTCGAGCTCTATCCGCACGCCAAGACCCACCGCATGGCCGAGATCGGTCGCCGGCAGATCGCACGCGGCGCGCACGGGCTGTGCGTCGCCAAGCTGGGCGAGGCCGAGGCCTTCGCGGCGGCGGGCGTCAAGCGCCTGTTCGTCGCCAACCCGATCGTCGGACCGCAGAAGGCGGCGCGCGCCCTCGCGCTGTCGCGCCGCGTCGACCTGCTGCTCGCGACGGACAGCGCCGACGCCGCGCGGAGCATTGGCCCGACTTTCGCCGCGGCGGGCGCCACGGCGCGCGTCATGCTCGCCATCGACTCGGGGCTCGGCCGCGAAGGAGTGACGCCCGCGCAGGCGCCCGATATCGCGGCGGCGGTCAGCGCGGTACCCGGCATCGAGCTCGTGGGCATCTATACGCATGAAGGCACGACCTATTCCGCCAAGGACGGCCCCGACCTCACCGGCAAGGCGCAGGCCGCCGCGCGGCTGATGGTGGGCGTTGCCGAAAGCATCCGCGCCCGCGGCATCGCCCTGCCCATCGTGTCGCTCGGCGCCTCGGCGTCGGCGCGCGAGGTCGCGCATGTTCCCGGCGTCACCCAGATCCGTCCCGGCATCTATGCCTTCAACGATGTGGGGCAGATCGCGCTGGGCAACGCCACGCTCGAGACCACGGCGATCCGCGTCATCGCGACCGTCGTCAGCCATCCCGAACCGGGCCGCGCCTGCATCGACGCCGGCTCGAAATCGCTGAGCACGGACCTCGTCCCCGCTTCGGCGCATCGCGACGAGTATCCGGGCATGGGCCTGCTGGTGAATGCGCCGGGCTGGATCATCGAGCGGATGTCGGAGGAGCATGGCTGGCTGCGCTGGCACGGCACGGGCGAGCCGACGGCGCTGCCGGTCGGCACGCGCCTCGAGATCGTGCCCAATCACGTCTGCATGGCGTTCGCGATGCTGCGGCGCGCCAGCGTGGTCGAAGGCGGCACCATCACCACGAGCTGGGATGGGTTCGGGCCCGGCTCTTCGGAATAACGGAGGCATCGATGCCGGACTTCCACCTTGCGCCACAGACCGCCCTGCTCGTTGCGGCGCGCGGCACCGGCCCCGAACATGGGTTGATGCGCTGGGCCGCGCGCGACGGCCGCTGGACCGGCACGCTGCTCGCCCGCGTCAACCAGCTCTCGAGCCTCGCCCGGCATCCATTTCTGCCGGTGCTCTACGGCACCTCGCGCATGGGCATGGAGGGCGACATCCATGCGTGGCGCCTCGACGGCGACAGCGCCACGCCCCTCGGCGAGACATCGAGCGCAGGCGGCGAGCCCTGCCATCTCGCTGTCGATCCCAGTGGCCGCGTGCTGCTGTTTGCCAATTACAACACCTGCACCATCGGCGTGCAGCGGCTCGACGCGACGGGCGGCTTCGACGGCCCGGTCGACCTGCTGCGGCTCAAAGGCAGTGGTCCCGAAGCTGATCGGCAAGAGGACGCACATCCGCATCAATTGTTCTTCATCGGCGACACGCTGGTGGCGATCGATCTGGGCGCAGACCTCGTGCGTGAATACGCCATTGACCTGACCCGGCCCGGAGCCGAGGCACTGGTCGAGACACGCCGCACGCGCGTGCCGGCGGGCTGCGGCCCACGCCATGGCGTGGTGCTCGAGGACGGACGGCTGGCGATCAGCGGCGAGCTTGGGTCCAACCTCGTCGTCGGACGGCGCGGCGACCCGGCCGAGGCGTGGGCCGATGTGCGCAGCACGCTGCGGAGCGGTCCGGCAAAAACCCGGCACCTCCGCAACTATCCCGGCGACATCCAGCGCTCGCCCGATGGCCGGTACGTCTATTTCGCCAATCGCGGCTACGACACGATGACGACCTTCGACGTCACCGCAGCGCTACCCGTCCTCGTCTCCGAGCTCGATACCGGCACGGCCTGGCCGCAGCATCTGCTGGCGACCGCAGACCACGTGCTGGTCGCCGGCTGGGATTCGTCGGCGGTGCGGGCCTTTCCGCTGCGCGACGGCCGGCCGGCTGAAGCGACGACATTGTTCGACTGCCCCGGCGCGGGCTGGCTAATGCTGTGGGACGAACGCGGCGCCGGCACCGGGCGCTATTGACCTGCCGCGGCGAAGCGGCACAAGCACGATGGGAGAGCAACCCGGGAGCGGACAATGTCGCGGCCCCCTGCCAAGACAGTGCGGAAGTCGAGCGTGAAGCGGACCACCCGGCCCGCCGCGCGCAAGGCGGCGGCCCCGGTGGCCGAGAGCAAGCCCGGCTATGCCGTGCCAGCGCTCGAAAAGGGGCTCGACGTGCTCGAGCTCCTCGCGCGCCTCTCGGCGCCGATCACGCCCAGCCAGATCGCCCAGCGGCTCGGCCGCTCGCTGCAGGAAGTCTACCGCATGGTGCTGGCGCTCGAGCGCCGCGGCTACATCGTTCGGCCGCCAGGCGAGGAAGCGCTGGTGCTGTCGACGCAGATGTTCGGCCTCGCCACGATGTTCCCGCCGTTCCGGCGGCTGGTCGATGCGGCGCAGCCGATCATGAATGCGCTCAGCCTCGAAGCATCGCAGGCGTGCCACATGGCGGTGCTCGACGGCCTCAACCAGCGCATCGTCGCGCAGGTCGACAGCCCTGCCCCCATCGCCATCCGGCTGCGCGTCGGCGCGGCGAGCCCGGCGGTGCGCGGCGCCTCGGGCCGCACCATCCTGGCATTCCAGCCGCCGCCGATCCAGGAATGGATCCTGCGCGAATCGCAGGCCTTCCAGGCGGCGGACTGGCTCAAGACCTGCGAGCAGCGCATCGCCAATATCCGCGCGCGGGGCTACGAACTCATCGAGGGCGAAGTCGTGCACGGCGTGTTCGACCTGAGCTTTCCCGTCCTCGATGCCGATGGCCGCTCGCTCGCGGCACTGACGATGCCCTTCCTCACGAGCTACCAGGTCACGGTGCCGTTCGAGGACGCCGCGCCGATGCTGCACCAGGCCGCCGAGCGCATCACCTCAATCATGGGCGGCACCCTGCCGCCACTCAAGCTGCCGCTGCCCAGGCTCTGACCTGGTGGGGGCCAATCCAGCGGCCAGAGTCACAGCGCCAGCTCCCGCGTTTCCCGCGCCATCCTTCCGGCCTGCTTCAGCCACGCTCGTCGGCGGAGCTTGTGGCGACGATACCAAACAGCGCGCGGCTCACATGCTTCACGCCGCAGAAATCGAGAATGCAGCGCCGCCAGATGTGATCTAGCGGGTCGCCGAAATGGTTCTTCTCGCGATCGGCCGCCGTGCAGGCGGTCTGGCCCTCGGTCGGGTCAACGCGTGGCTCATCGGCTGCGGTGTCGCAACGGCGAGACACGTGCCGGAGTCACAACACTAGCGGTGCCCACGGGCGATGCGGGCCAGCAGGCCCTGCGCATTGGTGGTGAGATAAGCGCGGCGGCGTTCGGCCGCGTAGCCCGCCAGCTGCTCGTGCGGTGCCACGAGACCCATGGGGAACGGCCAGTCGGACCCGAACACCACATGCTCGTGCGTCACCACGGCTTCGGCGGCGATGGCCGCGGCCTCGCTGTGGCAGATGCAGTCGACATAGAGCTGGCCAAAGACCTCGTCGGGCGCGCGGTTCCCTGTGTCGACGCCCGGGCGCCTGGTCGCGTAGCCGCGCTGCCAGCGGCCGGCGACCGCCGGCAGCATGCCGCCGCCATGGGCGAAGCACGGCGTCAGGCGCGGATGCCGCTCCAGCACGCCGGCGAAGACGAGATGGGCCAGCGCCACGGTGCTCTCGTAGGGGTTGCCGAGGAGGTTGCCCAGGTAGAACGAGGTGAGGCGGCCATCGGCGCATTCGCCGGGGTGGAAGAACACAAAGGCCGCGAGGTCATCGAGGACGTGCCAGAGCGGCTCGAACTCGTCGCTGCCGAGGGTCCGCTCGTCACCTGTGCCGGTGGGCATGGCGAAGTGCCGAAGCCCCCGCGGTCCGCTCTCGGCGACGATCTCGGCTGCGAGGGCGGGGCTTTCGGTGGGAAGGTGCACCAGCGCCGTCAACCGGCCGCCTGAGGCCGCAGCGATCGCCGCCAGCTCGTCATTGAGATAGGCCACCCACTGCCGGGCGGCGTCACCGCGCAGATGCTGGCGATAGGTCGGCGGCGGCACCGAAACGAAGGCGTGCGCAACATGGTTCTGCGCCATCCAGTCGAGCAGAGCCGCCGGCCGGAACAGCGGCTTCATTCCCACTTCGTGACCGTCGAGCGAGAGCACTTCGGACGCGCTGTCCCAGGCAACTCCTGCCAGCCCCTCGAGCCGTGCGGGATTGATCGGAATGAGGTGCGTGTGCACGTCGAGGGCGATTGGCTCGGTCATGCGTTCTCCCTCGGCGCCGCGCGCCTGCGCTAGCTGGTCATCGATGCAATATCGGTCGAGCCGTGCAGGTCGTGCAAGACCACGCGATTGCGCAGCTCGCCGAGGCCCGTCGCCGACACCACCATCTCGTCACCCGGCTTGATGAATACCGCCGGTTCGCGTGCATTGCCGATGCCGGGCGGCGTGCCGGTGATGATGACGTCGCCAACGTCGAGCGTCATGCCGAAGGAGAGCTCGGCGACAAGCTCGGCAATGGGGAACGCCATCTGCTCAAGAACGGCGTTCTGCATGGTCTGGCCGTTGAGCGTCAGGTCCAGCCTGATGCGGGGCACGTCGAGCTCGTCGGGCGTGACGATGTAGGGGCCGATAGGCATCGTGCGGTCGATGCTCTTGCCCTTGAGCCACTGGCCGCCGTGGCGGCGCTGCAGATCGCGCGCCGACACGTCGTTGGCGAGGAAGTAGCCGAAGACATGGTCGAGCGCCGCCGCACTGGACACCGAGCGGCAGGCCTTGCCGATGACGATGCCCACTTCCGCCTCGTAGTCCCACTTGGCCGAAATGTGCGGATCGACGCAGACGTCGTCGGTTGGGCCGATCACGGTGTTGGGGCCCTTGGTGAAGAAGGTCGGCGCCTTGGGCTTTTCGACGTCCTGCCCTTCGCGCTTGCCGCGGCTTTCCTCGAAATGCTCCCAGTAGTTCCAGCCGGTGCAGAGCACGTCGCGATTGAACCGCTGGATCGGGGCGAGCAGCGCTACCGCCGCGAGCGGCACCGTGTCGGTGCTGGCCGCAACGAGGCGGGCGATCTCCGCCTGTCCCCGCCCGATCAGCTCGACCATGTCGCCCTGGTCCGCCGGTACGAGGCGGATCGCCTCGCCGGCGACGGCGCCGACGCGTTTCGCGCCGGCGTGCATGACTGTTGCCAGCTTCATCGGATCACCCGTTGGGCAGCACGGCGATGGCGCTGATCTCGATCAGATATTCGGGGTTCACCATCTTGGAGACCTCCACCATGGTCGAGGCCGGGACCGGCTCCTTGAAATACTCGGCGCGCACTTTGTGGATCGCCGCGAAGTGCTCGATGTTGCGCACATAGACGTCGACACGCACGATATCCTCGAGCGAGCCGCCTGCCGCCTCCGCTGCGGCCTTAAGGTTCTCGCACACCTGCCGGGTCTGCACTTCGACATTGCCGATGCCCGCCACCGAGCCGTCCGCGGTGCGCGCGGTCATGCCGGAGATGAAGACCAGCTTGCCCTTCGCTTCGATCGTGGTGGCCTGCGAAAAGTGGCCGTTGGGCTTGGCAAGCTTGGGAGTGGTGATCTGTACTTTCATCGGTGGTCTCGCAACTAGAGGTAGGACGGAAGATCGACGCCGAGGGAGACGCCGGTGTCGATCAGGCTCTTGAGTGCCGCGGGCGCGACGCTGGCGCGGCCGTCGGATCGCTGGCGAGCGGCGTGAGCCAGCTCGCCGGGGGCATAGACACGATCGGTACCCGGCGCGCGACGCGTGTTCGAGACGCGCGCCAGTTCGCCCTCGGCGCGTGCCTCGAAACTGTCGCGGGCAACGAAATGGCCGACATCGATGGCGATGAAGAGATTGGAGCAGCGATAGGGTTGTGCCGGATCGCCATAGAGACCGCTGACCTCGGGGCCGATGGCGCCGACGGAGAGGCCGCCGACCAGCAGGTCGATCATGAAGGCGAGGCCGTAGCCCTTGGGGCCGGCCGCCGGCAGCAGCATGCCCTTGATCGCCGCCGCGGGATCGCTGGTGGGGTTGCCGTCGCTGTCGGCTGCCCAGCCGGCGGGAATGGACTGCCCCGCGGCCGCGGCGTTGCGGATCTTGCCCATGGCCGCGGCGCTCAGCGCCATATCGATCTCAGGCGCAAACGCGCCGCTGCTGGGTGCAGCGATGGCGAGCGGATTGTTGCCGGTCAGCGCCTCCGCGCCCCCCGGCGCGGGCATTAGTGGCCGGGTGTTCGACATCACGATACCGACGGCACCCTCGTCCGCGATCATCCGCGCATAGCGTCCGGCCGTGCCGAAATGGAAAGCATTGCGCATTGCGACGGCCGCGAGACCGTACTGGCGGGCGCGATCGACGGCGAGGCCAACAGCCTGTCGTGCCGTCAACTGTCCGAGCACGTTCTGCGCATCGACGACCACGGCGCCCTGCCGGTCCGACACGATGACGCCGGCGACACCCTTCGACACCGAACCGGCGCGCAGGCGCTCGACATACATCGGCACGAGCATCACGCCATGCGATGCCACGCCTTCGACGTCGGCAGCGACGAGGTCTTCTGCCACATGCTCGGCGGGCGCCGGCTCAATGCCGCAGGCGACGAACATCGCCGCCACGCCACGCTGCAGGCCGGCAGCGCTGACGCTCTCGGTGTGGCCGTCGACCATCAGCGCGCGTCCTCGTCATTGTCGTACCAGTCGGGACGCTGCGGGTAGTGCGGGCCGTCATAGATTTCGACCACGACGGTGTCCTCATGGGCGAGCGTGGGCCCATGCACATTGCCCTTGGGATTGCAGTAGAAGGAGCCGGGCGTGAGGGTCACGCCGGTCGCCGTGTACTCGTAGCGGCCCGACAGACAGAACATCATCTGATTGGAGGCGTGCAGATGCGGCGTGGGGATGCTCGCGCCCTTGTCGAACCGGATCAGCGCCACCGAGGCACCCGTCGCCTCGTCGCGCCACAGCATCTTCTCATGCACGCCGGCGAGGGACTTGGCCCGCCAGGGCATGTCGTTGGTCTGCAGCAGGATCTCTTCGAGCGACGGCGCTCCCGCAGGCATGCCGATTTTTCCGTCGTTCATTGCCGACCTTCCCGTTTTTTGGGCCGTCCTTTTGAGGATCTCAGGCCCGCCTGTGAAAAAGGGATAGCGACAAGATAAACGACAATCAAGCAGATTGTCGAAAGTCTATGCGGAGACGGCGCGACTCTCCATCGCCGCGAGCAGCTTCTGGGTGGTGCGCTCGATATGCCGCCGGCTGAGGACGACCGACAATTCCACATCGCGTGACAGCACGGCGTCCATGATCGCCCGGTGTTCGCCGACATCGTCGCGAACCTCGCCGCCCGCCGAGATCGACAGCGCCACATAGCGCTCCGCCTGGTCGAACAGCCGGTTGCGGATCGACAGCAACACCGGCGAATCGCAGGCGGCGACCAGCGATGCGTGGAATTCGCGGTGGTAGCGCAGCCACACGGCGTTCTGCTCGTGCCCGGCCGTGTCGAGCCGCTTGGGCACGCTGGCGAGCCGGTGCATCGAGGCCACGATCGCCGATTCCCAGTCCACGCCGCCCTTGGCGATAGACCATTTGAGGGCGAGGCCTTCGACTTCGACGCGGGTGCGCGACAGATCCTGAAGGTGCGCCACCGAGATGTCGGCGACGCGGAAGCCCTTGTTTTCCTCGAGCACCACGAAGCCTTCGGCCTCGAGCCGCATCAGCGCCTCGCGCACCGGGCTGCCGCCCACATCGTAGCGCTGGCGCAGGGTTTCGGCCCGCAGGCGCTCGCCCGGCAGCAGCCGGCCGGTGAGGATGTCCTGCCGAAGCTGGCTGAAAACCGACGCGTTGAGGGTCGCGTGTTCGTTCATTGCATCGGCCCGGCCAACGGCCTCCCATCTTGCTGTATCGATACGTAATCGGGCGCCCGCGCCCTTGCAATCACGATTTTGGACAACGCGCCACAAAACCGATTAGATGAAGAATTTTCGAAAATCGCTTGACGGCTCGATCCGTGCGTCCTTGTATGGTCCATCACCGGGGAAAGGGTGAAGGAGAAAATCATGCGAACTTCCCACCACTGGACAAAGACAATGGCCGCCGCTCTCGGCCTGGGCACCGCGCTCGCGGTACCTGCCGCAGCCGCCGATGCCGTGTTCGGGTTCTCGGGCTGGGCCGTCGGCTACCTGCCGACGGCGGTTGCGATCGATCGTCTCGCCGAGCTGGGCTACGACATCGAGGTCGCCGAACTGGGCGGCAACAGCAACCAGCTGCAGGCCGCGGCAACTGGCGCCGTGCAGATCACCGCCATCGCACAGGTGATGGATGCGATCGACCAGGGGCTCGACAGCCGCTTCTTCCTCGAAGCCAACAGCAACGAGTTCCTGCTCGTATCGAAGACCGACCTTCCCAGTTGCGAGTCGCTGGATGGCCGCACAGTAGGCATCCAGTCGACCGGCTCGTTCGTCGGGCAGCTGGCGATCCAGTGGTTTGCCCAGACCTGCCCCGACGCCAAGCCGAACATGACCGTCATCGAAGGCTCCGACAATCGCCTCGCGGCGCTCCTTGCCGGCCAGCTCGACTCGAGCGTGGTCGACCTGCAGGACTGGACGCTGCTGCAGCGCGAGCGCCCCGATGCCTTCACCGTCACGGCCGACTACACGCAGACGACCCCCATCATGCGCGCCGCCTTCGCGGCACCGCGCAGCTTCATCTCCGCCAATCCCAAGCTGATCGAGGACTGGATCCGGGTGCATCTCGACGTCTATCGCGAGAGCTACGAGACCCCCGAACTGCTCGTCGCCAAGGGCCGCGAACTGCTCGGCGAAATCGACCAGGAAGCGCTCCCTTCGATCGTCGAAGCCTTCCTCGCGGCCAAGGTCTGGCCCACCGATGGCGGCCTTGCGGACGCGGATGTGATGGACACAATCAACTTCTTCAACAATGACGGCGAGCCGTTTGCGAACATCAAGTCCGCGGCCGATGTGGTGGACCGTACGCTGCTGGACAAAGTGCTGGCCGAGTGATGGCGGCGGACAAAGTCAAAGGCGGGGCCGAGAGGCCCCGCTGGTCTCTCGACCGGCTGGTTGAAACCGGCCTCGGCCGCACCCTTGTCCGCATCGCCGCCCTGCTCACGCTGATCGGCGCGTGGCAACTCGCCGGCAACGACACGATCGGCCTGCTCTTTCCGACATTCGGCCGCACGCTCGTCGCCTTCTGGGGCCTCGTCAGCGACGGCACGCTGCAGGTGGCGCTGCTGGTCACCAACCAGACGCTCCTCGCCGGCATCATCGTCATGCTGGTCGTCGGCATCCCGGTGGGCATCATGACGGCGCGGGTCAGCGTGCTCGACCGGATCGTTACGCCTTACATCACCTTCCTCGTGGCCATACCGGTCATCGCGCTCATCCCGGTGATCCAGGCGATCCTCGGCCTCACCTTCGCCGCGCGCGTCACGGTGGTGGTGCTGTTCGGCATTCCCTATGTGATCATCAACACCGCCGTTGCGGTGCGCCGCGTCGACCCCGTGCTCACCGAAATGGCGACGAGCTTCGGCGCTTCCCGCCTCGTCATCCTGCGCGACGTGGTGCTGCCTGCCGCCGTGCCCGGCATCATGGCAGGCATCCGCATCGCGTTGGGCCAGGCGCTGATCGGCATGGTGGTCGCCGAGCTGACCATCGTCGGCGCCGGCATCGGCAGCCTCATTGCCGACCTGCAAGGCCGCTTCCGCGTCGCCCCCGTGCTCGCCATCGCCGTCACGATCGTGCTCGAAGGCGTGCTTCTCATGACCATTGTCGAATGGATCGAGCGCCGCCTCGGTCGTTGGAGTCAATCATGACCGAGACCCAGGCTCCGGCCATTTCGATCAGCAATCTCACCAAGTTCTACGGCTCGCCAAAGGGCCGGCGCATGAAGGCGCTTGAGAACGTCACCCTGACCGTCGGCCGGGGCGAGTTCGTCTCGATCATCGGGCCGAGCGGCTGCGGCAAGACCACCATGCTCAAGATGGTGGGAGGCATCCTTGGCTGGGACGAGGGCAGCATCGAGGTCCTCGGCAAGCCGGTCACCGGGCCCGGGCCGGAACGTGCAACGGTATTCCAGTCCTTTGCGCTGCTGCCCTGGATGACGGTGATCGACAATGTGTCGTTCGGTCTCAAGGTCCGCGGCATGGCGAAGCCTGAGCGCTACGCCGTTGCGCGGAAGCTCCTGGCTTCGGTCGGCCTCGCCGATTTCGAGACCTCCTATCCGCGGCAATTGTCCGGCGGCATGCAGCAGCGCGTCGGCCTTGCCCGCGCGCTCGCCGTGTCGCCGCAATTGCTGCTGATGGACGAACCGTTCTCGGCAATCGACGCCCAGACGAGGCTGATCCTCCAGACCGACCTGCTCGACATCTGGTCCAAGACCGACCTGTCGGTCCTGTTCATCACCCACGCCATGGACGAAGCGGTGTTCCTCTCCGACAAGGTGGTGATCATGGGCGCACGTCCCGGGCACGTGACCGACATCATCGATGTCGACCTGCCGCGGCCGCGGACCGAGGAAACGCGCCGCGACCCGCCCTTCGTTGAGCTCACGGGCTTCGTATGGGACCGCCTGCGCGGCATGATCCAACAGGACGAGCGGGCCGCGTGATGGGCTGGCTGTCGTCGCTCGCCTATCGCAACGGACCGTTCCTGCTTTCGCTGGCCGCGCTGGCGCTGCTCTGGGAGGTTGTCGGCCGCAGCATCGACCTCATCACGCTGCCGCCGCTATCCGCGGTGCTAGCGGCCTTCTACGACCTGTGGGCCAGCGGCGCCGTCACCGCGCCACTGCTCGACAGCACGCTGGCGCTGCTCTACGGGCTCGTGCTCTCGCTCGCCTTTGGCAGCCTGATCGGCATTGGCATGGGCCTGTCGCGCTTCGTCGACGTCGCCCTCGGCCCCTATGTGAAGGCCGGGCTCTCGGCGCCGATGATCGCCTTCGTGCCGGTGTTCCTGATGATCTTCGGCATCGGCCCGGCGACGCGCATCGCCACCGTCGTCGCGTTCTCGGTGTTCATCGTCGCCACCAATGCGGCGACGGCAATGCGGGCCAGCGATCCCCGCCTCATCGAGATGGCGCATTCGTTCGGCGCGAGCCGCTGGGCCATCTTCCGCGACGTTCGCCTGCCCGCCGGCGCACCCTATTTCCTCGCGGGCCTCCGGCTGGGCGTCGCCCGCGGCGTCAAGGGCTTGATCAATGGCGAAGTGCTGATCGCCATCATCGGCCTTGGCGGCTTGGTCAAGAAGTACGGCACGGTCTTTTCCATGGACCAGCTCTACGCCGTCATCCTGCTCATCGTCGTCTATGCGGCGATCGCCGTAGGGTTGGTCTCGGCCGTGTCACGGCTGCTGGTCGCGGAGGAGAAGTAGCACTGGGATCGTTCGCCAGGAGCGCCACGAGTGCTTATGCGAGCCCGGCTCGGCGCTCGAGTATCAGCCCGCGAAGGGCGGTAGCTCGAGGCCGGTGACGCCGAGGCCGGTGATGGCGAAGAGGCCGCCGGCGACGTCCGGGTTGCGGACGGGCTTGCCCCAGCGGCGCAGCACGGCCGAGGTAACGTAGAGCACGTCGAGGTTGGGGCCGCCGAATTCACAACAGGTGGGAATGTCGACCGGCAGCTATGGTGACATCGAACTGGCGGGGCAGCTCTGGCCGCCTTTGACCACAGTCAAGATCAATCGCTACGAGATGGGCCGCAAGGCCGCCACCATCCTGCTCGAGCGCCTGAGCGGCAAAGCCCCCCCGACCATCACCGGCCTCGGCTTCGAGATCGTCGACCGACAGAGCGCGTAACCCCCGCGCGGCCGGAGCGGTATCTCGATGCCGTCGAGAATCGAACGCGAAAGTTCACCGCTGGGGTGCGGTATCGAGCGGCGCCGCGTGGCTGTGATGCTCGTGTGCAATCAACCAGTTGTCGCCGTGCTTTCGGAGGCCGACGGTCAGTCTCAGCGGGGAGCCGAATATCGTTACAATTGCCGTCGCGTAGGCAACCGAGTCGCCAGCGGATATTTCGATCTGCGATAGATCGAACGATCCATCGCCGCCCGGACTGTAGCGATAGAACAGGTCCCAGGTCTCTCGATATGCCTGCATGCCCTTGCTCTGCAGCGGCTCGGGCACGTCGAACATCACCATGTCCTCGGTGTGATTGGCCAGGATGCCGCTCATGTCTTTCGCCCGGACGGCGGCCGCCCATCCCTCCAGGACGGCTCGAATCTGATGCGTGTCGGTTCGCATTCCAGTTTCTCCCATGTGTCGCCAGGGGCGGAGCGGCGGGGCCGCGGCGCCCCGCCTGGTCATGGCCTAAGGGTCAGCTTCGCTTCGCCAGACGCCGGATCGTATGGGTAGGAAACGTGCTGGTGGATCAGCTTCCAGCTATCGGCTTTTCGCTGGAAGATGCGCGTCCCCCTCGACCAGCTCTCATAGTCCAGGCCGAACCGTGTCGCACGCATGCGGTTGAGACCCCAGGTCACCGCGATGTCGTCCCGAATCATGACCTGCAGGTCGGGGATATCCCACGCGAGATCGCCCTCCATGGCCTCGAAGCCCTGCCGGCAGACGTCGCGCACCGCCGCCGCGCCACGATACACAAGGGGCGCATCGTGCTCGTAGGACACGACGTCGTCGTCGATCTTTGACATCATGCCATCCAGATCCCGTGCCGATGCGGCCGCGAACCACTCTTCGAACTGCTTGCGAACGGCACTCTCACCGTCTGTCATTGTGCTTCCTCTATGCGGAACTATCTAGTTCCGGAACCAATTAGTTCCCTAATGATGGTGACATGTCAAGCGACATAGCTTTCACGCTCGTATCCGCAGCCTGGTCGCTACAATCTGCTCGAAAGCTTGTCGAAGCAGCCCGCCCAGCCCGCGGCGTTGCCGTCGCGCCGCGCCGCGGACTCGAAGCCGGTCTGTCGGAACTCCATCCGGGTCCCAGCACCCTCCGCCACTAACCGCACCTCGATCGTGGTCTCGCTGACAGGATCATCGCGAAACTGAACGAGGGTCATGACGAGCCTGTTGTGTGGAACGATTTCGACGTACACACCGTGCTCGACAAAAACCTGCCCCGATGGCGACCGATACTCGACATGCCACTCGCCGCCTTCACGCGCGTCTGCAAAAGGCCGAGAGCCCCGTGCAGGTCTCCGGCACGAACCAGTCGCCAATGGCATCGGCCGCGAGCCATTCGGCGAACACGCGTTCGGGGGATGCATGAAAGTGGCGAGTAGTCCCGATCTCGCGTGGCTCCCGGCTGCTCATCGTCGGCGCCCACCGGGCGCACGCGCCAGTCTTTTGTCCAGCTTGTCAAAACGCCCGCGCCACAGCGTGCGGTAGCGCTCGAGCCACTCGTCGATCCCCTGAAGGGGCTCGATCCTGATCCGGCTTGGCCGTCGCTGCGCGTCCCGGCTGCGCTGGACGAGGCCCGCCGCTTCGAGCACGGCGACATGCTTGCTGATCGCACGCGAGGTCAGGTTGAACGGCTCCGCCAGTTCCACCACGGACGCCTCACCCTCGATAAGGCGCTCGAGGAGCGCGCGCCGCGTGGAGTCGGACAAGGCGGCAAACACAGCATCCAGCTGCAGATCGTTCATCGGCCCCCCAAGGTTCTGGAACCACAGAGTACCGCACCCCCCCCAGCCACGCGACCCCCGGCGCCATCGCGGCCCACGAAAGTCGCATCTACGCGCTCGAGCGCGACAAAATCGCGGTCGCCGAAAGCTGACCGATGACGGCAGCCCAAGGCCAGCTTCCTGGGAGGCCGTCATCGGCCTTGGCATGCAGGCGGGGCCGGGGCCAGTGGCGGTGGACCTACCAGTCGGGAGGCTGGTCGGTGCTGCCCGCTACAGCAAAAAACCTTTTAGGCAATCGATTGCCAATCGGAGTACAACGTGATTACTTCGGCAATCGGCAAGATGGGGTATCTATCAAGGGGACGATTTGACCTCTGTTAGACAACCGGTTGTCAATGTCAGAAACTGGAGGATTACTGATGCATCAATCGAGGAGAGGCTCGCCCGGGATGACCCTGCTGGGTGGGGCGGCGATCGGAGTACTGCTCGCGTCGGCTGCTCACGCCGAAGGACCGACGCCCCCCACCGCCGTGACGACCGATTGGGGGACGTTCACGCTGAACGAGACGATCCGGGAGAGGGTTCTGGCCGCTCAGCCGCTTCGAATTGCCCTGTCAATGGAAGGTCCGGCCATTCCGGTCTTCGGGCCTCAATATCAGTACGGCTTCACGGCCGGCGTCGAAGTTGCCGAGAAGGAATCCGGCGTCACCATCGAAGGCAAGTTCCTCGGGCCGAATCCGCCCGACATCAATGAACAGATCAACCAGGTCCGCTCGCAAGCGGCGGCCGGCCAGCTCGACTGCCTGTCGCTCGAGGGCGGCGGCGCGCCGAGCTGGGTGCCGATCATCAACGACCTCGCCTCGCGCGGCATCCCCGTGTTCACGGTGGGCGAAGACATCGAGGGATCGCATCGGCTAGGGACGTTCCATACGGACTGGACCCTGGAAGGCCAGATGGCGGCCAAGGCGGTGGTCGACTATTTCGCTGCCAACGGGCTCGAGCTCAAATCGCTGGCTGTCGCAAGTTCGGTGCCGAACCAGCCCTTCGCGCAGATCCGGATGAATGCCTTCATCAACGAGATCAAGGCGCTTGCACCCGGCGCCGAGTTCGCCAACTCGGCCGACAACGCGATCAATGGCACATTCGACCCAGCGGCCACCTATGCCGCGATCAAGGCCTTCCTTACCGGCCATGCCGGCGTGCAGGTGCTCTATCACACCGACGTCAATGCCGGCGTGATCGACAAGATCATCCTCGATACCAATCAGAAGGGAACGATGTTCGCGGTCGGACACAATGTGAGCGACGAGACGCTCGATGCCATCAAGACAGGCGTGCAGATCGGCACGATCGACCAGAACTTCCCGGCACAGAGCCAGTGGGCAGCATCGGTCTGCGCGACCTTCCTCACCACCGGCCATATTCTGCCCAACACCAACGAGCCGGTTCTGGTCACGGCGGCAAATGTCGACGAAGCTCTCGAGACGCTCAAGAGAACTACCGGCCGCTAACGCATGACCAAAGATCAAGTCAGTCTGCCCCCTCCGGCTACCTCGGCGTGGAGGGAGCTGAGCCGAGCCGCGGCGACAATTTCGTCGCGGCCGGCCGTTACGAGAATTCTTGCCCTCTGGCTTGTCACCATCGCGGTGGCGCTCGTGTTCCAGAGTCAGAACGCGGCCTTCCTCTCGCAGGGAAATCTGATCGACCTGCTGCGTGCAACAAGTACGCTCGCGACCGTCGCGCTTGGCGTAACACTCGTCGTCGTCGCGGGCGAACTGGATCTGTCCGTGGGCAGTACCTACGCCCTGGCGCCAACCGCCGTCGCGGTCTGCTGGATGATCTGGGGTTTACCGCTCTATGTCGCGCTGCCGCTCGGCCTGGTGGTCGTCGCCGCCGCGGGCGCGGTCAATGGCATCCTCACCGTCTATGTTCGGATCCCCTCCTTCGTGGTCACGCTGGGAACGTTCACGCTGCTGGCCGGCATCAGCCTCCTCATCGGCAAGGGGCAGTACTTTACCCCTGCTGCCGCGGTGCCGGCCGTGCCACCCGAGGAGTTCGCGGTCTTTGCTCAGCTGGGCGGTTCCGCGCCGGGCGGAATCCCGATTCAGATTCTCTGGCTTGGCGTCATCTCGGCGATCGTGTTCGTGGTCCTTCACCTGTCCTTGTTCGGCTTCCGCCTGCGCGCCATCGGTGGCAACGAGGTTGCCGGGCGGCTCTCGCGCCTGCCGGTCGCGCGCTATCGCATTGTCGTATTCGTCCTGTCCGCCGTGCTTGCCGGCTGGGCCGGCATTATCGACTTTTCGTTCCTGCAGGCGACGCAGCCTGGGATCTCGGGCAGTGGCCTGACGTTCCCGGTCTTTGCCGCCGTCATCATCGGCGGCGCCAGCCTCAGGGGAGGCGTTGGCACGGTGGCAGGCACGCTCAGCGGCGCGCTTCTCCTCCAGACGCTGGCCAACGGACTGTCGCTGATCGGCGCCGGCAGCGGCGTGCAGCAGGTATCCACAGGACTGATCACCATCATCGCGGTGGCGGTCGACAGGTGGAGTGACATCAGCGCCGGTATCCGCGGGGCGCTGCAGCGCCGCCGCCGCGAGGCCGAGTTGCTGCGACAGGACGACCCGAAGTGATCGAGATTTCCTCCGTATCGAAGTTCTACGGAAACACCGCGGCGCTCGATGGCCTCACCATGCAGCTGCGCCGGGGTATCGTCACAGGCGTGGTCGGTCCCAATGGCGCCGGCAAGAGCACGCTGATGCGCATGCTCGCCGGCGAGGAACTTCCGGACGCCGGATCGTTTCGGCTCGACGGCAGCCCCTGGCGGCCGGCGGCTCAGCCGCGCGTTGGGATTGTGCATCAGGACCCCGCGCTGTGGCCGAACCTGACCGTGGGCGAGAACCTGCTCGTCGGCCGCGAGCGAACGCGCCTCGCTCGACCACGCTCCGGCCTGCGTGAGCAGGAGATCCTGCAGAAGCTGGCGATCGGCGATCTTGTCGGCCGACGGCTTGGCGAGCTGTCGCTCGCCATTCAGCAGCGCGTGGAGATCGCGCGAGCCCTGGCGCGGGATGCCGACGTCTTCCTGTTCGATGAGCCCAATTCGGCTCTGACTGCCGCCGAGTCCGAGTATCTGTTCGAGCGCATGCGAGCGCTGGCGGCGGACGGCAAGGTTGTCCTGCTGGTTTCGCACCGGCTCGACGAAGTGGCGCGCAACTGCGAGGAGATTTTCGTCGTGCGCGGCGGCAAATCGGTGCGTGGCAGCGCGCATGGGATGAGTGCGCGCGAACTCGCCGAGATTCTTGCTGAAGGCAGCTCATCGACCGGGCGACGGAGTGCTCCCGAAGGCGCGCCCACGGCCGGCGAAGGACTTGCCGTCGATGGCTGGGTCGGCGACGCCTTTGCCATCACGCACCTCGCGGCACGGGCCGGAGAGGTCACAGCAATTGTTGGCGTCGAGGGGTCCGGTTCGCGACAGTTTCTGTTGTCGCTCGCCGGCCTGCTTCCGTCACGCGGGACCAAGACGCTCGGAGGTTGGCAGGTCAGCGCAAGCGCGCGGGGCAAGACACTGTATCTGGCCGGTGACCGGCGCGAGACGGTATTCGCGCACCTTTCGGTCGCCGAGAACCTCGTGATGCGCAGCCCTCCGAGGTCGCTGTTGCGTCTCGGCGCGCTTGTCAGTCGCGGACGGGTCTGGCAGCGGGCCGAGAAGATGCGTCGGCAACACGGGATAAAGTGCCGCTCGGTGAGCGATCCGGCTTCGACCCTCTCCGGCGGCAATCAGCAGAAGGTTGTCGTTGCCTCCGCCATCGCCGCGCAGCCCGACGTTCTGCTCGTCGAGGAGCCCACGCGCGGCGTAGACATCGCGAGCCGGCGCGAGATCTATGAGCAACTGCGCGGTTTCGCGCGCCAAGGCAGGGTGGTGGTGACGTTGTGCACCGAGGAAGCGGAGGTGTTCGAACTGGCGGATCGGGCAATTGTCATCGATCGAGGCGCGGTCGTCGATGAGCTCTTGCCCTACCGCTATGCAAGTGTCGAAGAGCTGGCCGGCGCCGTAGCGGGCGCCATCGGCGATGCAAGACAGCGCCAGCGCCTGAGTGGAGGATGATTTGGATATTCCGATAGTCGATGCCCATCATCATTTGTGGGATCTCGAAACGAACAGCTATCCGTGGCTGGTGGCGCCGCCGTCCGACCACGTGATCGGCGACCTGCGGCCCCTCGGGAAAAGCTACACGATCGACGACTTCAAGGCGGAGATTGGCGGGCACAATGTCGTCAAGTCCGTGCACATCGAATGCCACATGTATCCGGACGATCCCGTGGAGGAGACCAAATGGCTCTCGGGTGTTGCCCGCGAGCACGGCTATCCGCATGCGTTCGTCGTCCACGTCCCGCTGCAGCGGCCCGACGCGCAGCAGATGCTGGAGCGCCATCTCGAATACGCCAATGTCCGCAGCGTGCGGCACATGCTGCTCTGGCATCCGGATCCGAAAAAGACGTTCTTCGAGTCCGACCTCATCCGCTCCCATGACTGGCGGCGGGGCTTCACCCTGCTGAGGCGCTATGGCCTCTCCTTCGATCTGGCGGTCTATCCCAACCAGATGGAGGACGCAGCGGAGCTAGCGCGTCGGCACCCCGACCTACCGATCGTCCTGTTGCATGCAGGCATGCCGATCGACAGCGATCCGGAGGGCTGGCAGCGCTGGCGCGCCGGCATGAAGCTGATGGCCGCATGCGACAATGTCTGGGTCAAGGTCTCCGGCTGGGGCATGATCGACAATCAATGGCGGGGCGACGCGGCGAGGCTGGCTCCGCTGGTCCATGAGACCCTCGAGATGTTCGGCACCGACCGCGCCATGTTTGCCAGCAATTTCCCGGTTGACCGGCTCTATTCGGACTACGCGTCGATCTGGCGGGCCTTCGACGCCTTGACCCGGTCGTTCAGCGAGGCCGAGCGCCATCGCCTGTTCCACGCCAACGCGGAGCAGTTCTATCGAATCTGAGATGCATGTATTGACAGGGCATGACTGAAGCACCACCCCGAAAGAAACGCTCGACGGTAAGGGATGTCGCCAGGCAGGCCGGCGTCGACCCGTCGATCGTCTCGCGCGTGCTCAATGGCGAGGTCGGGCGGGTCAGCGCGGAAACCCGCGACCGTATCGAGGCGGCCGCGCGCGAATTGGGCTATCGCGTCAATGCCCTGGCCCGCAGCTTGAGCCTGGGCAAGACCTCGACCCTTGGCGTGCTGGCCCCGAGCGTCACCAATCCGGGTTATGCGGAGATGCTGGCCGGGGTCGAGCAGGGGGCGGCGCAGCATGGCTACGTGCTGCTGACGGCCAGCACCCACGAAGACGACGACACCATGATTGCCCAGATCGAGCGGATGGAGAACCGCGTCGACGGCATCCTGATGGCGTCGGCGCGGCGCGGGTCGCGCGCCGTGACCGCGCTGTCGCACGGCTCGATCCCCTTCGTTCTCGTCAATCGCGCCGAGAGCGATCACTACAGCGTCGTGGGCGATGACGCCGAGGCGGCGCGCATCGCGACGGCCCATCTGGTCGCCCTCGAGCACGAGCGGATTGCCTTCGTCACCGGCTCCGACACCATCGACACGCTGGCGCGGCGCAAGGCCGGCTACCGGGAGGCGATGAGCCTCGCGCGCCTGCCGCTGCACGAAGAGTGGGTGGTCGAGTGCCGGCTCGACGAGGTCGGTGGTGCCGAGGCTACGAGGAGCCTCCTCGCGCTGCCGGAAGCGCGGCGTCCTACTGCGATCTTCTACGCCACGATTTCCATTGCGCTTGGCGGCACCGAGGCAGCGCGCGAACTGCGATTCCGGGTGCCGGACGATCTGTCGATGATCTCCTTCGACGACTCGCCGCTGCTGCGCCACCTCGCCGTGCCGATGACCGCGATGCGCATGCCCGACAATGCGATGGGGCTGAAGGCCGTCGAGGTTCTGCACGAACGGATCGAGGGCCGCGATCCGCCGCGGCACACCATGATCGCCAGGCGGCCCGAGCTGGTTATCCGCTCGTCGACGCGCTCGCCGCAGGGGAGGCGTCGGCCCGACATGTCGACAACAGGTCGTTGAGCGCCTGCCACAGATCGCCGGATCGATCCCGGCGATCGAGACCTGCGCGCAGCAGCTCGCCCGCTCGCTCCTGAAGCACCGGCCACCAGGAGGCGCGCGGCCGGACCCAGGCGACCTCCAGTGCGGGCCGCGTCGCGCTGAAGAACCTGTCCCCCCCGCCTTGCCAAGCTCGCCGCGCACCGGGCTGGCCGCCTGTGGCCGCGATGATCTCCACCTGTTGACGCGGCTCTGCCAGCCACGCGACATACGCGGCTGCCTCACTGCGATTTCGTGTCGTGGCGGAGAGTGCAATGCCGGCACCGCCGAGGATCGACGTGGCGCGACCGCTCCGGTGCGCGGGAGGCCCGGCAAAAGCCAGCGGCGCCGAGCCATCCGACGGATACGCCAACGCCCGATAGCCGAAGGTGAGCGGCACGAAGTCGATCTCATCGGTGTTGGCCATCCGGTCGAGCGCGGCAGGCGGATTGAGCCCGAGTGTCTCGCGGTGCAGGTGCGGCAGGATTTCGCCCAGATAATCCAGGGCCTCACCGGCCGGCTGCCTGTCGAAGGTCGCGCTCTGCTCCGTCAGCGCGCCGCCCGCCGAGACATAGAGCGTCAGGAAAGAGCAGATGCAATCGGTTGGGTAGAGGGGCCATGCGACACGGCCGGCGCTGCGCCGCGCCAGCTCGAGAACGCCGCTCCAGTCTTGCGGCGGATCGGGCAGTCGGTCGGGCCTGGAGGCGCTGACATGGCAGGCGGCATCGATGCCGATCGCCCACTGATGGCCGTTCCGCGTGTAGGAGCTATGGCTCGGTCCTATGGACTCGGTCTCCAACTCCCGCAGCAGCGCCTGATCGAGGACCGTGTCGAGTGGAACCAGCAAGCCCTCGCGTTCGGCGACGCCGATGAAGGGATGATCCACCATGACGATATCGAACGCATCGATAAGGTCGGACAGGGGCTGGTCGTTGAACGACGCCAGCGGCCGCGCCGTCAATTCGACGCGGACGTTGGGTCGCAGCTCCCGCCATCTCTCTGCGCTCGCCCGCAAGGGCAGTATGCAGCGGGGATGGTCCCATCCCAGCACGCGAAGGGTTGTCATTTCCGGCTCGGCGAGGCGGCGAGCTGTACGGCTCCGGATGCGCCCAGCCTCTCAACCGCCTCTTGGTCGAAGCCGAGCTCGGCCAAGATCGTGGCGGATTGCTCGCCGACAGCAGGCTGGTGATACCGGATCGAGCCGGGCGACTTTGAATAGCGGATCGGAATGCCCGGCAGTCTGAGGCGGCCCTCGGTGGGGTGTTCGACCTCGATGAAGCTGCCGTTATGCACCACCTGCGGATCGGCGATGAGGTCGTCATAGTCGTAGATCGGGCCGGCCCAGAAGTCCCGGCTCGCGAACAGCTCTAGCCACTCGGCGGTTGTCCGTTGCGGCAGGATACCGGCGACGATGCGCCGGATCTCGTCGCGATGCGTCATGCCGTCGCCCCACTCCGTCATCTGCCGCAGGCGGTCGCTTTGGAGAATGTCGCCGAGGACCGGTATCGGTCCGATCGATACGGTCATGTAACCGTCCTTCGTCCGGTAGATGCCGTAGGGTGCGGTGAGCAGCACATGGGCGAAGGACTCGGCCGTGCGTGTCGGGCGCACACCGCCGGTGAGATAGACCGAAAGCTCCTGGACCTGCAGGTCGATCATGGCGTCGAGCATGTTCACCTCGACGAGTTGCCCCTGGCCGCCGCGGTGGCGCCAGAGCAGCGCACCCAGCACCGCCTCGACGACCATGTGAGCCGCTGTTGCGTCGGCAACGTAGAGTGGCGATGCCATCGGCGGGTCGCCCTCCTGGCCGCTGTTCCACATCGAGCCCGAAAGCCCCTGCAGGATCAAATCCTGTCCCGGCCGCTCGGCGTAGGGCCCGGTGGCCCCATATCCGGTGAGCGAACACACGATCAGATTTGGGTTGGTGGCGCGGAGTTGTTCGTAGTCCAGTCCCAGCCGCGTCGCGACTCCCGGACGGAAGTTCATTATGGCGACATCGGCGGTGGCGGCGAGCCGCGCGACGACCTGAGCCGCATCGGGGTGCTTGAGGTTGATCGCGAGGCTGCGCTTGTTGCGGTTGAAGGCGAGGAACGACGAATTGTGTTCATTGACCCAGGCATCAGCTGCGGGGCGACTCCGGTGCCACTCGCCGGCGCCGGGTGGTTCGATCTTGATGACGTCCGCGCCAAGGTCGCCGAGCTTCTGCGCGGCGAACGGCCCGGCCATCGCCAGGGTAAAGTCGAGGACGCGGATACCCTCGAGTGGACCAGCGGAACGGTTCATGCCCGCCTCCGTTCGATCATCTGGATGTCGCGGATGACCGCCACTGTCGCGCCGTGCTGGTTGCGAACATCGTAGTCGAAAACGACAAGGCCGAAACGCTCGTTGCGCTCGCGCATCTCGGCCACGGTCGCTACCATCGAGATGGTGTCGCCGACGCGCACCGGCTGCAGGAAGCGGATGCGGTCGTAACCATAGTGGCCGATCTGAACCCTCGATCCCACCAGCGACTTCACGACGAGACCGTCGACCACCCCGACGGTGAGCGCGCCCTGGACGACGATCGCTCCGAACGGATGCTGCTTTGAGTATTCGGCGTCCACATGCGCGGGATGCGTCGCGTCCGTTGCGCCGATGAACAGCCGGATATCCGCGTCGCTGAGCGTCCGTCCCGTGGTCGTGAGCACCTCGCCCACAACATAGTCCTCCCAGTACCGCTCCATGCGACCCTTCTCCGTTTCGGTTCGAATAGCAGGGCCAATAGATTTAGGCAACCGGTTGTCTACATGATTTTCATCTGAATACCTGCGATCTTCAACGCAAGAAAGGACAACCGATTGATCACGATGCGGACGATGGCGGCGGCCCGGCGATGGTCGGTCGGGCTCGTCACCCGTATGTTCGGCGCTCAGCAGTCAGGACAACGCATTGAAGAGCGAGCTCGACCGCATCACGGATGCGTCGATCCCCAGCGTCATCGCGGCCTATGAAAACCGCATCGCCACGCTCAAGCGCGACAAGCTCGCGCTCGGGCCACAGCACCTGTTCCCCGTCAGCGCCCATGGCACAGATTCAGGGTTGAGCTTTAAGGAGTGTTTTGGTCTCGTCGTCTGACGAAGGAACCAAGATGACTGCTAAATCCCCGAGCACCAAAAA
>Ga0268299_1001884_pt1 | contig 30261 bp, 29 predicted proteins | sample NOBtaG_FD_193484 | JGI IMG/M metagenome (GOLD analysis project Ga0268299, IMG submission 193484) | Activated sludge microbial communities from bioreactor in Nijmegen, Gelderland, Netherland - NOB reactor | ecosystem: Engineered > Bioreactor > Aerobic > Activated sludge | place: Netherlands...
GGGCCAGTTTCAGGCGTCCCCGGGAACCTGGGTCGTCAGCGCCAAGGCGTGAAGGACTCCGCCCATGCGGCCCTTCAACGCGGCGTAGACCATCTGGTGCTGCTGGACGCGGGATTTCCCCTTGAACGCGGCGGAAGTGATGGTGGCCGCATAATGGTCGCCGTCGCCGGCGAGATCGCGGATTTCCACCGTGGCGTCGGGGAACGTGGCCTTGATCAGGCCCTCGATCTCGTGCGCGTCCATCGCCATCGCGAATTCCTCGGCCGGACCGGCTGCTAGCCGGCCATGTATTCGGGCAGCCAGGCCTCGTTCGCCCGGCGCAGGTCGGCGAGCGATATAGGGTCGCCGCCCGCAAGGGTCAACGCGTGGTCGGCGGTGGTGGCCCCCGCGATGGCGGCGGGCACGCCTCGGGCGGCAGCCGCGGCCAGCACCAGATCGGGCTGCTTCGTGGCCACGAGATAGCGCGCCTGGTCCTCGCCGAAGAGCCAGGCCTCGGCGGCGAAGCCGTCCGGGGCCGCGGTGAGCCGGCAGCCGGTATTGCCCGCCAATGCCATTTCGGCCGCGGCGATGACAAGGCCACCGTCGGACAAGTCGTGGCAGGCGTCGAGCCAGCGCGCGGCGATGAGGGTGAGCACGAAGGCGCCGTTGCGCCGCTCGGCGCCGAGATCGACCGGCGGCGGCGCCCCCTCTTCCCGGTTGAGCACGTCGCGAAGGTAAGCGGAGCAGCCGAGCCAGCCACGGGTTTCGCCGACGAGGATGAGCGTGGCGCCGGGCCCCTTCAGCGCCAGCCCCATGTGGCCGCGCCAATCCTCGAGCAGGCCCACGCCGCCGATGACCGGCGTCGGCATGATCGCCTTGCCGTTGGTCTCGTTGTAGAGCGAGACATTGCCGGAGATGACCGGGAAATCGAGCGCCGCGCAGGCCTCGGCCATGCCTTCGACGCAGCCGACGATCTGGCCCATGATCGGCGGCTTCTCGGGATTGCCGAAATTGAGATTGTTGGTGACCGCGCGCGGCGTGGCGCCGACGGCGATGAGATTGCGATAGCTCTCCGCCACCGCCTGGCGCCCGCCCTCCTTGGGATCGGCGAGGCAATAGCGCGGCGTGCAGTCGGTGGCGATCGCCAGCGCCTTCTCGGTGCCGGCGAGGCGCACTACCGCGGCATCGCCACCCGGCCGCTCGATCGTCTGGCCGCGCACCAGATGATCGTATTGCTCCCACACCCAGCGCTTGTTGGCGAAATTGGGCGCCGCGATCATCGTCATCAGCGCCGCGGCGACGCCCTTCGGCGCCTTGGCCGTGGCCGCATCGACCGGCGCGCGCTTGGGCGTGGGCTCCCATTTCCGGTCGTAGAGCGGCGCCTTGGAGACCAGCGGATCGACCGGAATATCGGCCTCGATTTTGCCCGCGCGCTTCACCACCAGCCGGCCGGTATCGGTCAAGCGTCCGATCACGGCGAAATCCAAATCCCATTTCTCGAAGATGCGCCGCGCGAGATCCTCGCGGCCGGGCTTCAGGATCATCAGCATGCGCTCCTGGCTTTCGGAGAGCATGACCTCGTAGGCCGTCATGCCGGTCTCGCGCATCGGCACCTTGTCGATGTCGAGCTCGATGCCGAGCCCGCCCTTGGACGCCATCTCCACCGACGACGACGTCAAGCCCGCGGCCCCCATGTCCTGGATCGAGACGATGGCGTCGGTCGCCATGAGTTCGAGGCAAGCTTCGAGCAGCAGCTTCTCGGTGAAGGGATCGCCGACCTGGACCGTCGGGCGCTTCTCCTCCGATTTGTCGTCGAACTCGGCCGAGGCCATCGTGGCGCCGTGGATGCCGTCGCGGCCCGTCTTGGAGCCGACATAGACGACGGAATTTCCGAGCCCCGCGGCCTTCGCGTAGAAGATTCGGTCGGCGGGCGCGATGCCGACCGTCATCGCATTGACGAGAATGTTGCCATTGTAGGAGGCGTGGAATTCAGTCTCGCCGCCGACGGTCGGGATACCCATGCAATTGCCGTAGCCGCCGATGCCGGAGACGACGCCCGCGACGAGGTGGCGCGTCTTGGGATGCGAAGGCTCGCCGAAGCGCAGCGCGTTCATGATCGCGATCGGCCGCGCCCCCATGGTGAAGACGTCGCGCAGGATGCCGCCCACGCCGGTCGCGGCCCCCTGATAGGGCTCGATGAACGAGGGGTGGTTGTGGCTCTCGATCTTGAACACGGCCGCGAGCCCGCCGCCGATGTCGATCACGCCCGCGTTCTCGCCCGGCCCCTGGATCACCCAGGGCGCGCTCGTCGGCAGCTTCTTCAGATGGATTCGCGAGGATTTGTAGGAGCAGTGCTCCGACCACATCACCGAGAAGATGCCGAGCTCGGTCAGGCTCGGCGCGCGGCCCATGATGCCGAGGAGAGTCTTGTATTCCGCGCTGGAGAGTCCGTGCTCGGCCGCGAGCGCCGCGGTGTCGGCCGGTTTCTTGTCAGGGGAGGCCATTGGTGAACTTCTAAGACGCGATCGGATTGAGGGAAACGACTCGTTGTGGCCGCACCGCGCTCGCGTCAGGGCCTAGTGGGCGCGGCGGCGGAGCAGCGGATAGAGCAGCGCGCCGGCGGCGAGGCCGACGAGATGCGCGTGCCAGGCGATGTCCGGCTCCCACTGGAAGACGATCGCCGCGATGTGCAGTGCCACCAGCAGGGCGACCGCGGCGAAGAGCGGCATCGGAAACACGAAGAACAGCACCGGCAGCCGTGGTGCCGCGACCACGGCGGCGCCGATGATGCCCGAGATGGCGCCGCTCGCCCCGACCAGCTGCGTCTGGGCGGATTCGGTCAGCAGGCCTTGCCCGATCGCCGACAGCATGCCGGCCACGAGATAGAGCAACAGGAACCGCACGCTCCCCATGACCGGCTCGAGGCCGCGCCCGAAGGTGTAAAGGACGAACATGTTCACCAGCAGGTGCACCCACCCGTCGTGCAGGAACATGTGGGCGACGAGGCGGATGAAGAGCTCGGTATCGGCGAATTGCAGCAGCACCGGCCGGTAAGCGTAGTCGCTGATGAGCTGGCTCTCCACGCGGGCGAAGTAACCGTAGGCAAAGACCGCGATACAGAGCGCGGCGAGCGCGAGCGTGACCACCGGCGGCGCGGGCCGCACGAACTGCGGCGGCTCGGGCGTGCGGCTGCGCGGCCGGTCGCCCGGCTTCTCGGGCCAGCGGCTGCGCGGCTGCCGATCTCTGCGGGGACCGCGATCGATCACACTCATGGTTGCTGCCTCAGGCCAAAGCGGCGACGATGCCGTCGAACAGCGGCGCGCCGCCGACGCTACCGAGCGCGCTTTCGACCGCGTTTTCCGGATGCGGCATGAGGCCCAGCACGGTCTTGGTTTCGTTGTAGATGCCCGCGATGGCGCGGATCGAGCCGTTGGGATTGCCGGAGTCCGCGATCTCGCCTTCGGGCGTGCAATAACGGAAGGCGATGCGGCCCTCGCCCTCGAGCCGGTTCAGGGTTTCGTCGTCGGCGAAATAATTGCCGTCGCCGTGCGCGACCGGCACCTTGATGACCTGCCCGGATTCGTAGCGGCTGGTGAAGAGCGTCTGGCTGTTCTCGACGCGAAGATGCACGTCGCGGCAGACGAATTTGAGGTGCGCGTTGCGCATCAGCGCGCCGGGCAAAAGGCGCGTCTCGGTCAGCACCTGGAAGCCGTTGCAGACGCCGAGCACGGGCGTTCCGCGCTGTGCGCGCGCGACGACCGCGCGCATGATCGGCGAATGCGCCGCCATGGCGCCGCAGCGGAGATAGTCGCCGTAAGCGAAGCCGCCGGGCAGCACGATGAGGTCGGCCTTCGGCAGATCGCTCTCGCCGTGCCAGACGATGTCGGGCTTGACGCCGCTCGCGGCTTCCAGCGCCGCGGCCATGTCGTTCTCGCGGTTGGAGCCGGGAAAGAGGACGATGGCGGCTTTCATGACGGGCCGAGGCTCCGCTTCCGCATGTCGAGGTGCGCCGTCACTGCGCCGTAAGTGGCGACGCAGTAGGGCACGCAATAGGTCAGCACGAGCTTCCACGCAACGACCGGTCCGCCGGCCACCAGCGCATCGCCCTGGTTGATGATGTTGAGGATCGTGCCGACGATGACGGCGACGACGATCGAGCGCCGCACGATGCCGCGCTCGAAGATCACGGCGGCGAGGCTCGGGCGGTGGCTGCCCGCAACGCTCACGAGGCGATCTCTACCGAATAGTTCTCGATGATCATGTTGGCGAGCAGCTTCTCGCACATCGAGGCGACCCGCGCCTTGGCCTTGGCCGGATCGGTCTCCGCGAGCTTGATCTCGATGTATTTCCCCTGGCGCACTTCGTCGACGCCGTCGAAGCCGAGATGCTGGAGGGCATTCTGGATGGCCTTGCCCTGAGGATCGAGCACGCCGCTTTTGAGGGTGATGTGGACTTTCGCTTTCAAGGTCGCTCCGCCGTCCTCAATGCATGCTCGTGCCGCCCTTGATGTCCTGCACGTTGGCTTCGGGCAGAATACCGAGGCGGCGGGCCACTTCCTGATAGGCTTCTTCGACGCCGCCGAGATCGCGGCGGAAGCGGTCCTTGTCCATCTTCTCGTTGGTCTTCAGATCCCAAAGGCGGCAGGAATCGGGCGAGATCTCGTCGGCCAAGACGATGCGCATCATGTCCTGGTCGTCGTAGAGGCGGCCGAACTCGATCTTGAAGTCGATGAGGCGGATGCCGACGCCCAAGAACAGCCCGACCATGAAGTCGTTGATGCGCAGCGCCAGCGCCATCACGTCGTCGATGTCCTGGGTCGAGGCCCAGCCGAAGGCGGTGATGTGCTCTTCGGACACCATCGGGTCGCCGAGCTTGTCGTTCTTGTAATAGAATTCGATGATCGAGCGCGGCAGCGCCGTGCCCTCCTCGAGCCCGAGGCGCTGCGAGAGCGAACCCGCCGCCACGTTGCGGACGACGACTTCCAGCGGAATGATCTCGACCTGCTTGACGAGCTGCTCGCGCATGTTGAGCCGGCGCACGAAATGGGTCGGCACGCCGATCTCGCCGAGCTTGGTCATGACGTATTCGGAGATGCGGTTGTTGAGCACCCCCTTGCCGGTGATGGTGCCGCGCTTCTGGTTGTTGAAGGCGGTGGCGTCGTCCTTGAAATACTGGACGACCGTTCCGGGCTCGGGGCCCTCGAACAGGATCTTCGCCTTGCCTTCGTAGATTTTTCTGCGTCTGCTCATTGGGGCGCTCTCGCGGAAATCCGGGCGCTGCCGACGCCTGAGAGAAAGGTCCGCCGCGGGCGGCGCGGCGTGGAATTGGGTCCGAGCAAGAGAACGCTCGCCGGGGGCAGTCTATATCAGGCGCCCCGCGCGGAAACAATCTGAGCCCTTGTCGCGGAACCGACGCCATCCACAGGCCGCCAAGCGCCCGGCCGCGGCAATCCCGCCGCGAACAGCCAGACCGGCGGCACGGCCGTGCGCTCGACCGACGGCAAGGCGATGAGGGCGCTCGACGACGTGCCGAAGCCGACATCGGTTTCGATCGCCAGCGCCGAATCCGGACCGGCGCCGGGAATTTCCTCGCGCGCCGAAAGGATGTCTTCCCAGCTCCGCCAATCGCCGGTGTCGGGATCGGGCGGCGGCGCCGCCGTGAAGCGCGGCAGATAGAGGCGCACGCGCGGGCTGGCGAGATCGGAGAGATCGCGCGCGGTCAACATCGAGACGCCCTCGGGCACGGGAAAGGCTTCGACCCGCCGTCCCTCGCCGCGGTTCCGGAGCCAAAACGCATCGCGATTGTCGGCGACGACGAGATTGAACGGGCGGTAGGCGCGCCCGTCGAGGGCGGCGAGCGCCGTCGCCGCGTCGGCGGCGTCGGCGTGATCGAGCGCGTCGAGCACGAGTTCACCGCGCGAGCGCAGGCCCGGCGCGGGCCCGAGGCTTCCGGGCCTATTCAACGCGCCAGCGACGACTCCTGTGTCGTTCATGCCGAGCCAGCTGCCGCCCGCCAGCTCGTCGAGTCCGGCGACCACATCGGGGCGGTCGGGCCAGTGGCGCCCGGGCGGTTTCCAAGGCCGCGACAGCATTTCGTCGCGGTTGGCCCCGAGCAGGAGGGGCCACACGTGGCCGGGACGGCGGAGAAAGACGACGGTGCACATGTCGGACGCATAGCACTTGCGGAAACGAGCCACTATATAGGCGCCGTTCACCCGCCGGCACACCCGGCATGCAGGGAGTGCACAAATGTCCACCTTCGACGAACGGCAAAAGGGCTTCGAGAAGAAATTCGAGAAGGATCAGGAGTTTCAGTTCAAGGCGATGGCGCGCCGCAATCGCCTGCTCGGGCTATGGGCCGCGGAGCTGATGGGCCTCAAAGGCGAGGCCGCCGACGCCTATGCCAAGGACGTGGTGAAATCGGATTTCGACAAGCCCGGCGACGACGACGTGCTGCAGAAGATCCTCAAGGACTTCAAAGCCAAGGCCGTGACGCAGAGCGAGCACCAGGTCCGCCGCAAGATGGACGAGCTGCTCGATGTCGCGCGCGAGCAGATCATGACGGAAGTGAAGAAGTAGCCGCCTCTCTCCCCTTCCCTTCCCCCTTGAGGGAGGGAAGGAGAAGCGAACGCGCTCAGTTCGCCGCCTGGGGCACCACGAGATCGGCCCAGCGGTCGATGGCGGCGGCGGTTTCGCTCCAGAATTCCGCCATCACTGTCACCTGGTCGGGCGCCGGTAAATCCACGTGGCCGGTGATCTCGCCGTCCTGGAAGACGAGGCGGATGCCGACTTTGCGCGCGAGCCGGCGCATCGGCTCGTTCTCGGGCATGCACAGCATGTAGAGATCGCGGACGTTGCGGTTGCGCGCGACGCACACCGCCTGGGCCAGAAGCCGCGTCGCGAGACCCTTGCGCTGCCACGGCTTCTCGACCGACACGGCGAATTCCGCGGCACCGGGCCGGCGCCACGGCAAGGCGACCGATTCCGTGCCGTCGCCGCGCGGCACGCTCAATTGCACGACCGCGCGGAGGTCGCCTTGGTCGAAGCAGCCGACGTGCCAGGAGCGCGACCAATCGATCGAGCCGACATAGCGGCGCACGGATTCGTCGCGCAGGAACATCCCGCCGAACCGGAAGCGCCGGTCGTCGGCGCTCAAGCGGGTCAGGTGATCCGCCAGCAGCGGTCCTTCCGAGGGGATCAATTTGCGCGATTGGGTCATTGCGTCCTCGTTCCAGGGTTTCGAACCCTCGGACGCTTCGCTCCCATGCGGACCGCCCGCTTGTGTTCGCGTGGCGGCGCCGCTAAGCCCGGCTCTTCCGGCCGGGCCGCATCACTCGAATTGCGCCACGGGGATATATGTTGCAATGCAGCATAAGTCAATCGAAATATTGAATAACAATATGTTATGTAAAGAGAAAATGCTTCGTATGCGGGCATGTTTTTGGGCCCGCGTGGGCAGAAACGCGGCATGAGCGGCCCGCCCCTCCTCTCGCTCCGCGGCCTCAGGGTCGGCTTCGGCGGCGCGCCGCTGTTTTCGGGCATCGAACTCCATGTCGGGCGCGGCGACCGTGCGGCGCTGGTCGGGCGCAACGGCTCGGGCAAATCGACCTTGATGAAGGCGATCGCCGGCACGATCGAGGCCGATGGCGGCACGGTCTACACCGAGCCCGGCATCGTCATCGGCTGGCTCGAGCAGGAGCCGCGCTTCGAGCCCGGCATGACGGTCGCCGAATACGTCGCCGCCGGCCTCCATCCGGCGCACGAGGTCGAGCAGATCCTGGTCGAGATCGGGCTGCCGCCCGAGCGCGAGCTCACGACGCTGTCGGGCGGCGAAGGCCGGCGCGCCGGACTCGCGCGCGTGTTCACGTCGCCCCCGGACCTGCTGCTGCTCGACGAGCCCACCAACCATCTCGATCTCTCGATGATCGAATGGCTCGAAGCCAAGCTGAAGCAATTCCGCGGCGCCCTCATCGTGATCAGCCACGACCGCGCGTTCCTCGCCAACGTCACCAACCGCATCTTCTGGCTCGACCGCGGCACGCTGAAATCGGTCGAGCGCGGCTTCGCGCATTTCGAGGATTGGCGCGACGAGGTGCTGCACGAGGAGCAGAAGGCACTCCAGAAGCTCGACACCAAGCTCGCCGCCGAGGCGCATTGGCTGATCTACGGCGTGACCGCGCGCCGGAAGCGCAACCAGGGCCGCATGGAGCGGCTCCAGCAGATGCGCGCGGCGCGCGCGACCCTGATCCGCGGCGGCAGCAAGCTCAAACTCGAGGCCAAGCAGGGCGAATCCAAGAGCCGCATGGTGATCGAGGCCGAGAACATCGCGATGAGCGTCCCCCTGCCCGGCGGCACGGACGGTCAGCGCGTGCTGATCAAGGATTTCTCGACCCTCATCGTGCGCGGCGACCGCGTCGGCATCGTCGGCCCCAACGGCGCCGGCAAGAGCACGCTCATCAAGCTGCTGATCGGCGAGCTGGCGCCGGACGCCGGCCGCATCCAGGTGGCGAAGAACCTCGCCCTCGCCTATTTCGACCAGCGCCGCCAGCAGCTCGATCCCACCATGTCGCTGCGCGACGTGCTCTGCCCGCAGGGCGGCGACCAGCTCTTCGTGCAAGGCAAGCCGCGGCACGTGCGCGCCTATCTCAAGGATTTCCTGTTCGATCCGCGCCAGGCCGACAGCCCCTCCGGCACGCTTTCGGGCGGCGAGCGCAACCGCCTGCTGCTCGCGCGGATCCTGGCGACGCCCGCCGATCTCATGGTGCTCGACGAGCCCACCAACGATCTCGACACCGATACGCTCGACTTGCTCGAGGAGATGCTCGGCGATTTCCCGGGCACGCTCCTGGTGGTGAGCCACGACCGCGATTTCCTCGACAAGACAGTGGGCAGTGTCGTGTTCATGCCCGGCGACGGCTCGGTCACGGAATACGCCGGCGGCTTCACCGATGCCGCCCGCGCGCGCCTGGAGCAGGCGAAGGGCGCCAAGCCGGCGAAACCGAAGACGGCGGCGGCCGGCAATGATGGTGCCGCGGAAGCGGCGCGCCCGGCGCGGCCCTCCGCGCGGCTCAGCTACAAGGATCAGCGCGAACTCGATCAATTGCCCGGCCGGATCGCGGCGCTGGAGAACGAGATCGCGGCGCTCGAAGGCCGGCTCGCCGATGCGGGCCTCTATGGCCGCGACGCGGCGTCGGCGGAGGGCGCCATGCGCCGCCACGCCGCCGCCAAGGCCGAACTGGCTATCGCGGAAGAACGCTGGCTCGAGCTCGAAGACCGGCGTACGGCGCTGACCCTCGATGCCAAACCCGGCGACGCCAAGACGGCGGACGCGGCGGGCGAGCGATGAATCTCCGCGACCTCGGCCTCGTCCTCCTCATCATGGTGATCTGGGGGCTCAACTACCCGGTCGGCAAGATCGGCGTCCACGCGGTGCCGCCGATGATGATGATCGGCATCCGCTTCTTGCTGGTGGGGCTGCTGGTGCTGCCCTTCGTGCCGGTGCCGTGGCCACATATGCGCCGGATTTTCTATCTCTCGGTCGTGATCGGCGTCTTGCATTTCGCGCCGAATTTCACCGGCCTCAAATATGTCGATTCGGGCGTGGGCGCGATTCTGAATCAGTTGAGCGTGCCGTTTTCCGCGCTATTGGCCGCCATCTTCTTCCACGACCGGCTCGGCTGGCGGCGTCTGCTGGGCATGACGCTGGCCTTCGCCGGTGTTGCCGTGCTGGTGGGCGAGCCCAAGCGCACGACCGATCTCTGGGGCGCGGCGCTCATGATCTTCGCCGCGCTCGCCTGGGCGTTTTCGCTCATTCAGACGAAGTTCCTGAAGCAGGTGCATCCGCTGTCGCTGGTCGGGTGGAAGACCCTGATGGCGGCGCCGCAACTCATCGCGCTGTCGCTGCTGGTGGAGGAGCAGCCGGTGACGGCGGCTCTCGCGATGGGCTGGCGCGGCTGGGGGCCGATTCTCTACATGACGATCTTCGTCAGCGTGCTCAGCCACAGCCTGTGGTACGACCTCATCCAGCGCCATCCCATCAACGTCACGGCACCCTTCGCGCTGCTGACACCGGTGTTCGGCGTGCTGTTCGGCGTGCTGATGTTGGACGAGGCGCTGACTTGGTGGATGCTCGCGGGCAGCTTGATCACTCTAGCGGGCGTCACCATCATCACCATCCGGCGGCCCCACCAGGCCGAGCCGCCGCCCGAACGCTGATCGCCGCAACGAATGCCATGCCGCGCGCCATCGTCGAACGCCCCTCGCCCAATTTCAACGACCGGTCCAGCGATACGCCGGTCGATCTGCTGATTCTCCACTACACCGGGATGAAGACGGCGGAAGATGCGCTCCAACGCCTCTGCGATCCGGCCTCCAAAGTCAGCGCGCACTACACGATCGACGAGGACGGCACGATCTATCGCCACGTGCCCGAGGAAAAACGCGCTTGGCATGCCGGCAGGAGTTATTGGGCCGGCGCCACCGACATCAACGGCCGCTCGGTCGGCATCGAGATCGTCAATCCCGGGCACGATTTCGGCTACCGCGAATTTCCCGAGCCGCAAATTGCGTCCGTGATCGACCTCGGCCGCGCCATCCTCGCGCGCCACGGCATGCGGCCGGCGGGCGTGCTCGGCCATTCCGACGTGGCGCCGCTGCGCAAGATCGATCCCGGCGAGCTGTTTCCCTGGAAGCGCTTGGCCGCGGCCGGGCTCGGCATCTGGGCCGAGGGCCCGCGCCTGGACATCAGCCGCTCGATCCAGATCCCGGAAATGCAGGCCGATCTCGCCGCCATCGGCTACGACTGCCCGCCGACCGGTGTGCTCGACGACGCGACGCGGGCCGCCATCGCCGCATTCCAGCGCCATTGGCGGCCCGGGCTCGTGACCGGAATTCCCGACGGCGAAACCGCGGCGCTGGCGGCGCTGATACTGCGCGCAATGCGCTGAGCCGGCGCCGCGGCCTCCTTTCCCCATCTTTTGCGCATAGCGTGACGGACTGGCATGAACCGGAGACCGTCGATGCTCGCTCTTCGCTACAGCGCCGGAAAGGTCTGGGCCAACTATGCCTTCGCCATCGCCGGCGGCATCGTCGGCGTGTTCGTCATCGGCTCGCTCTGGAGCGCGAGCGCTCTGGCCGGGGGATTGGGCGGCATTGCCGCCGTCGCGATCATGCTTCTCCTCGGCTGCCTGAAGCGCGCGGCGAAACGCGATCCGATCGTGGTCGTCGACGACCGCGGCATCACCATCGGCCTCGAGAAATTCGGAACGATCCCCTGGTCGACGATCCGGCGCGCCGAGGTCAGAGGCCTCGCCTGGGTCATCGGCGCGCGTCTCGTGGTCGAATACGAGGGCCAGGCGCCCAAATCGACCTTCGGTGACAAATTGAACTGGGCTGTACAATCTAAGCAATCCGGCGCAATCGCCCGCGTTTCCATCAACTTGATGGAATTGACGGATCAGCCTATTTCAGCCCTGAAGGCGGCAATAAACCGGGCGAATCCGGCCACGGCGTCTTGAACTTCTGCCCCCGGCGCCATCTATTGGCTATGGTGCCAGACGGTCGGGTGACCGCGGCCGGCGTGTAATGCGCCGGGCGAGGAAAGTCCGGGCTCCACGGAAACACGGTGCCGGGTAACCCCCGGCGGGGGCGACCCCAGAGACAGTGCCACAGAGAACGGACCGCCGGCGCGCTTTCGGGCCCGCCGGTAAGGGTGAAAAGGTGCGGTAAGAGCGCACCGCGTGTCCCGTGAGGGACGCGGCACGGAAAACCTCACCGGGAGCAAGACCGAATAGGGACGGCGTGTCTGCCGCAAGGCAGACGAGGTGCGTTTCCGCATCGCCGTCCGGGTTGGTTGCACGAGGCGTGCCGCAAGGCCCGCCCTAGAGGAATGGTCATCGCGGCGGGTTCGCCCGCCGTACAGAACCCGGCTTATAGACCGCCTGGCACCTCTTTTTCGAAATCGGCGGGATCGCATGGGCGGCCCCTGCCCGGTTTGCGTGCGTTGTGCTACAATGCTGCACGCGGCGAGAACGAGAAGGGAACAACAGTAACGCCGTCGATGTTCTCAAATAGTTCTCACGCTAGTCTTTGCGCGAACAAAGTAAGACCTGAACCAAATCTAGAATCGATGAACAAGACCTTATCAAAACCAAGAAATTCCGGGCACTTATACCAGTAATCCGTTGACGCCCATACTTTCCCATGATATCCCATGCCCTCTATCGTCAGAGCAGCGGTTGGGAGAGTTCGTGTTGCCGCAAGCCCTGACGGGGACGCGCGGCGTATGGGGGTTTGAGGCCGCACTCGCTTAGCGCCACAAACCGACGACGCCGCCCAGGGGCACACGGGCGGACATGGCCGTTTTTTTCGGCACCCACGCGATGAAGGTGGACGGCAAAGGCCGGGTCTCGATGCCCGCCGCCTTCCGCGATGCCTTGAAGCAGGCGGGCAGCCCCGACGCCGTGCTGATGCCCACCGAAGGCAGCGACGTGATCGAGGGCTGCGACCGCGCCTTCGTCGACGAGCTCGTCAATCGCGCCTACGCGCCGGGTCTTTCCGAGGTCGCGCGCGAGAAAATCCTGCTGATGCTCGGCGAGATGGTGACGCTCAGCGTCGATCCCGAAGGCCGTTTCGTTTTTCCGGGCGCGCTCCGCGCCCATGCCGGCGTCGAGGACACGGCGATGTTCGTCGGCCGCGGGCGCACCTTCCAGATCTGGAATCCGGCGAAGCGCGATGCCGCGCGCGATCAGGCGAAAGCCAAGGTCGGCGGCGAGAATCTCTCGCTCACCTCCCTCTTCTTCGTCGGCGAGGGCGGAAAATGAGCGCGCGCCACGTTCCTGTCATGGTGAACGAAGTCGTCGCGGCGATCGCACCGCGCGACGGCGGCATCTACGTCGACGGCACGTTCGGCGCGGGCGGCTATTCGGCCGCGATCCTCGACGCTGCGGCGTGCACGGTGTTCGGCATCGACCGCGATCCCGACGCGATCGCCGGGGGCGAGACGCTGAAGCGCCGCTACGACGGCCGCCTCGATCTCATCCAGGGCCGCTTCGGCGACATGGATTCGCTGCTCGAGGCGCGCGGCGTCACGCTCGTCGATGGCGTCGCGCTCGATCTCGGCGTCTCCTCGATGCAGATCGACCGGCCCGAGCGCGGCTTTTCGTTCCGCGCCGACGGCCCGCTCGACATGCGTATGGAGAAGCACGGCGAAACCGCCGCTGATCTCGTCAATCACGCGAGCGAAGCGGATCTTTCCGGGATCATCGCCGACTTCGGCGAGGAGCGCCACGCGCGCCGCGTCGCCAAGGCCATCGTGCGCGCGCGGAAGGAAACGCCGATCGCGACCACGGCGGCGCTCGCCGCCATCGTGCGCGCGGCGGTGCCGGGCGGGCGCGAAGGCATCGATCCCGCCACCCGCACCTTCCAGGCGCTGCGCATCGCGGTGAACGACGAGCTCGGCGAGATCGACCGCGGCCTGGCGGCCGCCGAAGCGGTGCTGGCGCCGGGCGGGCGGCTCGCGGTGGTGTCGTTCCACTCGCTCGAGGACCGCTGCGTCAAGAATTTCCTCCGCGCGCGCAGCGAAAACGCGCCGCGCGGATCGCGCCACGCGCCCGAAGCGGCGCAAGGCCACGCACCGAGTTTCGACGTTCCGCAGCGCCGCCCGGAGAGCCCGGGGATGACCGAGATCGCGGCCAATCCCCGGGCTCGCTCGGCGCGTTTGCGCAGCGCCATCCGCACCGCGGCCCCCGCCTGGCCGCGCGACGAAACCGTTCGGAGGTCGACATGATGAAGCGTCTGACACGCCTGCTCTGGCCGATGCTGTTCGCCGGCATGGTGTTCGCCGTCTACAACTTGAAGGGCCAGGTGGAGGAGCGCGAGAAGGAGCTTTCCAAGGTCCAGCGCGCCATCGACGACGAGCGCGAGGCGATCGAGGTGCTGCGCGCCGAGTGGAGCTATCTCAATCAGCCCGAACGCCTGCGCCGCCTCGGCGCCGCGCGGCTCGAGCTGGCGCCGGTCTCGATCAAGCAGATGGCGTCGATGGAGCGCCTCGCCCAGCGCCTCGCCGAAGCGGCGCCGCTCGAAGCGGCCCGCCGCGAGGCCGCGCTCCACGAAGGAGCCGCACCGCGATGATGCTCCGCCTGCGCGAGCTCTGCCGCCCGCTTTCGCCCTCCGGCCAATGCAAGCCCGGGCAGCCCCGTTTGGAGGGGCCGCTCGGCGCCGCGATCGAAACCGGGCGCACGCGCCTGCTCGTGCTCGGCGGTTTGTTCTTCCTCGCCTTCGCGCTCGTGGGCGGGCGGCTCGTGGACGTGGCGCTGATCAAGGGCCCCGACAGCAAGCGCAGCCACGCCAAGGCGGCGGCGGCCGAACCCGGCGCCGGCCCCGATCAGGCGCGCGCCGACGTGACGCGCGGCGAGATCACCGACCGCAACGGCGTGCTGCTCGCCACCAACGTCGTCACCTGGTCGCTCTACGCCGACCCCAAGATGGTGATGGACCCGGAGAAGACCGCGGCCCGCCTCGTCCAGCTCTTCCCCGAGCTCAACCGGAAGGACATCACCGAGAAGCTCAAGGGCGCCGACAAGCGCTTCGTGTGGCTGCGCCGCCATCTCACGCCCAACGAATATCAAGAGGTCATCGCGCAAGGGCTGCCCGGCATCGGCGCACGCAAGGACCGCCGCCGCGTCTATCCGCACGGCGCCCTCGCCGCCCACGTGATCGGCTACGCCGACATCGACAATCACGGCCTGGCCGGCATCGAGCGCCAGTTCGACGGGCGCCTGCGCCGCGGCGAACGCATCACGATCTCGCTCGATCTCCGCGTCCAGCACGTGCTGCGCGAAGAGCTCGCCGCCACGGTCAAGCGCTACAACGCCATCGGCGCGATGGGCACGATCCTCGACGCCAAGACCGGCGAAGTGATGGCGATGGTCTCGCTGCCCGAATTCGATCCGCACGCGCCCGGCAACCCCACCGACGAGGGCCGCTTCAACCGCGTGACGCTCGGCACCTACGAGATGGGCTCCACGTTCAAGATCTTCAACACGGCGATGGCGCTCGATTCGGGCACGGCGACGCTCGACAAGGTCTACGACGCCCGCTTCCCGCTGAAGCACGGCAAATTCACGATCAACGACTATCACGGCAAGGGCCGCGCGCTCTCGGTCACCGAGATCTTCCAGTTCTCGTCCAACATCGGCTCGGCCAAGATGGCGATCGAGGCCGGCACGGCGCGCCAGCGCGCCTTCATGGGCCGGGCCGGCATGCTGAAGGCGGTGCCGGTGGAACTGCCCGAGATCGGCGCCCCGCTCTATCCGCGCGATTGGAAACCGCTCAACACCATCACCATCGCCTTCGGCCACGGCATCTCCGTGACCCCGCTCCACTTGGCGGCGGCGGTGGCCGGCATCGTCAACGACGGCCAGCGCGCACCGGTGACGCTCATCAAGCGCGACCCCAAGGACGCCATCGCTTATATCCCTGTGGTCAGCTCCAAGACCTCGGCTGAAATGCGCAAGCTGATGCGCCTCGTCGTCGAGAAGGGCACCGGCCGGCGCGCCGAATCGCCGGGCTATTTCGTCGGCGGCAAGACGGGCACGGCCGACAAATCCGCCGGCAAGAAAGGCTATCGCAAGAACGCGCGCATCTCCTCCTTCGTCGGCGCCTTTCCGATGGCGGCGCCGCGCTACGTGGTGCTGGTCATGATCGACGAGCCCAAGGCCAGCGCCGACACGCCCGAGGCGACCGGCGGCGCGGTCGCGGCGCCGGTGGTGCGCGAGGTCATCTCCAAAGCGGCGCCGCTGCTCGGCGTGATGCCCGCCGAGAACACCTCGGAAGTGCCCGACGACAAGGCCCGCCCGAAGGCCGCGCCCAAGGGCGCCCCCAAGCCGCCGGCACCGGCGCTGAAACCCATCACTCGCCCGGCCACCAGGACCGAGCGGGCCGCCATGGAGTAAGCGATGAAGCTGGCGGCGCTGCTCGACGATCCCAAGCTCGCTGCCGAGCCGGCGCTCCTCGATACCGAGATCGCCGGCCTCACCGCGGATTCGCGCCAGGTGAAATCCGGCTTCGTCTTCGCCGCCCTGCCCGGCACCAAGGCCGACGGCAGCGCCTTCATCAAGGACGCGCTGGCGAAGGGCGCCGCCGCGATCGTGGTGCCGCCCGAAACGGGGGGACACGGGCCCTTCATCCGCGACGCCAATCCGCGCCGCCGCCTCGCCCTCATGGCCGCGCGCTTCTATGTGACGCAGCCGGCCACGGTCGTCGCCGTCACCGGCACCAGCGGCAAGACCTCGACCGCCTCCTATTGCCAGCAGATCTGGGGCCGCCTCGGGCACAAGGCCGCGAGCCTCGGCACGCTCGGCATCCGCGGCCCCGGCGTCGACCGCTACGGCTCGCTGACCACGCCCGATCCGGTGGCGCTCCACGCCGATCTCGCGGCCCTCGCCAAGGCCGGGATCACGCATCTCGCCATGGAGGCCTCGAGCCACGGGCTCGATCAGTATCGCCTCGACGGCGTCAGGCTCGCGGCGGGCGGATTCACCAATCTCGCCCGCGACCATCTCGACTATCACCCGACCATCGCGGCTTACCGCCAAGCCAAGTGGCGCCTGTTCGGCGAATTGCTGCCGAAGGGCGCCGGCGCCGCGATCAACGCCGATTCCCCCGAATTCCCGGCACTCCGGGATCTCTGTGCCCAGCGCGGCCTCTCCCTCCTCCCCTATGGCCGCGCCACTGAGGCGGCCGGGTTGCATCTCCATTCCGTGGAGCCGCAGCCTGGCCGCCTCTCTTTATCTTTCAGCTACCGCGACACCGCTTACCGCGCCGACGTGAAGCTGGCTGGAACCTTCCAGGCGTGGAACGTGCTGTGCGCGCTCGGACTGGTGCTCGCCACCGGCGCGCCGCCCGGCGACGCGGTGGCGGCTCTGGACGCGCTCGAGGGCGCGCCCGGACGGATGGAACTAGCGGCGCGCCACCCCAACGGCGCGCCGATTTACGTCGACTATGCCCACAAGCCCGACGCCCTCGAGGCCGTGCTCAAGGAAGTGCGGCCGCAGGTGAAGGGCAAGCTCGCGGTCGTCTTCGGATGCGGGGGCGATCGCGACCGCGGCAAGCGTCCCATCATGGGGGCCCTTGCCGCCCAATACGCCGACCGCGTGTATGTCACCGACGACAATCCGCGCTCGGAAACGCCCGCCGCGATCCGCAAGGAGATCCTCGCCGCGGCGCCCGCCGCCACCGAGATCGCCGACCGCGCCGAGGCGATCCACGCCGCCGTGGCGGCGCTCGGGCCGGGCGATGCGCTCGTGATCGCCGGCAAAGGCCATGAGCGGGGCCAGATCGTCGGCGACAAGGTGCTGCCGTTCGACGATATGGCGGTGGCGCGCCGCGCCGCCGCCGCGGCCGGAAAGAGCGGCCGCGCATGAGCGCCCGCCCGGTCCTCTGGAGCGACACCGAGGCGGTGGCCGCCACCGGCGGACGCGCGAGCGCGCCGTTCGCGGTGCGCGGCGTTTCGATCGACACGCGCACGCTCGCCAAGGACGATCTCTTCTGCGCCATCGAGGGCGTCAGCCAAGACGGCCACAAATTCGTCGCCGCCGCCTTCAAGGCGGGCGCCGCCGCGGCGCTCGTGCAAAACGGCCGGATCGCGAAGCCGGAGGGACCCGTTCTCGAGGTCGCCGACACGCTGGTGGCGCTCAACGCGCTCGGCCGCGCCTCGCGCGCGCGCTCCAAGGCGCGCATCGCCGCCGTCACCGGCAGCGTCGGCAAGACCGGCACCAAAGAGGCGCTGCGCACGGTGCTCGCGGCGCAAGGTGCCACCCATGCCAGCGAGGGCAGCCTCAACAATCACTGGGGCGCCCCGCTCTCGCTGGCGCGCATGCCGCGCGAGACCGCCTACGGCGTGTTCGAGCTCGGCATGAATCATCCGGGCGAGATCGAGCCGCTCGCCAAGCTGGTGCGTCCGCACGTGGCGCTGATCACCTGGATCGCCCCCGCCCACACCGAATTCTTCAAGTCGGTCGCCGAGATCGCCGACGCCAAAGCCGAGATCTTCACGGGCATGACGGGCGGCACGGCCATCCTGCCGCGCGACAGCGAGCATTTCGAGCGGCTGCGCCGCCACGCGATGAACGCCGGCGTCGGCCGCATCGTCTCCTTCGGCGCGCATGCAGAGGCCGAGGCGCGGCTCCTCGCCGCCGATCTCGGCGCCACGCAAAGCACGGTGACTGCCGAGATCCTCGGCACGCGGCTGCGCTACTCGATCGGCTCGCCGGGCAAGCATTGGGTCGCCAACAGCTTGGGCGTGCTGGCGGCGGCGCAGGCGCTCGGCGCCGATCTCGCCAAGGCCGCCGCCACTCTCGCGCAAGTCCAACCGCCCAAGGGCCGCGGCGCCCGTCATCGCGTGGCCCTGGAGAAGGGCGCCTTCACGCTCATCGACGAAAGCTACAATGCCAGCCCCGAGGCGGTACGCGCCGCCCTTGCCACGTTGGCGCTGGCCAGCCCCGAGCCCGGCGGCCGGCGCATCGCCGTGCTCGGCGACATGCGCGAACTCGGCCCCGAGGCCGACGCGATCCACGCGGCTCTCGCCCCCGCCTTCGCCGAGGCCCGGGCCGATAAAGTATTCACCTGCGGCACCCACGCCGCCGCCCTCGCCGCCGCGCTTCCTGCGGCGCTCAAGGGCGGCCACGCCCCGGATTCCGCCACCCTGCTGCCCCTCGTCGTCGCCGCCGTCCGCGCCGGCGACGTGGTGATGGTGAAAGGCTCGCTCGGCAGCAAGATGGCCCCCATCGTGCAAGCCCTCTTGGCGTTGGGCCGCGCGTCTCCTACCAAGACGGGAGCCTGATCCCAGGGAGCGCGCGATGTTGTTCGAACTCCTCTTCCCCTTGAGCCAGGAATACGGCGGCCTCCGCCTGTTCCAATATTTGACGTTCCGGAGCGGCGGCGCGGTGATCACGGCGCTGCTGATCTGCTGGATCATTGGGCCCTCGGTGATCCGCTGGCTCAAGAGCAAGCAGCCCCAAGGCCAGCCGATCCGCAGCGACGGCCCCGAGACGCATTTGAAGAAGAAAGGCACGCCCACGATGGGCGGCGTGCTCATCCTGATCGCGGTGACGGTCAGCACGCTGCTCTGGATGGACATGTCGAGCGGCTATGTCTGGGCGGTGATGATCGTGACGCTCGGCTTCGGCGTGCTCGGCTTCTTCGACGACTACAAGAAGCTCACCAAGCGCTCGAGCGCCGGCATTTCGAGCCGCGGCAAGCTCTTGGGCCAGCTCGTGATCAGCGCCATCGCCACCTATTGGATCATGCATCTCCATTGGTCGGCCGAGTTCCGCCCCGGCGTGGACGCGACCCAGCCGATCGCGACCGGCCTCGCGATCCCGTTCATCAAGGACTACCTCCTCAATTTCGGGATCTTCTTCGGCGTCGTCGCCGTGTTCATCATGATCGGCGCCTCGAACGCCGTGAACCTCACCGACGGCCTCGACGGACTCGCCATCATGCCGGTGATGATCGCGGCCGGCGTGTTCGGATTCATCGCCTATCTCGTCGGCAACGCGGTTTTCGCCAAATATCTGCAGCTTCTGTTCGTGCCGGGCACCGGCGAGCTCGCCGTCTTCTGCGCGGCGCTGGTGGGTGCGGCACTCGGCTTCCTCTGGTTCAACGCGCCGCCGGCCATGGTGTTCATGGGCGACACCGGCTCGCTCTCGATGGGCGGCGCACTCGGCGCGGTCGCGGTCGCGATCAAGCACGAGCTCGTGCTCGGCATCGTCGGCGGCCTGTTCGTGCTCGAGACCGTGTCGGTGATCGTGCAGGTGGCCTCGTTCAAGCTCACCGGCAAGCGCGTCTTCATGATGGCGCCGATCCACCACCATTTCGAGAAGAAGGGCTGGGCGGAATCCACCGTCGTGGTCCGCTTCTGGATCATCGCCGCCGTCCTGGCGCTGGTCGGCCTCGCCACGCTGAAACTGAGATGAGGGCATGATCCGGATCCCCGGCCATGAACATAAGCGCATCGCGGTCATGGGGCTCGGCGTCGCCGGGCTTCCCACCGCGCGCGCGCTCATGGCCAGCGGGGCCGAGGTGCTCGCCTGGGACGACACGGTCGATTCGCGCAACAAGGCGGCGGCGGCGGGCATTCCCATCGTCGATCTCGCCGCCGCCGACTGGGCCGGCATCGACACGCTGGTGCTCAGCCCGGGCATTCCGCACACATTTCCCCAGCCGCATCCCCTCGCCGAGCGCGCACGCAAGGCCGACGCCGCCATCGTCTGCGACGTCGATCTCCTGGGCTTGGCGCAGCCCGATTCGACCTATGTCGGCATCACCGGCACCAACGGGAAATCCACCACCACCGCGCTGATCGCGCACATCCTCAAGGCCGCGGGCAAGAAGCTCGAGGTCGGCGGCAATCTCGGCCCGGCGGTGCTCGATTTCGAGCCGCTGGGCAAGGACGGCATCTACGTCCTCGAAATGTCGTCGTACCAACTCGAGCGCACCTTCTCGATCGCCTTCGACGTGGCGGTGCTGCTCAACGTCAGCCCCAACCACATCGACCGCCACGGCGACCTCGCCGGCTACGTCGCCGCCAAGACGCGCATTTTCGGCGGGAACCGCAAGCAGCAGACCGCGGTCGTCGGCGTCGACGACGCCGAGACCCGGCGCATCGCCGACGCGCTCGCCGCCGAGGGCCGGATGCGCGTGGTGCGCGTGACGCGCGAGGCGCCCGGCCCCGGCATGATCGGCGCCGAGGGCACCAAGATCGTCGACCGCAGCGGAAGCGCGCCCACGATCGTCGTCGACCTCGGGGAAGCGCCCGATCTTCCCGGCCGCCACAACGCCCAGAACGCCGCCGCCGCCTATGCCGCCACGCGCGCGCTTGGCGTTGCGCCGACTCTCATCGCCGCCGCGATGAAGACCTACAGGAGCCTCCCGCACCGGCTCGAGCGCGTCGCCACCGTGGACGGCATCACCTACGTCAACGACAGCAAGGCGACCTCGCCCGAGGCGACCGTCTGGGCCTTCACCTCGTATCCGCGCGTTGTCTGGATCGCGGGCGGGCTCTCGAAGGAAGTCGGCTACGATCCGCTGATCCCCTATCTGCCGCGCATCGCCCACGCCTTCCTGGTCGGCGCCGCCGCCGGCGAGATCGCGGCGTTTCTGAAGCACCACAAGGTGCCGCATACGATTTCCGAGACGCTCGAGAAGGCCGTGCCGGCCGCGCACGCCGCAGCCAAGGCCTCGCGCGACGCGCGCGTGGTGCTGCTGTCGCCGGCCTGCGCTTCGTTCGATCAGTTCAGGAGCTTCGGCGCGCGGGGCGACGCCTTCCGCGCGCTGGTCGCCAAGCTTGAGGAAGAACGATGAGCACCAGCCTCGCCCGCACCGATACCAGCATCGTCGGCCGGTGGTGGTGGACGGTCGACAAATCGACGCTCGGCGTGCTGCTGCTGCTGGTCGTGGCGGGCGCGGTGCTGACTCTGGCCGCGGGCCGCCCCGCCGCCGCGCGCATCCAGCTCGACAGCTTCCATTTCGTCCGCCAGCAGATGGCGATCATCGTCGTCGGGCTCGGCGTGCTGATCGCGACCTCGCTGCTCTCGCCGCGTTGGGTCAAGCGCGTCGGCGTGCTCGGTCTCCTCTTCGTGTGGCTGCCGCTGACCGCTGCCGCCACCTTCTACGGGCCCGAGATCAAGGGCGCCCATCGCTGGCTCCATCTCGGCTTCTCGATCCAGCCCTCGGAGTTCCTGAAGCCCTGCTTCGCGATCTTCGCCGCCTGGATGTTCTCGACGTGGAAGGAAGACAAGGCCTTCCCGGGCTGGATCATCGCGACCATGCTCGGCGGCGTCATCATGGCCTTGCTCGCCAAGCAGCCCGATGTCGGCATGGCGGCGGTGGTGTTCGCGATCTGGTTCAGCCAGCTCTTCCTCGCGGGCCTCGCCTATGTCTGGGTCGCCGCCGCGGTGGTGCTCGCTTCCGCGGTGTTCGTGGCGGCCTATCACACGATTCCGCACGTCGCCCACCGCATCAAGCTGTTCCTCGATCCCGCGAGCGGCGACAACTACCAGATCGAGCGCTCGCTCGGCGCCTTCATGAACGGCGGCCTGTTCGGCAAGGGCCCGGGCGAGGGCACCGTGAAATCGCAGCTCCCCGACGCGCACAGCGATTTCATCTTCGCCGTGGCCGGCGAGGAATTCGGCCTCATCGCCTGCCTCATCATCGTCGCTGCCTATTGCTTCGTCGTGATCCGCGGCCTCGCGCGGGTGTTCGAGGAGCAGAACCTGTTCGTCATGTACGCCGCCACGGCGCTGTTGATCGGCTTCGGACTCCAGGCCTTCATCAACATGGCCTCTGCCCTGCACCTGGTGCCGACCAAGGGCATGACGCTGCCCTTCATCTCCTATGGCGGCTCGTCCTTCGTCGCCCTCGCCTTCGGCATGGGCATGGTGCTGGCACTCACCCGCCGGCGTTCGGGGAGCCAGATATGAATGCGGCCCCCGCGAGCGCCACCAAGCGCCCGGCCGTCTTGAGCGCCGGCGGCACCGGCGGCCACATGTTTCCGGCGCTGGCGCTCGCCGAGGAGCTCGCGCGCCGCGGGCGCCGCGTCGTCGTGTTCACCGACACGCGCGGCAAGAACTACGCGGAGAAGATCGCGGGCATCGAGGCGATCGTGGTGCCCTCGGCCTCGCCCTCGCGCGGCGGGCCGCTCGGCCGCGCCGGCTTCCTATTCACGCTGGCACGCGGCGCCTGGGCCGCGGGCCGGCTGCTCCGGCGCTTGAAGGCCGAGATCGTCGTCGGCTTCGGCGGCTACGCCTCGTTCCCGAGCGGCTTCATGGCCGGCCGCCAGCGCCTGCCCCTGATCCTCCACGAGCAGAACGGCTATCTCGGCCTCGCCAACCGCCGCCTCGCGCGCACCGCGGCCGCCATCGGCATCGCCTTCCCGAAGGTGGAGGGCATGCCGGCGACGCCGGCCGAGATCGCGCAGGTCGGCAATCCGGTGCGCCCCGCCTTCCTCGACATCCGCGAAATTCCGTACGTGCCCTCGAACGCCAGCGAGCCCTTCCGCCTCATGATCATGGGCGGAAGCCAAGGCGCCCGCATCTTCAGCGAGGTGCTGCCGGCCGCGGTCGAAAAGCTCGACGCGGCGCTGCGCCACCGCCTCGAGATCGTGCAGCAATGCCGCCCCGAGGATTTGGCCAGCGTCGAAAGCGCCTACGCCAAGCTCGGCGTGAAGGCCACGCTCAAGAGCTTCTTCGACGACGTACCCGCGCGGCTCGGCGCCGCGCATCTTCTGGTTTGCCGCGCGGGCGCCTCGACCGTGGCCGAGATCACCGTCGCCGGGCGCCCGGCGATCTACGTGCCCTATCCGCACGCCGCCGACGACCACCAGCGCTACAACGCCGATGCGGTCGCCGCCGCCGGCGCGGGTTGGGCGATGGCGCAGCCGCAATTCACGCCCGACGCGCTCGCCGCGCGCCTGGTGGAGCTCGTCCACCGGCCGCCGGAGCTCGCGCGCGCCGCCGCCGCCGCGCGCGCCTTCGCGCGCCCCGACGCCGCCGCCAAGCTTGCCGATCTGGTCGAGAAACACTGGCCCCCGCCGAGGAACGCCGCATGATCACGTCGATCCCCCTCAACGTCGGAACGATCCACTTCATCGGCATCGGCGGCATCGGCATGAGCGGCATCGCCGAGGTGCTGCATTCGCTCGGCTATCGCGTCCAGGGCAGCGACCAGGCGGAGAGCGCCAACGTCAAGCGCCTGGCCGGGCTCGGCATCAAGACCTTGATCGGCCACCGCGCCGAGAATCTCGGCGACGCCGCCGTGGTCGTGATTTCCTCGGCCGTCAAAGCCGACAATCCCGAGGTGGTCGCGGCGCGCGCGCGCCTCACGCCCGTGATCCGCCGCGCCGAGATGCTCGGCGAGCTGATGCGCTTGAAATGGGCCATCGCCGTCGGCGGCACCCACGGCAAGACCACGACCACGAGCATGATCGCCCACATGATGGAAGCCGCGGGCTGGGACCCGACCGTCATCGTCGGCGGCATCAGCAATGTCAGCGGCAGCAATGCCCGGCTCGGCAAGGGCGACTGGATGGTGGTGGAAGCCGACGAATCCGACGGCTCGTTCCTGAAGCTCCCGGCGACGATCGCGACGGTCACCAACATCGATCCCGAGCACCTCGATCACTACGGCAGCTTCGAGAAGGTGCGCGAAGCCTTCGCGAGCTTCGTCGGCAACATCCCGTTCTACGGCTTCGGTGTGGTCTGCATCGATCATCCCGAGGTCCAGGCCCTGATCCCCAAAGTGGCCGACCGCCGGCTCGTGACCTATGGCACCTCGCTCCAGGCCGACGTACGCGCCGTGAACATCCGTTTCGCCGAGTCGGGCGCCCGATACGACATCGAATTCAAGGAACGCCGTTCCAAGGCCAAGCGGCGTTACATAGATATTGCGCTTCCGTTGCTAGGCGAGCACAATGTGTTGAACTCTCTTGTGGCTGCCGCCATAGCCTGGGAACTAGATATAGACGAGGGGGTGTTGCGGCAGGCGCTCGGGAGTTTCCAGGGCGTTAAGCGCCGGTTTACCAAGACCGGCGAGGCGAATGGGATTACGGTCATAGACGATTACGGCCATCACCCGGTCGAGATCGCGGCGGTTTTGAAGGCGGCGCGCCAGGCTTGCAAAGGCTCGGTGATCGCCGTCATGCAGCCGCACCGCTACACGCGCCTGCGCGATTTGTTCGAGGATTTCTGCTCGTCGTTCAACGCCGCCGACAAGGTGGTGATCGCCGACGTCTATTCCGCCGGCGAGCAGCCGCTGCCCGGCTTCGACCGGCAGCATTTCGTCGAGGGCATCCGCGCACGCGGCCACCGCAACGTGAAGGGCCTCGAGAAGCCCGAGGATCTGCCGGCGCTGATCGCCGACATCGCGGGCCCCGGCGACTACGTGATCTGCTTGGGCGCCGGCAACATCACGGCCTGGGCGCATGCGCTGCCCGGCCAGTTGAAGGCCCTTGCCGGCGGCAAGAGCACGGGCGGAGGGCGCGGATGAGTTCCGCCGCCGCCCGCGCGCGTCTCATCGACCGCTTGCCCAAGGTTCGGGGCGAGCTCGAGGAGCATGCGCCGCTCGACCGCGAGACTTGGTTCCGCACCGGCGGGCCGGCGGACGTGCTGTTCCGCCCCGCCGACCGCGAGGACTTGATCGCGTTCCTCAAAGGCAAGCCCGCCGACGTGCCGGTGACGGTGATCGGCTACGGCTCGAACCTCTTGGTGCGCGACGGCGGCGTGGCCGGCGTCGTGGTGCGGCTCGGCAAGCGCCTGGCCGAGATTGAGATCGACGGCGACGAAGTGAGCGCGGGCGCGGGTGCCGGCGACGTTGCGGTGTCGGCGGCGGCGCGCGACGCGGGCCTCGCGGGACTCGAATTCCTCTCGGGCATTCCCGGCACGATCGGCGGCGCCATCCGCATGAACGCCGGCGCCTACGGCCGCGAGATGAAGGACGTGGTGATCGAGTGCAAGGCGCTCGACCCCCAAGGCAGGCTCCACAAGCTGAAGCTCGACGAGCTCGGCTTCGACTACCGCCATTGCGGCGTGTCCGAGGATTGGATCTTCACCGGCGCCGTGATGCGCGGCACCAAGGACGACAAGGCCAAGATCGCCGAGCGCATGGCCGAGATCCGCCGCCAGCGCGAAGAGAGCCAGCCGCTCCGGACGCGCACCGGCGGCAGCACCTTCGCCAACCCGCCGGGCCACAAGGCCTGGAAGCTCGTCGACGAGGCCGGCTGCCGCGGCTTCAAAATCGGCGGCGCGATGGTGTCGGACAAGCACACCAATTTCCTCATCAACACCGGGGGCGCCACCGCCGCCGAGATCGAAGAGCTCGGCGAGGAAGTGCGCCGCCGCGTCAAGGCCAAGAGCGGCGTCGCCCTCGAATGGGAAATCCGGCGCATCGGCCGCACCAAGGAGGCGCGCGCATGAAGAAGCGCGTCGCCGTTTTGATGGGCGGCTGGTCCGCGGAACGCGAGGTTTCGCTGTCCTCGGGGGCCGGCTGTGTCGATGCGCTGAAGCGCGCCGGCTATGCGGTGACGCCGATCGACTTGCAGCGCGACGTGGGGGCGCTCGCCAAGGCGCTCGAGCCCAAGCCCGACGTGGTGTTCAACATCCTGCACGGCCCCTTCGGCGAGGACGGCCGCATTCAGGGCCTGCTCGACATGATCGGCGTGCCCTACACCAATTCGGGCGCCCTCGCCTCGGCGCTCGGTATGGACAAGGCCGCGAGCCGCGCGATGTTCAAGGCCGCGGGCCTGCCGATGGCGCCCGGCGAGATCTGGGACCGCACCACGCTTTTGGCCCACACCGAGCCCGAGCGCCCCTACGTGGTGAAGCCAATCAACGAAGGCAGCTCGGTCGGCGTCCACGTCGTGTTCGAGGGCGACAACATCGACCTCCGCACGATCGCGGCCGATCTCGCGGTCCATGCGCGCGTCATCATCGAGAAATACATCCCCGGCCGCGAGATCCAGGTGGCGGTGATGGGCGAGCGCGCGCTCGGCGCCATCGAGATCCGCACCAAGCGGCGCTTCTACGACTATGTGGCGAAGTACACGCCCGGTGCTTCCCAGCATCTGATGCCGGCGCCGATCCATGCCGACGCCTACCGCGCCGCGTGCGAACTCGGCGTCGCCGCCCACCGGGCGCTGGGCTGCCGCGGCGTGAGCCGCGTCGACCTTCGCTACGACGACACCAAGGGCGAACCCGGCACGCTTTATCTCCTGGAGGTGAATACCCAGCCCGGCATGACGCCGACTTCGCTCGTCCCCGAGATCGCCAAGCACAACGGCGTCTCGTTCGAGGATCTCGTCTCCTGGATGGTGGAGAACGCCGCATGCGACGCGTGAGGGACCGCGGCGGGCAGATGGATTCCGGGATGCTGGTGAGCCCCGGCGAGATCATCGCGCGCGCGGCCGCGACCGTGCCAGAGCGTCCGCCCGAGGACGCGGGCGAGGATCGCGGCGTGCGCGTCTGGACGGCATCCGCGGCCGAGGGCGACACCATCGTGGTGCCGGCGGCCATGCCCAACCGGCGCGCCCGGCGCCGGCCGAAGGACATGGTGCGCCACGCCTGGTTCTACACCACGCGCGGCGCGCTCGCCGCCGCCCTGCTGGCGCTCGCGGTGGGCGTCCCGGTCTGGTTCTTCGGCAGCGGGGCCGCCGAAACGGCCAAGCGCCACGCCGCCGACACCTATGCGAGCCTCCGCCGCTCGGCCGGCGTCGTCGCGCTCGACAAGCTCACCGTCGAGGGCCGCTATCGCACGACGCGCGATGCGCTCCGCGCGGCCCTTCAGATCAAGAAGGGCGACAGCCTCTTCGCCTCCGACCCCTGGTCGATCAAGCGCCGCCTCGAAGCGCTGCCCTGGGTGCGCACGGCGAGCGTCGAGCGCCGCTTCCCGGGCACGCTCTCGGTCAAGCTCGTGGAGCGCAACGCCATCGCCCGCTTCCGCGACAAGAGCGGCGTGGCGCTCGTGGACGAGACCGGCGCCATCATCGCCGCCCCGCCCGAGAAGGAGCACGAGAGCCTGATCCTGCTCGCCGGCGACGGAGCGCCCGCCGCCGCCGGCGCACTGATGAAGCTCCTCGAACAGCAGCCGGCGCTGGCGCGCCGGGTCGTTTCCGCTACGCGCCAGGGCCAGCGCCGCTGGGACATCGCGTTCGAGAGCGGCGCCGTCGTGCGCCTCCCCGACGGCTACGAGCGCGCCGCTTACGCCAAGTTCGCCGAATTCGAGCGCCTGCACGCGCTGCTCGCGCGCGGCACCGTGACCTACGACATGCGCCTGCCGGACCGGCTGACGATCCGCAATGCGCGCACGGCTGCGCCCGCCGTTGCGCCCGTCGTGCCGCCCGGCAAGCCCGCCGCCGCCAAGAAGCCCAAGAAAGCCGGATGAGCCGCCCAACGATGAGCGAAAAGAAAAACGGAAAGCCGCGTCGCGACATGGTCGCCGTGCTCGATCTCGGCACCAGCAAGACCGCGTGCTTCGTCGCCAAGGTCGAAGAGGACGGGCTGCCGACGGTGATCGGCGTCGGCCACCAGCCGAGCAAGGGCATGCGCAACGGCGCGGTGGTGGACATCGAGAGCGCTCGCGCCGCCGTCACGTCGGCCGTGCACGCCGCCGAGCGCATGGCCGGCGGCATGCTGAAGAAGATATTCGTCGGCCTGGGCTGCGGCCGGCCGACCACCGAGCAGATCTCGGTCGGGATCGAGATCGGCGGGCGCGAGATCGGCGCGGCCGAGCTCCGCAAGATCCTCGATCTCGGCAAGTCGCGCCAGCCGGGCCCGGATCGCGAACTTCTGCATTCGCTGCCGATGGGCTTCCGCGTCGACGACCAGCGCGGCATCCGCGACCCGCGCGGCCTGTTCGGGAAATCGCTCGGCCTCGATCTCAACATCGTCACCGCCGAGGCCGGGCCGGTGCGCTCGCTCTCCACCTGCATCGCCGGCGGCCACCTCGACGTCGAGGCCTTCGTGGTGACGCCCTACGCCTCGGCGCTCGCCTGCCTCGTCGACGACGAGATGGCGCTCGGCACCATCGTCATCGACATGGGCGGCGGCACCACCGACATCGCCGCGTTCCAGCACGGCGCGCTGGTGTTCGCCGATTCGGTGCCGACCGGCGGCGGCCACGTGACGCAAGACATCGCCCACGGCCTCTCGGCGCCGATCGCGGCGGCCGAGCGCATCAAGATCCAGTTCGGCGCCGCGGTGGCCCAGCCCGGCGACGACCGCGCCGTCATCGACGTGCCGCAGATCGGGGCACCCGAGGAAGGCCCGCCAAACCACATGCCGAAGAGTCTTCTCGTGGGCATCATCAAGCCGCGGGTCGAGGAAACCTTCGAACTGCTGCGCGCCAAGATCGAGAAGGCCGGTCTCGCGAAATCCGCGGCGCGCCGCGTGGTGCTCACCGGCGGCGCCAGCCAGCTCGCCGGCATCGAGCAGATCGCGGGCTCGGTGCTCGACCGCCAGATCCGCCTCGGCCGCCCGCGGCGCCTCCGCGGCCTCGCCGAATCGGCCACCGGCCCCGCCTTCGCGGGCGCGGCCGGCCTCGTCCTCTACGCCCTCGAACGTCACGACACCGGGGGCCTCGCCGCCCTCGGCAGCCTGATCCCGCCCAAGCCCACGCGCTCGCGGATGACCAAAGAGCGCAAACCCCAACCGGAGGGTCCCCTCCGCCCCGGAATGATCCGGCGCATCGGGACTTGGTTCCATGACCACTTCTAACCCAGGCAAATCTCCCCGCCCCGCAGCCAAGGCTCAGGCGCCGGCCGCACCGCTCCCGACTCCCAGCCGCCCCAAGGAGGCCGCCATGTCCCTCAATCTGACCCGCACCCGCCAACCGCAGGAGCTTCGCCCGCGCATCGTCGTCTTCGGCGTGGGCGGCGCCGGCTGCAACGCCGTCAACAACATGATCCGGCTCAACCTCGAAGGCGTCGAGTGCTCGGTCGCCAACACCGACGCGCAGGCGTTGGCGCTGTGCGTCGCCGAGCGCAAGATCCAGCTGGGCCTTTCGATCACCCAGGGGCTGGGCGCGGGCTCGCGGCCCGAGATCGGCCGCGCCGCCGCCGAAGAGGCATGGGACGATATCTCGGCGCAGCTCCAGGGCGCGCACATGGTGTTCATCACCGCCGGCATGGGCGGCGGCACCGGCACCGGGGCGGCGCCGGTCGTGGCACGCGCCGCGCGCGAGCAGGGCCTCCTGACCGTCGGCGTCGTCACCAAGCCCTTCCATTTCGAGGGCGCCCACCGCATGCGCCTGGCGGAAGCGGGCCTCCAGGAACTGCAGGAGGTCGTGGACACGCTGATCGTGATCCCGAACCAGAACCTGTTCCGCGTCGCCAACGAGAAGACGACCTTCGCCGACGCCTTCCACATGGCCGACACGGTGCTCTACTCGGGCGTGCGCGGCATCACCGACCTGATGGTGATGCCCGGCCTCATCAATCTCGACTTCGCCGACATCCGCACGGTGATGAGCGAGATGGGCAAGGCCATGATGGGCTCGGGCGAGGCCGACGGCGGCAATCGCGCCATCGACGCCGCCGAGCGCGCCATCTCCAACCCGCTGCTCGACGACACTTCGATGGCGGGTGCCAGGGGCCTTCTCATCAACATCACCGGCGGCCCGGACCTCACGCTGTTCGAGGTGGACGAAGCCGCGAATCGCGTGCGCGACGAGGTCGATCCCCAAGCCAACATCATCTTCGGCTCGGCGTTCGACGAATCCCTCGAGGGCCGCATCC
>Ga0268299_1001885_pt1 | contig 30255 bp, 12 predicted proteins | sample NOBtaG_FD_193484 | JGI IMG/M metagenome (GOLD analysis project Ga0268299, IMG submission 193484) | Activated sludge microbial communities from bioreactor in Nijmegen, Gelderland, Netherland - NOB reactor | ecosystem: Engineered > Bioreactor > Aerobic > Activated sludge | place: Netherlands...
AATCGATCGAACCCAGCGAGATCAGGTTGGCCGACTGGCCCACCAGCACCATCATGGTGAACGTGAACAGGAGCGAAAGCGGGATGGTCAGTGCCACGATCAGCGCGGCGCGGAAATGTCCCAGGAACACGACGAGGATCAAGAACACCAGTACCATACCGCTGATGAGAATATCGGTGACGGTTTCGACGGTGGTATGGATCAGCGCGGTCCGGTCGTAAAACGTGGTGACCTTCACGCCCGCAGGCAATTTCCACGAATTCAGGTCCTGCACCTTCGCTCGGACGCTGTCGAGAACCGGCAGGGCCTTGTACCCGCGCTGAAGCAGCACGACGCCTTCCACCACGTCGTCCCGATCGTCGATGCCGACCTTCCCCAGGCGCACGCGATGGCCGATCGACACGGTCCCGAGTGATTTCACGAATACCGGGGTGCCGTCCTTGGCCGTCACCATGACGTTCTCGATGTCGCGGATGTCGTCGATCAGTCCCAGCCCGCGAATGTTGTAGTTCTGCGAGCCGACCGTCAGATAGTTGCCGCCGACGTTGGCGTTGCTGTTGGCCAGAGCCTGCATGACCTGGGACAAACTCACGCCGTAGGAGATCAATTTTCCCGGATCGATGTCGATGTGATACTCCTTCGTCGTCCCGCCGAAGGCGGTGACGTCGATCACGCCGGGGATGCGCCGAAATTCCCGGCGCACCTGCCAATCTTGAATCGTCTTGAGCTCGGTCAACGACGTCGTGCCCGAGCCCATCAACTCGTACCGGTAGATTTCCGCGATGGCCCACCAGGGCGACAGGCTCGGCTGCACCCCGTTCGGCAGTTGCACCGACATCAGCCGGTTCAACACCTCTTGCCGGTCTCGAAAAATGTCGGTCCCGAAATCGAAGTACACCTTGATGTCGCTCAAGCCGAAGATCGAGAGGGACCGGATGTCCTGGAGACCCGGCATGCCGGTCAGGGCGACCTCGATGGGAATCGTGATCTGACGTTCCATTTCCTCGGCCGACCACCCGGGATTCTGGGTGATCAACTCGACCATGGGAGGAGACGGGTCCGGATAGGCCACGATGTCGAGAAGATGAAAGGCGTACAGCCCGCCGAAGAGAAGGGCCAAGCCCAATGCGCACAGCAGGAAGCGCTGAACCAGGGAAATTTCGACAATGCGGGCGATCATGTGGCGGGCTGGCTATCCAATGAAGAGCGCGAGGCTGCGGGCAAGATCGACTATCCTTTGGCTTCCTGTCCCTTGATGAGGACTGCGCCTTTGATGACGATCCGCTGTCCGGAGGTCAAACCATCGACGACTCGAACGTGGTCGGGCGAAATCGGCATGATGGTCACTTCCCGCTTCACGTACCGGTTATCGCCCTCGACGAGGTAGACAAACTGTTTTCCTTCGGACTCCAGCACCGCTTCCCTGGGAATCGTGAGGAGCAGGGTCGTGCCGCCCACGCGCAGGACCAGGCGGGCGAACATTTCGGGTTTCAGCTTGTTTTCCTGGTTGTTCACCCAGGCGCGCAGTTTGATCGTCCTGGTGGTCGGATCGACGACATCGCCGATGGCCGCCACCGTAGCCGGGAAGGCGATACCCGGATAGGCTTCGACCATCACCTTGGCATACTGTCCCTCTTTGACCAGGGCTAGGTCCCGCTCGTAGACGTCCGCCACCACCTGCAGCATGGCGAGATCAGCCACCGTGAACAGGATTTGACTCGGATCCCCTCCGACCGACTGCCCCGGCGTGACCGCCCGTTCGACGACGACGCCGGTCAACGGGCTCTTCAGTTCGAATCGCGAAGTGATCTGCTGCTTGTCCACCGGCTTGTTCAACTCTTCCGGAGGCACGCGCAGAGAGAGGAGCCGCTCCTTGGCGCGGCGGAATTCCGCGCGCGCCTTGACGAGCTCGTTTTCGGCCTGTTTGAGATCCTTTAACGGTAAGGCCTTGTTCTCGTAGAGATCCTTGGCCAGCTCATGAGCCCGGATTGCATATTGGAGGTCGGAATCCTCCTTGACGTACTCCGAGTAGGCTTGGGCGATGTCGGGACTGTCCACCACGAGGACGATATCTCCGGCCTTGACGCGATCGCCCAAATGGGCACGGACTTCGACCACGCGTCCTTGCAGAGGGGAGGAAATACGGGAATAGCGGTCTTCTCCGTAGGCAACCTTCCCTGACAGCGTCAGGTCGTGTTCTCCGGACCCCATTTCGACGGTACCGATTTCGACGCGCGGCCCGGATTCAATCGCCGGCGTGACGGTCTTTGGAGGGATCGCCGCGTTGGAATGAGGCGGCTGGTCTGCACGGCCACAGGCGGACAGGAGGAAGAAGGCTAAAGTTAAGGATAAGGTTGAGAAATGACTTTGACGCAAGGCACTCGGCCAAATATGGACCGAATCCTCAACCTCAGCCTTAGCCTCAACCTCTCCTGAGTTCACGAGCGAATCTCCTGACCCACTGCGCTTTCCAACTGGAACAGATTGTGTTGATACGTAAAAAGGGCCTCGATGTAATTCTGTTGAATGGTGCGGGAGGTGCGCGCCGCATCGAGTAGATCGAGAATGGTAGCCCCTCCCCGTTCATACGCACGTTCGACGATCGTCATAGTCGACCGGGCGTCGTCGAGAATGCCGCCGACGAAGGCTTCCACCAACCGCCGGCTTTGGATCAAATTCCGATAGGCGACTTCGACCTCATTTTCTACCTGATTTACAGTCTTATTCAAGTCCGCTTCCGCCGTTTGCACGGCAACCTCAGCCTGTTGGATACCGCCTTGGTTCCGGTTGAACAACGGAATGGGGATCCCGAAATTCAGCACCCATTGCTGGGGGTTGTCAGGCCCCTGAGCTCCTTGAATCTCATAGCCGGCGCCGACGGTCACGTCGGGAACCCGATAGGCCTTGGCCAATCGTAGATCTGACTGCCGCTGCGATTGGGCAAATCGCTTGGCTTTGACGTCCGGACGCAGATCGATGGCGGTCACCCGGAGCTTGTTGATGTCCGGGTCGATACGCCGGAAATCCATCTCGGTGGTCAACTCCATGGCGGTCTTCGGGGACAGCCTCAGGAGTTGCCGCAGATCGCCCCGCGCCACTTCGGCTTCCTGCAGGGACAGGATGACCTGGGATTGAAAATCGACCATCTGCAAGCGGATCCGGATCAAGTCCACTTCCGCAATATAGCCCTTCTTGAAGCGGATGGTGTTGATGTCCAGGATGCGGGCAAACCGGTCGCGGTTCTCCTCGGCCAGATTGAGCCGCCGTTGCGCCAATTGGATGCGGTAGTACGTATCCTTAACGGTAAAGCCCAGTTGCCGAACGGCGTCCTCGAAGGCCGCTTCCGCCGACTGGGTCCCGAAGGCGGCGCTTTCAATACGATACCCGCGCTTGCCGGCCAGCTCGAACAACTGTTGCACGATCATGGCGAGCTGGCCGCTATTTTTCAGGTTCAATCCCTGCGTGTACGAGCTCAGCGTCCCGATGAAGGCCACGGGATTGGGAAAGAGCGAAGCGGTAATCTCCTGCCCCTTGTTGTAGTCGATGCCGTACTTGGTGATCAGGACGGAAAGGTTCTGTTTGATGAAGAGGGCGAGCGCCTCGTTGAGACTCAGCCTGATGACAGCAGGCGGCTCCGACGACAGCCCGGGCGGTCCAGGCAACGGAGGCGGAAGAGGCGGCTCCGCGCTGGCCATGGAATAGTTGATGGTCAAGAAGCCGAAACCGACAAGAATCCAGGATAGCAACCGTCGTCGAAGGGGTGCAACGGACACGAACCGTCTCCTCGCAAGGACCCGTCAATGCGGACTACGTCGTTCCTGGGTGCAGTTCGTCCTTGAAAAATAAGGCATTATACCGTGTCTGTGAAACGAAGCAAAGAACCTCTTAAGAAACAGACAGTTAGAATCTCGACGGACAGCCTGTCCTGGAGGAAAGGGACGAAGGAAATGTGACTGGAAGGGGTAAGGATCTTGGGGCGCAAGCAGCCGTCATTCATCGAATCCGGTCTTGGCATTGGCCGAGCGGAGGTGCTTCCTGACCCTGACCCGTTCGTGATGCTTTCTCAGCAATTGACGACGAATCGCGTTCCGGTCTTCCGCAACAATACGGACAAGCCGATCGACGTCTTCCGCGTGATCGCGCACCAGCTCCGAAAGTTTCTGCATCTGCGCTTCCAACCGCTCCAGCCGGAAGAGCGCGTTCTCTAAGGGAGTGGCCCCGGACTGTTTGCCGGCGGCCGCCGCGGTCCGTTTGGCGAGGGACGAAATCACGACATCCTGCTTCATGTCTGCTCCTTGTGCCCAGTTACATAACACGTATTTCTGAGCGGTAGTATCAACCGCTCGTGGCTGGATGTCAACGAATTCGGTTTCATCTTGGTTGAGCGTCCTGCTACAATCGGCCCATGAACAGTATTTTTACGATGGTTCTCGCTGGAGGAAAGGGCGAGCGGCTGAAGCCCTTGACGGAACATCGGGCCAAGCCGGCCGTCCCGTTCGGCGGGAAATATCGCATCATCGATTTCACGCTGAGCAATTGTCTGAACTCCGGCTTGCGCCGCGTCGCCGTATTGATTCAATACAAGTCTCATTCGCTCGACCGTCACATCCGCATCGGGTGGGACGTCCTGAACGCGGAGTTGGGCGAATACATCGCGTCGATTCCACCGCAGCAACGAATCAGCGAAGAGTGGTACCGGGGCACAGCCGATGCGGTCCATCAAAATCTGTTTCTGCTGGACGGCGAACAGGCCGAGTATGTGCTGATCCTCGCAGGCGACCACATTTACAAGATGGATTACATGGAGATGTTCCACTGGCTCGTCGCCAAGAATGCCGACGTCGTCGTCGGTGCCATCGACATCCCCATTCAAGAGGCCTATCGGTTCGGCGTGATGGCGGTGGATGAAGACTACCGAGTCACGCGGTTCGACGAAAAACCGTCGAATCCCACCCCCCTCCCGAACGACCCTAACGTGGTGTTCGCGTCGATGGGCATCTACCTGTTCCGAGGCAAGAGCTTGCGTGAAGAATTGATCGCCGATGCCAAGGAAGGCACCGCCCACGATTTCGGGAAAAACATCATTCCCCGCATGATCGCCAACCGAAAGGTTTACGCCTTCAAGTTCCAGGACGCCAACCGCAAGGACGTCAAGTACTGGCGCGATATCGGGACCCTCGACGCCTATTGGGAGGCCAATCTCGACCTGGTCGCCGTGGACCCGCTCTTCAATCTCTACGATCAACAATGGCCGATTCGAACCTATCAGGGCCAGTTTCCTCCGGCCAAGTTCGTCTTCGCCCAGGACTACCAGGGCGGACGCATGGGAGTCGCGCTGGATTCGATCGTCTGCGGCGGCTGCATCATCTCGGGCGGACGCGTTCAAAACAGCGTCCTCTCCCCGAACGTCCGCATCCAGGACCATTCCGACGTACGTGACTCCGTGATCATGGAAAACGTCGTCATCGGGGAGCACAGCCGGATTCGTCGCGCCATCATCGACAAGGACGTCGTCATTCCGGCGAAAACGGAGATCGGCTACGACCGCGAAGCGGACGCCCAGCGGTTCACTGTCACGGAATCGGGGCTCGTCGTCATCTCCAAGGGAATGAAGCTGAATGCCTCCGTCGATTCACCCGGTTGACCTGATCTCGGCCCTCCGACAGAAACACCTGACGCCTGCCATCGTGTTTTTGACGTCGCGGCGCGCCTGTGACGAGGCGATGCAGGCGTTCGACCACAGCGAAGCGCTCTTGCCTCCGGCGCGCCAGGACGCCATCGCCAAGGTCCTCGAACAGGTCGTGGCTCAGTATCCGAGCATCGCGGAACACCCGCTGATCCCCACCGTCCAGCGCATCGGCGTCGCGGCCCATCATGCCGGCCACCTTCCCTCGTGGAAGATCGCCGTGGAAGAATTGATGCGGCACGGTTGTCTCGACGCCGTGTTCGCGACGACGACCTTGGCGGCCGGCGTGGACTTTCCCGCCCGCACGGTGATCATCACGCAATCGAGCATCCGCAAGGCGCGCGACTTCACCGACCTGACGATCGGCGAGGTCCAGCAGATCGCCGGGCGCGCCGGCCGCCGCGGCAAGGACCTGGTCGGCTTCGCGATCGTGACCCCGTCTCCCTATATCGACTTGAGCGTGCTCACCAAGGGACTGACCGGCCATCCGGAAGCGATCAACAGCCAGTTCGTCATCAGCTATCCGATGGTCCTAAATCTATTGAAGGCTCATCCGCTCGATCAGATGCAGTCCATCCTCGCCAAGAGCTTCGCGCAGTTTCAGCTGAACCAACGGGCCGAAGTGATCGAACAGAAATTGGACGAAGTGCACAGGCAGATGGAGCCGTACGGTCCGCGCGTCTGCACCGACTGGATCTCCCAGTGGCACATGTTCGACCAGGTGCGCCGGCAGCGACATCATCGGCCGGCTGTTCAACGCCACGAGCCCCCCGAGGTCACGGCGCGCTTTCACTTTCTAAGCCCCGGCCGCGTCGTGGGATTGTCCAAGACCCGCGGGGCCGTCCTGCGCCAATATCGAAGCAAAGGTCAGAAGAGCGCCATGGTCACTGTGCTTCGGCCTGATGGCGCGATCACGGAATGTCCGGCCGCCGTCGTCACGGACGTCTTCGACAAGGTGCTGGAGTGCCGGGAATCCCCGTCCTATCCCTGGTGCACTCCGGAGAGTTTCGATTCCCTGCTGGAAACCTTGAAGGAGCTTCCCGGCCGTTTGCCGACCCTGCCGATTCTCGTGTCGAAAGACGATGAGCTGATTCCGGACTCGATCGTGCAGACGCTGGGGGACTTTTCCTGCCCTACCTGTCCGTCGCGTTCGGCCTGCCAAAAGGACTATGCCAACGCCTCCAAGCTTCGACAGGAACAGCAGCGGCACATGAAATCGATTCAAGCCCTGCGTACGAGCCTCTGGCACCGGTTCCAGGAACGAATCGAAGCGCTGCAGAAATTCGGCTACCTCACGGCCACGGCGCAATTGACGGAAGCCGGCGAATGGGCGCGACTCATTCGGATCGATCATTCCCTGCTCATTACGGAACTGATCCGCGCAGAGGCCTTCATCGGCGGGGAGCCGTCGCTCCTGGCGGCGGTCATGTCGAGCATCGCGCACGACGACGACCGGCCCGGCATGTTCCCGAGAATCAGCCCGGGCTTGGCCTCGCTCTTGGGACAAGTCAGAAAGCTCGCCGAATCCCTCACTCCTTATGAAGAACCCCCGTTGCTGCGCGCGGACATCGCGGCGGTGACGGAACGGTGGATCGGCGATCCGAACCTCACATGGATCGGCCTCTGCAAAATGACGACGATGGCCGAGGGAGACATCTACCGCCTGCTGGCCAGAACCCTGGAATTCCTGTCTCAGTTGCACGGGCTCAAGGATACGCATCCACAGCTGGCCGACTGCGCGTCCAGAGCCATCGCCGTCCTGCGGCGCGGCGTGCTGGAGGAACTCCCGTGACCGCGTTCCTCGTCGCTCGTGAAGCGTATCTCGTCCGAAATCTAAAACGCTTCACGTTTCACGCTGCACGAATAACGAGAGAAGAATGACGACTGACGAACTGGAAAAACTGCTCGCGCAGCAACCGATGGCCCTGTTGCATCGCCTGGCCCGTGGCCGGATTCACCGGCACTTCCGTCTTGGTAAACGCCGGCTGATCGATCTGCTGATCCGCCACTCGGCGGAGAACCGAACCGGCTTCGAGTCGGACGTCATGGCGCTGATCGGGGAGCGGCCCACCGGGCCGGCAGCTCCGCCTTCATCTCCACCGACGCCTCGCCCTTCTTCGCAAGGCAAGACGCATCACGCGCCCCGTCCCAAGTCCCATCACCATGAACCGGAATCGCACGAGCCGTCGGTCTCTCTTCCTGAATGGTTGTCGGGAATCGGCGTGCCGCCGCCGCAGCCGTTCGTACCGGATGCCTGGCAAGTGGAAGCCATCGAGCGGTTGCAGCAGACCGACGTCGTCGTCAGCGTGCCGACCGGAAGCGGCAAGACCTATGTGGCGGTAGAAGCGGCCAGGCGCGCCATGGAAGACAACCGCACCGTCATCTACACGTCGCCGCTCAAGGCCCTGTCCAACACGAAGTTTACGGAATTCTCACGCATCTTCGGAGCGGATCGAGTCGGCATCCTCACCGGCGACCGGCGGGATAACGGTCAGGCTCCCCTGCTGATCATGACGACGGAGATCCTGCGCAACCTCCTGTACGACGCGGCCGGGGGCGAGATCGACTTGCGCCTCGACACACTCGGGCTGGTCATCATGGACGAGTCGCAATATATCGCCGATCCGGAGCGAGGGGTTGTCTGGGAAGAGACGATTATTTTCTGCCCGTCGCAGGCCCGGTTGCTGCTTCTGTCGGCATCGATCGGCAATCCGCAAGACATCGCCGACTGGCTCACATCGATCCGCCCGGTCCCCTGTCACTTGATCAAACACAGCAAACGAACCGTGCCTCTAAGGGCAGGCTACCTCCATCCCGACGGCAAGCTCGTGCCGTTGTTCCGCACGCTCGGTATACCCCACGGTCACGCAGGCCATTGGCACCCCGAAGCCAAACGGCTCTTTGCCAGGTACGAAGAAGAAACCATGCCGTCCGGGCGTCGACGCTGAGGGAACTTCACCCTTCCGCGTTGATGGCTGTCCCCTTTATTTCGAATTTCGGATTTGCCAGGGGGACAATGGCAGGGCCTGTGGAAAGGGATACTTGAAGAGGGGCCTGGATTCCCGCTTTTGCGGGAATGACAACATTATTGTGGTTTCGAATTTCTGATTTTCGTACTTGATATTTGGAGTTTGGCTTTTCCATCTTATGGTTTCGGATTTCGAATTTCGGATTTCTTATCTCGAATTTCTTATCTTGGTATTTGGGATTTGAGTTTTGGAACTTGTCCGGAGCCAGGACAGGCACCCGCCTCAGCCAAGGTGACGGCGGGAGCCAGTCCCCGCTAGAAGATCAACGTGAGACCGGCAGTCAGGCCGTGCCGGAGGGATTGAAACTCCGTGAGGGGAAAGGATTGGGATGAATCGTTCACCGGGTAGACCGTGAGATTCCCGCTGATGAGCTGATTCCAGAACACGCGATATCCTACGTCCGCGGCGAAATTCTTCATGAACTGAAACCGAAGTCCGATGTCGGCGTCCGCTCCGATGCCGTAGCCGGTCATGGCGAAGCTCGGGTTCTGCTGCAAATCGGGCCGCAAATGGTGCTGGTCCTTGTTGTCGAGATAGCTGGCCGGAATAAAAGCCGCGGTGCCGTGGATGCTGATCCGGCGAGTGAACTTATACTCGGAGGTCATGCCGACTCGAAATGAATGCCAAGACGTCGTGTTCGTGATGACGGTCTGCCCCTGATTAGTGCTCGTGCCGGGAGGCAGGCAAGTCAGTCCTGGAATCGCGGCCGGATTGCAGACGATCTGGGCCACCCCGACCGCTTGATATTCCGTGTGCCAGTATTGATACCCGCCGAAGACGTCGAGATAGCCCCGGTGGTGGGCAAACTCGGCCACGCGCCCGCCCAAGTCGGCGTTCACATACCACATCGAGTTGCCGTTGATGTTGCTTTGCGTGCTTGAGAACAGTTGCTGCCCCGCTCCATAGTCGTCGTCGGTCAGGCGGCCGCCGCCGATGTTCGCGAATCCGACGTTCAGCTTGGTGAAGACTTTCGGAGAGAGCCAGAATTTCCCGGCCACGTCGATCACGTTCGTGCCGACGTCCTGATAATCCAACTTGGAGGTGGGGTTACCGAGACCTGGAACGGAAGAAGCATTGTGCGCCCACTTCGTTTCGCCGACGCTGATCCAGGTACCGATGTTGATTTCCGTTGCGGGCCGCCGCCGCTCATCTTCAGGCTCCTGGGCCTGCGCGAGACCGATTGAACCGGTCCAGACCAAGCCGGCGGCCAGCAGGGTTCTGCCCGCCGAGAGGCTCCACTTCATCGTCTCGCTCCGCCTCGCTGAATGATGACGGTATCCACGCAGCGCTCGACCGTATCGGGCATGACACGCTGGCAGGCTGAGCGAATGTCTTCGAGGACGAAATGACGTTGCAGGTAGGCGGTCAGCCAGACCAGCCAACTACCGAGCGCAAAGGCCGCCACGATTCCGACCGTCCATCGAATGACCGTCGCGACAGTTCCGGTAGTTCCGGAACGAGGCTGCGCTGATTCCACAGCCGGCCGGTCTGTCCGAATCGCCTGCTCAACCGTCTGATCGACCACCTGGAGATTGGGCATAGCCAGTCCTCACGAATGAGCGTTCCGATGAATGCCTCGAAAGTCAGAGCTTTCATCCTACTGGAGTGGCTGGCTTCTGGATAGAGTTTTTTCCGAATGAGGCGATCTCCCTAGTTAAGGGAGTAGGCTAGCGCTGGTCTTCTTCCCGTACCAACCGGTGATCATGAAGGCTTGGAAAAATCTGGGAGATCTCAGCACCACCCGCAATGGCTGCGGGTGGTATTACCGGCCACGGCGGCCGCTCATTCGGGGCGCTAGCGTGGCAGGCCGATCTTTCAATCAAAGAGATGCTTCTTGTCGTACCTTGTCGCACCGTGTAGTATGGTGTCGTACGGTGTTCAACCCATCACGACCTGTGATGAAAAAGCCCACCCTCACATTGACTCTGGACTACTGGCAGGATGAGGACTGGTACGTCGGGCAGTTGCGTGAGATTCCCGGTGTGATGTCTCAGGGCGAGACGTTGGAGGCCTTACAAGCGAACATCCGTGATGCCTACGAGCTGGTGGTGAAAGACCGCCGGTCTCGTCGCTCCCATCCATCCCGTCCCCGCACCAAATCCATTCCCATCTGTGTTCCCGCTTGAAACGTCGGGAGTTTATTCGTCGTCTGCAAGCGGAGGGCTGCACGCTCACGCGCTCGGGCGACGGGCATGATCTGTACTACAATCCAGCGACCGATCGGTCAGCTCCGGTTCCCCGGCATGCCGAACTGGCGAATACCCTCTGCCAGACCATCCGGAAGCAACTCGGGCTCCCGAAAGACTAAGAGAAGCCGCCGGTGATCGTGCGCGGCCCACGGCCCTGACCCTGCTGTTTCCTCGGTGGTGGCATGGATGTCATGCTCGATCCGAAGCTGGAAGGGGAAATCCCGATCGATGACGTGGAAGGGAGTCCAAGACTCGACACGGCGCTGTGTCTCGACAAACGTCTACACTGCGTCCACACCATCGTTTCTCGCGGACCGTCTCAGTTTCCCTAAGTTATTGATTTAGTGGTGCGCCCGACAGGACTTGAACCTGTAACCCCCAGATCCGTAGTCTGGTGCTCTATCCATTGAGCTACGGGCGCGTTAGAGGAAGTGTTGAGTTATAAGTTCTTAGTTTTGAGTTCGGAAGCGGATAGAAAAACCAAGAGCGAGAACCATATCAGAACTCAACTTCCGGCAAATTAAAAACTCAACACTCAACATTCAAAACTGGCTACCGCAAGACAGCGGTTATACAGGGCCTTACCCTGATGGGTCAAGGGAGCAGGAAGCCGACATCGAAGGGTGCATGGCAAAAAAGAGGGACGGAATCTCAACTTGTGTCAGCCTTGCTCGCCAGTCATCTGCACTAACTGAATGAGGTTTCCGCACGTATCGTCGAAGACAACTATCCTCACAGGTCCGGCACCCATAGGTTCTTGGGTAAATCTCACGCCCATGTGCTTTAGTCTTTTGAACTCGGCATCTATGTCATCGACCTGGAATGATGTCGCCGGAATCCCGTCCTTCACCAACGCATTCTTGTACGGTTTCACCGCAGGGTGATCGCTCGGCTCAAGCAACAGCTCCGTCCCGTCAGGTTGCTCTTTCGACACAACGGTCAACCAGCGATGTTCTCCCATCGGAACATCGTTCTTCACCTTGAACCCAAGCGTATGGGTATAGAAGTCCAAGGCCTTGGCCTGGTCATCGACAAAGATGCTCGTAACGTAGATTCGCATGACGGTTCCTTTCAAACATTCTCGAGTGCCGCACCGTGCTTCATGTTGGGCCGGCCGCTCAACAGGCGCAGCCTCTCTTCATGAGAGCTGCGGGAGAAACACCTCCCGCACGTCCTCAATCCGCTTCAGTTCTAGGACGGTCAAGCCGGCTTGCTGGATGAACAGGCCATGGGTCCCATTCACAATTCGGTCGAGATGGGGGAGACGCAGCCGAGTTTGATATCACGGTGGACATTGAAATGGGTATTGTGAGAGGTGCTTGCCCTGAATCCTCCTCTTTGTGTGTCATAACCTCTCTAAGCGATGCGAGAACGCCGCTGGCGGACTTTGTCAACAGCTACAAGTGGAGATTCTTCTGTCGGATCATCGATCGTTCCACACGCATTCCCTAGACCTTGCTCCCTACGCAGGCAGAGCAACCTGATACGTGACAATGACGATCAGATCATCAATCCACTCAGACGGCGGACCCAATGAGGTCGTGTTCACTCGGACCGTCCACTCACCAGGACTGACTCCTTGTTGGTATTCGACCCCTCCACTCGGATTTCCGCCATAGAGATTGTCCGCTGATGCCAGCGTGACATCCCCGGTCCTTTGTCCTCCCTCCACTGTCGCATCGGTATCAGTCCATGTCGACGGACTTTTCACCAGCGCGACCATCTCGATCTTGGAAATCATCGGTTCCAGACCACGAGAAAAATATGGGAAGCGTTTTTCGGAAAGATCCAACTTTAAGACCGCTTCATCGGCCTCGGTCGCCGGTCGCAGGAAGGCATTCCATTCCGTGGGAAACTCGTGCATGGCTGAAAATGCTCTCCGCAGCGGAATCCCTTCGAGCTCTGATTGGAGCGACTTCAATGCGGCATCGCGCAGCAGATCCCCGCCTTCTCGAGCGGTGTACCGTAAATGGAGAACGACATCCGTGATGGTCGACCAATCGAAAGTCGGAGCCGCGCTCGTGAGCGTCAAGTTCCAATCACTGATCGCGCCGGTGCCTTCGAATGGTAGGTAACGTTCATCCCGATGATCTGCGGCAAAGAGGCCGGCATCATCACGACCACTGCTGACGACGATCGATTGGACAGCACCGGTGTGAAATTGAAATCGTTGATCGGTACTGCCTTCGGCTACAACCATTGGATAGCCGTCGGCAGCGTTGGGGTCCACCCTAGTTCGGCTGGATACCAGGCTCAGCCGAGCGGGTACGGTGGTATAGGGCCCGGTCACACAGGGGATTGATACGGACACCGACTTGATGCGGCGCAGATAGTGGCCCGGGTAGTCGACGTCGAACAACGCTTCGGGAACCGAGAACTCGCATGAGCCCGCGGTCTGCAATTGTAGCAAGGCTACCGGGTCGAGCAGTGCGAGCGACACATGCTTGGTAATCTCGTACTCGCGCACGTTGTTACCCAGATACGCTGTATCCATACGCTCCAGGTCGTACTGCAGGCGCTCCCCGGCCAACAATCCCTTCTTCAGGCTGTCCCAGTAGCCAAACTGGATGAACGTGGCGTCCGGCAGCGCCAGTTCGTGGCGATAGGCGCGTTCAGTCTGTTTCGCGAGGTCGTACGCCAACTGGTAGCTCTGAAAGTAGAGCGACGACAACTGGCCGGCCATCCATTGGTAGAGCTCCACGTTCGTGAACTTCTGCTCCATGAACTCGCGCACCGAACGCGCATTCTCGATCTGGCGCTCGTGGTTGTTGAGGTCGCTTTCGGCCAAGGCCACGCGGACCTTGGCGGCTTCGATCTGCTTTGTGATCTGTTTAACTTCCTTTTCCGCCACGGCGTGTTGCTGAGTCCATTCTTGCGCTCGGCGCTGCCAACCGGAGGTGACACCGAGTACTGAGGATCCTATGGACGCTGCGACGCCGACAAAATCCAATGCTCTTGCACCCAGCTCTTGTGCCTTGGCCAGTTTGGCCCCGTCCACGGGGTCGGCTGTGGCGACTGGACTTGCTGCGACTCCGGATGCACCGGTGGTTACCCGTGGGACCATCGCTAACCCTGCACCGATGAGCGCCACGGTAGAGGCTGCGAATTGCTTGGCCCCGGCGGTAAAAAGTAGTACGACCTGCTCCTTCTCCTGAGGTAGCCAACCTGCTTGGATCAGCCCGTCGTAATAGTTTTTTCGTTGTTCAACGACAGTCAAGCTGTGTTCCGCTGCTGTCAAGCTATGGCGTGCCTCTTCAATAGCCAGCTTTTTCACCTGGCGCACCGCTTCAAGCACCGCTACCTCCTGGTTCGCACGCAGCATTGAAAGCGATTCAGCATCCGTCTTCTCGAGCGCGCTCAGCAGTGCACTGCCCAGCCCCCGTACCGTTTGATTGAGGACATAGGTTTTCTGCAGCATCCCTGCGAACCGGTAGTGCGGTAGCGGTGCGCTCAGGTCGGCCAGCGCGCTCGACAAATCGATGCCCGCTGCGCGGGCACGCACGAGCATGCCGGGGTCGATCGGCGGTTCGAACAGCGGAAGCTGACGGACCACGCCTTCAATGTTCATGCAGTGGCGGATCTTGAACAGTCGGTCCTCCACCCTGTCCCAGTACGCCAGCAACTTCTCGTTGGGGGGAATACAGAAGTAGAAACCCGGCGGGCTTGAGGGCGTGGTCGGTACGCCGATCGGAGGAAGAGGGAACAAGAGGTTGGCCCAAGGATAGGCTGCCGTGGTGATGGGCGACTTGGGCGAGGCGATCGTACCGGGTTGGAAGATCAGGTTTTCCATCTGCACCAGTGGGTTATTCAGCACGCTTCCGGCGAGATCGCCGCGCACTTGTTCATACGTCGTCGTCACCGGCACGCTGCGCGGTGACAATGAGTCAGGCCGCTCGCCAAGCAACTCGAGTGCCAGCACGTAGAGCTGCGTCGCTTCATTGACCGACTCAATGGTGTCACGCCGGAACAACTGGTCGCCCCATGCGATCAGGTTGTCGAGGTACTTCATGACCAATGTCTTCTGGTACGCCGTGGTGCGGAGTTCCGCGATGCCATGCGGATCGAAAGGATCTGCCACAGAAGCTGCGATCTGCTCGTCGTACTGCGCTCGTGCTTCCTCGACCTCCGGGGAGTCCTCTGTGGAGGCCGCCAGCGCCAGAAACTCTTCGATCGGCGCGTCCGGGTCGCGGTAGAACGGCTTGATCTTCCAGAAGCGCAGCGGATCGGTCTCGTCGCTACGGTTAGTCGGGTCGAACATGAAGTGGAACCAACGTCGCGCTTCTTCGAACCGTTGGTTCTGAGAGAGTCGGGTGGCGATCAACATCGGCACATGAAAAAAGATCTCCCAGTTGTACATGGAGTAGGCGCCGCCGATCTCGAAGTCGATGTCTTGGATCGGATACGGTTCGAGGACACTTGAGGTCGGTAAATAGGTGTTAGCGAAGAAGTCGGTGTTTGTTTTCTGCTGGCGCACCAACCGAGGCGCCGAGCCCTTGGGGTCTGGATCGAGCAGACCAGACACGCCGGAGCGTCGTAACTCGGCCATAAAGTCACAGACATATGGATGGTAGAACAGGGAAAAACGGTATTTGGTTGTTTGTGGAAAGGTCATTGTGTCCGAAATCAGTGTGACCTCACCGAGTTGCGTTTGGCTGTGTTGAAGGCCGGCGGTCGTCAGGTCCGCAGCCAATGAGACTGCATCTGTTGTGACCGTGGTGCGCGCCACGGCGGATGGGGCTGCACGCCGATCGCTCGTTCGCACCAACCGGGCACGACTCTTGTTTGCAATGATCGGTGGGTCCTGCTGTTTGTCCCAGGGAATGTCGGGCTCGAAAGGGGGATCTTCTTTGGGCGGTTCGAAGACGTCGGATTCGGACACAGTGGTACCGACATTGGATGGTTCCACCGTATCCGACTGCGAGAAGCGATCGAACTCGGCAACCAGCTCCGGCATGACATGGAAGGTTCGCTTGTCGTCGTCGAGGAAGACTCCGTGCTGGGATGCAAATTCGCCGTATTGATGAGGATAAAGGTAATTTGCAAAGGTACCGGTGTCAAACCATCCATCTCCATTGTCGTTGGCGATTCCTATGCCTTCGGCGGGAACCTTGCCAAGAACATCCACCGCTTCGGCCTCACCAATTAAACGCTTGGAAGCGTCCAATTGCCCTTTCATCAGGGTAAGCGGTGTGGCCGCTCCTAAGACATCATTCCCGGTTGTGAGGAAAAATCGCATTCGCTGAACAATGTTGTTCACCGGCGCGACGACGGGTGCATCCCCGTACTTGTCATTGTTATCCACGTTTACTATCCCGGAGCATGGGTCCAACACGAAACGCCCAAGGAGATTAGAGGAAGCGGGAGAGTCTGAATCCCACATAGATTTATATGCTTGTCGGCATTCAATCGTTAGCGGTACCTGATCGGCTACTCGAAAGCACGTGAGCCATTCACCTGCGGAGCTGATACCTGATTCACTTCGTGAAAAGAAATCCAATCCATCCCATTTTCCGTAGCCTTTAAGGGAATCTACAGACAACGTGCGTGCCCCCCACTGTTCATGAAGCCGCTCGATCCACGCGAGTTTCATCTCGAAGAAGTTCGTCGTCGAGCTTTCGTCTCCTTCCGCTTTTTGTACCACAACGGGCCAAAAGACATACAGCCGCCGGTTCGACACCGCCAGAATAACGTGGTTGCCCTCAATGTCGGTATCGAGCTTTTCCCATGGAGTCCATTCCCGCCCGTCGATCCACTGACGGTAGTAGTACTCGCGGGGATGAGATTTGGTGCGCGCGACCACGTGGAGGATGTCGATTGTTCCATCACCATCTTCTTCGAAGTGGTGGTAGAGACCCATCACCTCCATACGCGCGATCTTGAGGAGCCCCTCAAGGTATGCCGTATAGGCTTTTTCGGCTGCCACATTATCCAGTTCGCCTTGCAGCAACGTGTTCTCGAGTTGCTCGAACAACGGGCTCTTGTCAAGACGGAGTTCCGGCTCAATCCAGTTCTCGGGATACAGGAAGACCTTGCGTGCCGCTTCCCAGACCCGGTAGTTCTTCATCCATTCCCACTGGTCACGATCGTCACGAGTCAGTTCAATCCCCTCCTCGAGGTTCAGAAAGGCGCGCTGCACGAACAACTGCACACTCGAGATTGCCTGCTTGATGCGCGAGGTGAGCATGCACGGGGCCATTTCGACGTCGATCAACAGATCGGCGTACAGGTCCTCCTCGTCCTCGTACTTGGCCTCGTGCGCAATGAGGTACGCAACCAATGCGGCGCGCTGCTTCTCGCGGACGGGATCGCGCAGTGCGCGCGCAATCGCGGGCCAATGCGCTTCGTCATGTTTGGACTTGGCCGCAAGCCTGAGCTCCTCGGCCTCGGTGGCGCCAACGGCGGCAGTAGCCCAGCGATCGGCCTGAGCCGCCGATACGCCAAGCCGTCCGATCAATGCAAACGCATCGACAAGTCCTCTCAGGACACGTCCGTCGCGCCAGTCGAACGGGAATGCCGGGGCGAAGGCTGTTGTCAGGGCTTTGATATCATCGAGCAGCCAACCTGTCCGGGTCGCTAGCTCCGTGAGGAACGTGTCCTCTGCGACGGCCGGGTCTTCCAGCACTTGCAGCAACTCAACCAGACTCGGCTCGCCGCCCGGCAGATCGGTTGCTAGGGCGGCCAGATCCACCAGGCGTGTCCAGGCGTTCCAGGTCCCTGGGCCGACCACCTGCGAAACTATCGGTAGCGCCAGCGGATTCAGCAAGCCGTTTCGCACACCGACGTCGAAGAGCCAGACCTGTGCGTCGATTTCGACGTCGAGCTGACTCAGCACCAGTGCAGTCTTGTATATGCGTCGCAGCGCCGCGAACGCCTCGGGATCGTCGGCCAATACAATTTCGCCGGCTGTGGTATCGATGTAGGGGCTGTTTCGCAGCCCCGCCAGGCCAGGCACCTCCCTGCCATCGACGGTCATCCGCAGGCGTAGCGCCAAAAGATCCTGAACTGAGTCCAGTTCCCGGCTACTGAAGCCGGCTACTTTTTCGATGATCACGGCGTTGCCTTGGGTTTCCTGCAGATAGGGGGCCAGACTGGCCACCATTGCATTGAAACGCCGTTCAACAGGGTGGCTGATCAGGGCCGCCGCGTCGAACGTGAAAAGGCTTCCCAAGTTATCCGTCAGCACCGCTTCGAGCTCAGCGTGGTTGGAGGCGTCGGCCTCGGTTCGCAACGCGGTCATCACTGCGGCCACCGCGTCGGCGGATAGGAGCACGGCGAGATACTGCGCCGTAATGTCCCCGATCGGATCGGCGACGACCGCATAGTCGGCTTTCACCCGTACGAGTCCCTCTCGCATTTCAACGAGAGTCTGTCCGATGGCCTCGTCGGTGACGCCAACACTCGTCTCGGCCAACGAGTCATGCTCAAGCAGATAGTGAAGCTCGATGAGCGAGAACTCCGATGCGCGTATCGCCTCCACCGCCTCGACAAATGCGATGATGGTGTCGGTCGTCGTCACATCAAAGGGATCAACCCCAACCAGGCGCAGCAGGCCGAGCAACTCGTCCACCGTCAGCTTGAGGCTACGCGCCAGGCTGACATGCCGGTAGAGTGCCGACAACCCATCCAAAGTTGCCGTCGTTCCGGTCACAACCCGTTCGACGTTTGGCAGGCCATCAACAGTTTCATCAAGCAACACGGCAAGCTCTTCGGCATCGATGACCAATGCCGCCTGCAGGATGGAGCGCACGTCGTCCCAGTTCACCGTGTTGGCCAGCGCAGTCCGGGCGGCGTTGAGGGCGAGCGGGAACTCCGGTTCCTCAGCCGTGGCATCCACGGCACGATTCAGATACACGCGGTCGTATAAGGACTTGACCGGCACGTCTTTTTCCGGTCGGTCGGCAAAGGTGTCGATCGAAGCCCACCAACTCAGCAGATCGAGCAGGGGTGCATGAGTCAATGTCTGCACTCGATCGAGGTCTGCCAGCCGACCTAAGCCTTCGGCGTCAAGCGTGGTAATGTTCAACGCGTGCAGCGTCTTATCCAAGTCGAGCATTGTCCAGCCGCGGTTGCGCCACAACCGTAGAAAGCGCTGCATATCCCCAAGGGTTTCGTCGCCCGATGTACCACTCAAGGGAACAATCGTCATCTCATCAGTATTACAGTCGGCACCCGTGATGCGAATGCCACCCGAACCCACGAACCGGCTGTGCAGCAGATCGAGCAGTTGCTCGTAGTCGATGTTTGCGAGACGAAGAAAGGTGGAAACGACCGCAAGGTCGATCTTGTAATCGGTTCCGTCCGGAGTCGCCGACTCGTAGCCCCAGTACTCCCATACCTCGTGCCGTGCTGCGCCCGTCAGGATGTGCCATTGCGGCATTGAAAATTGCAGGCGCTCCGCATCGACGGCCTCGTTGCGTGGCACCGCTTGTCTGCGCAAGGCTTCCATCAGGTCCGAACGACGGACGCCGAGATGCTCGAAATAGACGCGGCCCAGCTCTCCCCACAGGTCGAACGGTAACATATCGGGAAATACTGCCTTCGCGAGATGTCCATCATAGGCCTGTGGTTTCAGGAACTCAGGATTGGCCATCAGTTCGGGACTGGTCGCAGTCGTCGCTTTGGGCACGTGCGCCGCGTTGCCGCTGCCGTCTGAGTTCAGGACGCGCACTTCCAGGATCTCGGTGACCAGATCCAGATACGGCATGACGGTGTTGGTGTTGTCGCACGACAGCTCGATGCGCTGAATATCGGGCCTGAGCTCGCTTAAGCGCTCGAACGCCGTTTTCCGTCCGAGATCGTGACCGTCCAGCCAGGACAGCAAGTCGACCAGGTAGGCCGCCGGGCTGTAGATCGAGCGGCAGTGCTCGCAAGAGCAGTAGTCCACGTTGCCGAACAGCGAGGCCCAGGTCGGGTCGCTTTCGACATCGGTCGAAGGAATTCCAACTGCGCCGACGAACCCACCGCCCACGACCGGATGCATGAGACCGTAGGCGCCGGCGGTACGAGCGATCTGAAACTGGGCATTACGATGGACGGTGTCTGCCATGACCTCGCCGCCGAAGGCTGCCGCAGTCTTATGCCGAAATGTCGAGCGCGATTGGCGACTGATCGCCAGTGCTGATCCATAGCCGTGGCTGAGCAACGCATTGACGACCGTCTCCTCCTTGCCCCGCGGAGCCATCCGCGAGACGCGCTGCACGGTGGCCAGTTCCGCTTCGAGTTGCGCGCGATTCCAGCCCGGCTGCAGAACGATACCCCCGGCGTTGAGCCGGGACTTGATATTAGCCGTAAGCAGATTGAAGTCGGGGTTCATGTCGAGGAAGCGCACCGCGGTGGACGACTGCCAGGCGGGCAGAGTTTTCAGTGTCTTGGCCACGTGCGCCGTGGGGAAGGCTCTCGCGCTGCGTTCCTTCAACAGCGCGATGTAATTGTCTCGGCGCTCGGCCGCCGTCCTGCCTTTGATGTTCGGCGGGGTTCCCACCGGCTTCCCGTTGACTTCAGTCTGCAGCAATTGCCGCCATCCCTCGGTGCCCAACGTTGCGGTTTGCGCCCCGTGTCGCACCCCGCTCGTACGCAGGGCCTGCACCAGTGGTGGATGGTTGGCGGCCAGCGTGCCGAGTTGCAGCGAGAGCTGAAGATCGGCGACCACGGCATCGCCAAATCCGGGGTCCTGACGTAGCGCCTTCCAGAGCGCCTGCACCGGGCCTTCGTGGTCGGCGTAGCGCGCGATGAATCCCGCTTGTTGGGCAGGCGTCGCTCTGGTGCAGGTGGCCAAGAGCTTACCGAGTGAGCCCGGCGTGTTGTGCGAGGTGCTCAACTCGACAGCCAGACGGCGCAATTGTGAGATCGTGGCATCGGCTCGCTGACCGGCAGCGTGTGAAATAAGATTGGACTCGGCGGCGCCTGTCAACGCACGTCGCAGCAGCGTCGTAGAACGCCGCAACAGGCGCGGCAACGCAGCAGTGTTCTCGGTTCGAACGAGGCCATAGAGTGATTCGTGTTCGACCGTGGTGCGCTCGGCCAGGCGCCTCGCCGCGATCCAGGCCGTCACACTCTCGCGTCCGATGCCGGTATTGCGCACCAGTAACGCCACGTCGTCCGCATCCAGTTTATCCAACATGGCGCCGGCAACCTGCGGGGCCAGCACCTCGGTTACCCGTGCATACTCGGAAGGCCCACGGAACTTGGGATCGGTGACGCTGAGATCCAGGACGGCGTGAGCGCTTGCACCGATGATGATGGGCGACACGGCAACGATCACTTGATGATCAAAGGCTCGGACGAAGAGATCGATCTTGCTGACGCCGTTCGGCAGTGGATAAGTAATTGCGTATTTGCCCCGGTCGTTCGTGGCCACCTCGACGCCCAGAGGCACTTCACTGCCCACCCGGCGATGGAATGCTCGGACCAGCATCCCTCTGATTGGCGAGCCATCGGCGTGCAGCACCGTACCAGAAACCCGGCGACCCGCTGGGACCTCACCACCAGGGAAATCAGGGAGATCCGGGTCGGGAACATCAGCGATCTCCTGATCGAGCGCGCCTCCGTCAACGAGCGCTTGATTGATCGCCGTGGCGGTCGCCTCATCGACCGTACCAGTCCCGGGCAATTTGTGTGCGAGTTGAAATTTGCGTACCGCCGCGCGTGTGGAGGCTCCAAAACGCTGGTTCTTTATTTCAGGACCAGCAATGCTGAAGCCAAGAGATGACAACGCCTGATGGAGGTCACCAACCTCAGTGCGCTTCATCTGGGTTTTTAAGGGGAAGACAACGGGCTTCATGGCAACCTCCGTGTTGCGCAAAACAGTGTCTTTGTTCCCAGAAGACTTCAGAATCCTCTGCTTCATCTCCAACGGGTAGCCAAACTGGGGATCAATTCACTTTTGCACTCTAGGAAACCTGCCTGCCCCCTTTTTCTATTCCATCAAGGCGGAAATCTCACCTGGTCCACTCCCCCAATGATGTCATCCGTGTAAACTCCCCGACGATAACCAAGTATTGTCGCTCCCGAAAGTGAGTGTAAGCGAGGCGCGAGAGGTTTCCACCCTAGAGCCCACGCTCCAATGCTTTCGATCCAACCTGTGGGAGCAAGGGTGCTGCATCCAGCTAGCTCTATTGTTTCTAGACTGAGACCGGCAGTTACAATTCTATTGTGGAGATCATCAGCAGTCTTTCTACCCAATATGTATTGATTTGCATGTCCAAAAAAAGTAACTTTGCTCGCTTCAGGAAACCGTTCCATCCCGCCCAAACTCACCACCGGTGCGCCACGTTCTGTTGCAATCCTACGAGCGTCTGAAAGCATGTAGCCAATGTCATTGGTGCCCGCACGAGTAATCGGCACAATAATTTCTTCTGCATACGGTTCCGCCCGATAGATGCTCTCCGGCTTCCCAATTGCCTTAGGTACAAGCTCGTCAATGAACTCATTCTCAATAGGACGGATAGAGCCGACAAAATCGGTATCGGGCTGAGACCAAGTAATTGCTGTACTGGCAGTGCCTGATGCATGAGCACCACCAACATCAGGGGGATCAGGAAGAAAAGTAGAGGGTCGCGGTCTGGAAGCTGCTAGGCCTGGCGCTGTGCCAACTAGCTCTGCAGACACTGCGATAAGTCCGTTTTGGAATAGTTTGCCTCTAGCGAGATCCCTTTCATATGGATCTTCACTAAGAAACGCTGGGGCGGCTTCTTGTACGGTTTTTGTAGCCGACGCCTCAAGAAGCTTGCCTGGATTAAGGTCTTGAAGCGTAGTGTTTTCTAAAACGTTCGCCCAATCTTCATACGTCTTTGAAGCAAACGTATTGAAGGTATCTATAATTTCGTATACTGCCAGCTCTTGCCCGAGGGTAAATGGGTCGCCTTCCACAGTCCCCTCTTCAATGCCTCTCATGCGCTGCTGCATAGTATCCACAAACTCGGACCAGGCACTCCGGCCATCAGGGTCAACAAAATTTGTGGGACTGTTGGCGAAAGCGACATATGTTGACAGGCCAGGTGTTCGAGCAGCCGATGGATCCACGCTGCACCATCTACCCAGCCACGGCGCGTAATACCTGGCACCATGATAATACAGACCTGTTTCTTCATCCCGCTCCTTTCCTGTGTAGCGATACCGTTTGGGGCTCACTTCGATTGCACTGTTTGTCGCGCGATAAGATGTCGTCCCATACGGATGGTATTCCTCATAGGAAACAACTTGCGCCATATCATCAACTTCCAGACTGGCTGAGCTGAGATGATTGCCGAACTGGAATCGGATTAAGTGCTGAGCGTTGAGTGCTGAGTGCTGAGTATCAATGGTCTTGGTTTCAATGAGCGCGATGCGCTGCTTGTCGTCCATGATGTGGAGCGTTTCACGCTCCAGCGCCACGTTCGCGCCACTGCCGTCGTATTCGCGGTAGATTTCGAACCCGCCGAGGTAGATGCGCTCCTTCATTCTCGCTGCCGATTGGTTGGCGGCAACTTGCCGTTCCGTGACTTTGCGCACTCGTTGGCCGGAGGCGTCGTAGACGTAATAGGTTGTTTCAGGAATGCTATCGTTCACGACCTGGGTGGTTGAACTCTGCATGCGTTCGGCAAAATCCCAGGCGATTGTCGGCAGATGCGGCATGCGAGCCATGCTGCCGTGTGGGTTGTAGTGATACGTTCCGCTGTAAGACCCATTGGGATCGTCGCCCGGCATGCTCGTGGCCAATAAACGATTGCTATCGGCGGCGTATTGATAGTGTCTCGTCCAACTCCCACCATTTGCCTGATGGATCATCGCCATGATGTTCCCCACCGCGTCGTATTCATATTGCTCAGTGTAGTGCCGCATCGCTTCGCCGTCGTTCGGATGCGGCAGCGGATGAATCGGTGGATCGTTGTTATCAACCTGACCTACCTGGCCCATATGCTCACGTCCTGTGGCTTTGACCAATTGATTGATCGCGTCGTAGGTGTAATCGGCATCGGGAGTGATCTTGGTGTTGGCAAAGAAGATGGTTTGCTGAGCGGAGTCTTCGATGGAGGAGATATTTCCCGCCGGGTCGTAGGTGTAGGAAAGCCGTTGCAAGTCACCGTCGGAGCTGCGTGTCGTGTTTAAATTGATCAAGCGAAACGTCAGCGGATCATAGTTATAGGTGGTCTCCACTCCGTTCCCGTAACGGATCAATTCCCGTTGTCCCTTGGCATTGTAGTCGATGTCTTCCACGAAGCTTGTCCATTCAACTGCGCCGCGTAGTCGAACCTGGATCCGCTCCAGCAAGCTCGCTTCGTTGTAGGTCTGCTCAGTTTCACTGTTGTCTGGAGAGATCAGACTCACGGGGCGATTCAACGCATCGTAGGTTGTGCTGCTGAAGACTTGGAGTTCAAGGTCCACCGTGCCGGCCCAATCCGGAACGCTCTTGTGGTTCCTGGCCAACTGACGATTGCCCCGAAGGAGATTGCTCTTAAAATCGTATGCCTCACTGGTAATGACTCCCGCGTTGTCATAACTCTTGTAGGCACGCGTCCGCAGATTGAGTGCTACGTCATCGTCCTGATCCTCGCCATACTCGATCTTGGCGAAGAGGACCTCGCGGTTCAGCACGCGGGGGTCTGATTCGATTGTATCCGTACCACGCACAAACTGCCGTAAGGGTCGGTGCAATCGGTCGTACTCGGTCCGAAATTCATGTCCCCGCGCATCCCAGGCTCGCATCGGCTGACCTGCCACGTCGTTGACCATCCAGCGCTCACCGGCATCCATGCTGACGGAGTGAATCGGGGTGCCGAGCATGTCGTAGTCGTAGCGCATGACGGCACGGTCCTTGGCGTCGATCACTTCGCGTTGATGTCCCTCGATGTCGTAGATGACTCGCGTTCGATAGAACTCATCACTGAGAGGACCGCCGCCACGAGCAACACGATTACGCACGACGGTGAGGAACCTACGTCCGAGGGAATCCATGTGGACCACGGTGGGCGTGTTGGCATGAGCCTCGGTCTTTTTCGCGGCTGCTCGTTCCTGCACACCCAGCGCGCCTGTAACCCGTGCTTCATACCATGTGGGAAGAGAATCGGTTTCCGGTAATCGCTTGAAGTAGTCACCGACATCGGTATCGTCGGCCGGATTCATCAGTACCGTATCGTTGACATCCCAGCTTTCCTGCCGCCAGGGATCGAACACAACTTTTTGCCAAGTGTGGTTGGGATTCAGCGTTCCGACGGTACGTTGTAGGGGATCATAGAATAGTATTGGACTCACCCCGGCTTGTACGCCGAATTCGAAACCATGGGTCGCGCTGAAGAACGGCTCAAATTGCCGGACTGGCTTACCTTTGTTGTTGAACACCGTCCAGCCTGTGCCAACCCACCGTGGGCTGACCGCAGGCCCACCTGTCACCAATGGACCTGGTTCGGCCTGGATTTTCTTCTGGATTTCCCGACCGAAGCCGTCCGAATAGACAAAGGCGTGCTGGATTTTGGTTTGAATGCCGGAGGCAAGATCGGCCTGGTGAGTTTCGCGAGCCATGGCATACGCGACTGCCGGCTGAGGGTCCGGCTGATCCTTGGTGCGATGGTAGGCAAATAGATCGTAGACCAGGCGTGTCGTCGCTCCTTGCAGAATTGCGTGGGGTTCCGCTAGTGGATCGTTTAGATGGGTGAGAACGATGGCTTCATCCAGATCTGCCGTGAAACCGGCTAAGTTATCGCCTTTGCTCTCTGTCTCTTTCCCCATGACCGCAGTCCCGACGACCAGGCCCAGGGTATCGAAGGCCACTTCGCTTCGATTTCCATTGGGGTCAGTCATCAAACTTGGCTGTACCACGCGGTAGTCGTGCCGAGCTGAAACGACGTTCCCTAGGGCATCGCGGGTTTGAGTCACCAGCAGATTGTGCGTGTCATACTCGACGGTAGTTTCAGTGGCAAAGTCCTCACGATGAAATGGACTACGGACGCGCTGTGGAAGAAAAAAATGGCTCTTGGCCTGAGCCAGTTCTGTGGCTGGATCGTCGTTCGTTTCGGGCGAGAAGAAGCTGCGACCTGAGGGGATCCACCAGTTGGCGTCGCCATCGCTATCAACATAGCGGCCTTCTTGGAGCATCGTATCCGTAACCTTGCCCCCGAACGTGACTCCGATCAGCCCGGGAGTCAATGTCAGCTTGTAGCTCTCCCCTGCCAGAGCCAACGACTCTACCTGGCCCAACGGCAAGAGCGCCAGCGAATCGTTCCGCGAAAGCCCTAGATCATTTGGTCGATAGAGCGTTTTGACATGCTCGATGAGGCGCTTTTCAAACGAGCCGGACGGTTTCATTTCATATGGAATCACCTGAGCGTGGTTGGCTTTGGCCGACAGCTCATCGAGCGTGAAGCGGATTTGGTTCGTCGTTAAGGAGAGTCCTGTCAGTTCAGAGGTCCGCATCTCACAAGGCAACGGCGTGCGATAGCTATCATCAACATCGATAGCATTGGTGAAACCGTTCTCGGTATATGTGATCAAGATCTGCGACTGGCTGGCTTGATCTCCTGCCGGCAGCGAGACGTCCGGCTGTCGCCGTCCATACCCAACAGCAGCGGACTTGAGCACATTACCGAACTCATCGACCTCCAACGTCAACGCATGGCCGATGCGTGGATCGTCGGGGTTGCGCTCGTACTGATAGGTCAGTGCCTCTCGCGCGTGGGTGAAGAAAACCGCATGCCGGTTTTCTGCCTCAGGCTGGAGCATGCGGATCGTAAAGTTCTGCTCCGTAACCACATAGGGATGGGCCTGCTTCTCTGTGCCGTCGAGCGCATAGACCTCCTGACGCAGCATGGCGCTCTTGAGAGTCCGGCACGCCTCGCGTTCTTCTTCCAGCGTCAACCCTGCTGGCAAGACGGTATCGTCGAGGAGGTGCTTATTCGCCTCAACATCGTCATCGCGCCACGCAGGCTCCCGGTAGTACTCGCCGGTATCCTGTCCATCGATCATGCCGGCAAAGAAGTCCGAAATATGATCACGGCCGACGTAGACGCCGGTATGAAACCAAGTCTTCGTCAGCACCGGCGGGATATGGGAAATCTCATCGATATTGTCCCCGGTCGGAAGCTCCTGGCTTTGGTTCAGCGCAGCAAATTCTTCGGTATCCCATTGCTCCACCATGCCGAAGCCGCGGAACTCGCGCTCCTCGCCGTCGAAGTAGCCGTGGTGATAAGCGTAGCGCGTGACGAAGCGGTTGCGGCTGATGTGGTCGTAGGTTTCGACACGCTCGACCACGTGCACCGGAAACGGAAGCCGCGTGATCCATGGTTTGCCGTCGCGCTTGTCCAGCAGATAGAACTTTGCTGAGGGGGCGTATGCAACGCGCGTTTCTGCCCCGAGGTTATTACTGGTCTTGATCAGCAGATGTGGTTTCTGACTGCCCATGAAGTTGACATAGCGCATCTGCCGCCGCGCGTCGCCCGGCAAGGATGAGGACCAGACGAGACAGGCCGTGCCGTTGCCGAGCAGATCGGTGGGCACGATGCTCGCCAAGTCGTCGATGCGTGGGAATACGTTCAGGTGCTGCGGCCGGCTCCAGGCATTGCCCGACTGGTTGAAGTACAGGCGCACGCCGTTGCGATGTAAGTAGATGATGTCGGTGGTGCCGCTGCCGTCGATATCTGCCAGGCGGATGCGCTTGTGGTCGAATTGATCGGGATAGTCGAACCAGGGCGCGTTGTCCATCGTGACCTTGGCGCCGAAGCGGCCATAGCCGAGGTTCGGCCAATAGCAGACTTCGCCGTTACGGATGCGCACCAAGTCGGTCAGGCCGTCGCCCGAAAGGTCGGCCAAGTAGATGGACTGCGTTCCGTCGGCGAAGACGATGCGCGGTCCCTTCTCCTCGTCGAGCGACTGCGCAAGCCGGCGGGCCGGGCCGAATCCTTCCTCCGCCAACGAGGGGTGCCAGACGAAGGCGTCATCCTCCGTGATGAGCACATCGGCATGACCATCCCCATTCAGATCCACGAACTTGAGATTGGGATCACGCATATCGCGGTTGAGTCGCGAGCTGAAGGGGCGGAAAAACTGCCAACCTTGGTTGCCGTCGTGTTCGTAAAGGCCGGGCGTGGGGCCTTCCATGAGGACGACGTCGGGTTGGCCATCGCCGGCGAGGTCCATAATCTCCGCGCCGGCGCTCAGAGCGACGTTGGGCTTGAGAGTGACCGTTTCGAGCGGGGCGAGCTTCGCCTTTACGACCTCGCTGTCGTCGGTCTGCTTCTGCGGAATCGGACTCCAGTTGCGTTTGTAGAACCAGGCGCCTGCTTGCTCGGTCAGGATGCCGGGGATGCCTTCGCCGTGTAGGTCGGTCCAGCGGTAGGCGCTGCCGTCCAGACCCATAGGAAGGTTCTCCAAGCTTTCCGGATCGACCTCCTCGATAATCTCTTGCACGACAGGTTTGGTGTACTCGAGGTCCACCGGCGGCAGGCTGCTCTGGTTGTAGCCACCGTTCTTACGGCGATAACCGGTCTGCGTGACGGACTTCAGGAAGGTGTAAACGGGATTGCGCGCGTCGGTGGGGTTGATTTCATCCGAGTACGTGAAATCCGTGGAGCGGACGAGGCAATTGGCCTCCACGTTGTCTTCACCAGTGAAGTGGTGAAACATCAACACCCGCTGGCACAGGCGGCACGTCCGAACTTCGAAGCCCGCTCGGTAGGAGGAGAACGGGTCCTGGCGAAGCAGCCAAGGACTTACTTCAGCCGGTGTCGGTACCTCGGGGTCGTGGTCGTTATAATCGAAGACCGCTTCGAAGAGCCAGTGGGCACTGCCGTCTTCGTTGCTGGATCCAGGTGGTTCAGGCCAGGAGGATCCTGGCGCCAGTTGAGGGAAGTAGGGCGCACGGTTACCATACCGGATTCTCTTCAGATACCTGTGAGCCGAACGGGATATCTCTGTGCGGTTACGTTCATGAACCCGGCCGACATCGACGCCCGCGGAATCCTCGGGTTTATACCCGTACACGAGCACATTGCCCTTATCATCGTGGGTCTGGCACATGAGCCAGCTGAAGATTCGCGAGGGGTCTGCTGGGTCTTGAATACGGCTTTCTGAGTTCTTGCCGTACCAGGTGGTGATATTGTCTTTAGAGATGGATCGCCAGAAGATATCGGTGGCATCACTCCTGCTCGTCCAGCGCTCGATACGGGAAAAGAGCCCTTCAATCCGTGGGCGATATAGGTGAATGGTATAGGTGTCGGTCCCCACCACCCTATCCGGAACAATCTCCTTAACCCATTGCCCAGCGCCATTTTTCACGAGAACTGGGACGAGGTCTTCCGCGCCGGAAAGAATGAAGACATCCGAGTCCTCAGCATCGTGATACTTCGGAAGGCCCTTATCGGTCTTGCGCATGATCGACGGCAGCGAAAGGCTCCAGCCAAAGCCGAACGGACCATTGCCAGCGCCAGAGTCGTAGGAAAGCGACAATTGCGGACCGAAGCTCGAGCGCCCTGGACTGGTGGAGATGGGTACCGACATCGAGCCGGTGCCGGTGACCGGGTTGGCGGCGAATTTTTCTCCCATGCCGCGGATGGCTCCGCCGCCTTTGGGCAAAGAAATTGAGGGAGGCGAGATCTGGTTGGTAGTCTTCGCTGCTTCTTTTCCGTTGGTATCTTTTCCGGTGGTTTCAGGCACGTGAGACACCAATGGAGGTTCGGAGCGCCGGCGTTAGGATTGCCGCGCTCGAGGATCTAGTCAACTCAAATTGTTGCCAAGGTCAAGGCAACCGGTGCCACGGTGCAGAAAAGCCAAGATTCGGCGTCGCTCTCGCGGAGCTATTGCCATGGAGACGGGGTCTATCCGGTTGTCCTGCATCCTTAAAGATATGCAGCCATGTTCCTGCATGTCAATTCGCCCAGTTCGACTTTTCGATCATGCCAAAGCTTTTGACAAGCAATATGGTGAACAGCTCCGCAATAGGAGATTAGTCAGATAAGCAAGGAACAAATCCTGTAGTAGAGATCATGAACACCTCGTTGGCTTTCGCGAAGACCGTTGTGTAATCTTTGGAAGAGTTCTCGCCTCGTCTAGCCGCACACTGGTCGCTCCTACCCTCGTGGTAGACGCGACCGGCGCCCCAACCTCGGTCACCTTATCTTGACACTGCTGCTCCATAAATCCGACGATAGGCCAGCCTACGGCATCTCATCTCACCGCTTGGGAGGTACGCTATGGAAGCCGGTGCCAAACGAACCCTCATAGCTCGAATTGCGGCAGGTTTGGGTGCGATCTGTGGAATAATCGGCGGACTGGTGGGAACCACGAAAGACCCGTGGTTGTTTACCCCGCGCGGCTGGGGGATAGGAGGGATAATCCTGCTCCTCCTTGCCATCTTCTTGTTACTCGACGGGGTGGTCTCATTCGA
>Ga0268299_1001886_pt1 | contig 30204 bp, 27 predicted proteins | sample NOBtaG_FD_193484 | JGI IMG/M metagenome (GOLD analysis project Ga0268299, IMG submission 193484) | Activated sludge microbial communities from bioreactor in Nijmegen, Gelderland, Netherland - NOB reactor | ecosystem: Engineered > Bioreactor > Aerobic > Activated sludge | place: Netherlands...
AATGCTCTTTGCGCGATACTTTTACTTTCATCGTCCAAAGGTAAACAGAGAACCCCGCAAAAGGTTCAGAATTGGTAAATTCTTGATTGGCATTTTATGTGAGAGTTTTGGGTGAACAGAGAAATTTAGGCGCGAGAGGTGCAGGTTTTGGTTTTTAGACTATTGGGGTAACCTTTTTAAAGACGGGATAAAGTAAGAACCTTATTAATCTAATTATGATTGTAAAATCATAAAGTTAAATTTGAATCATGAATTTTGAGGGAATAGCAAGTAAAATAGCACAGTATAAACAAGAAGGGAAAACACTCTTCACCAGTTCGTCTTTTCAATCACACAGCCTGGTGATGCTGCATATCCTGAGCCGGATCGATCGGAAAATACCCGTTTATTTTATTAACACCGGCTACCATTTTCCTGAGACGATGAAATTCAGGGATCATATTACTGAACTTTTTGGTATAAATACCATCGATGTAAAATCAGAAGTGCCCAAACACATGCAGCGCGATACGGAGGGGAGGTTGTTATTTACTTCCGACCCTGATCATTGCTGCTATTTGAATAAGACCCAGCCGATGGATGGCGCTTTACGAACACACGATGTATGGATTAATGGAGTTCGTGCCGATCAAAGTGCGGTACGTGCGGCTATGAGAGTAGAGCAGCCTGCACCATATAACACCATTCGTTTCCATCCTATGCTCGACTGGAATTCAAAAATGGTTTGGCAGTATCAGAAAGAATACAACTTACCAACACATCCGCTGGAAGCAAAAGGGTACGTGAGTATTGGCTGCGAGCCGTGTACCAGAAAACTCGACCCGGGCATGCAGGAGCGTGAGGCGCGATGGTATGGATTAAAAAAAGTTGAGTGTGGTTTGCACACCGAATTAATAACTAAATAGTCCTGAACGGCCGCTTACAAGTGGCCAAACGACTAGCTAAAAATTATGAATGTACTTGTAACAGGTGGGGCCGGCTACATCGGCACCGAATTAGTAAGCAAACTGGCGGCAGACAGCCGCATAAAAAGTGTAGTAGTGTATGATAATCTGAGCCGCCCCAACTACAGTGTTTTTTTAGGTGGCCGAAAATCGGGAAATGAAAAAATAAAGTTTTACAAAGGTGAATTGCTCGATTCGCGCCATCTTAAAAAGGTGCTGAAAGGTATTGATGCGGTTTATCATCTGGCTGCCAAAGTAACTACGCCTTTTGCGAATGACGATGCTCACTTATATGAACAAGTGAACCATTGGGGTACAGCCGAACTAGTTTATGCTGTTGAAGAAAGCAATGTGAAAAGATTCATATATACCAGTAGTTCAGGTATTTATGGAGATTCTGAGCAAGCTGTGGATGAACAGTTTGAGCCAAAACCAAAAACATTTTATGCTATTTCCAAGCTACGCGGTGAGGAGCATGTGCGCAGGCTTACCGATAAAATAGACACGTTCATTTTCCGCTGCGGTAATGTGTATGGCTATAACCGGGGCATGCGTTTCGATGCGGTAATTAACAAGTTTGTTTTTGATGCCAATTTCCAGAAGAGACTGACGGTTCATGGTGATGGCAACCAATCGCGTACGTTTATTCATATAGAATCGATTGCCCATGCCCTCACAAATGTATTGTTTGCTGACCTGCCAAGCGGAACGTATAACCTGGTTGGACGCAGTATAAAGATCATGGACATTGTTGATGAACTGAAGCAACTGATACCTGATCTGGAGTTTACCTTTATTAATCAACACCTAAAGCTTCATCAATTAAATGTAAAAGAGAACCAGATGGTAAATCAAATGTTGGGTATTGATGTCAACAAGTCATTGAAGGAAGAACTTCAGGAGTTTTTGTTACGATTCAGTTTCTGATAACTCCAGGAAGACAGATCGCGAACCAATAAAGATTTGGATTTTATGAATTGGAATTTAGAATAATTAGAAACTATTCACCGTTTCAATATCATGGAAGTCAAACACAGCCATGTTCAATCCGAGAGTGATTTCGTGTGTAGTGAAGTTCACTCCAACTGACTTATTTGTCGGTAACTCAAAGGCGTAACTAAACTTGTACGACTGTGCAAATTTAATGGAGGCTAGAAATCCGTAGGTATTAAAATTGCGCGTATAAGCGCCAACTCCATACCGTTCGTCAATATTCAACACAGCATTCAGATCAACAGAAAAGGGGTTTTCAGGAACGTACTTCAAAAGCGCTGATGGCTTCAGGCGAATACGTTCGTTTAGGAAGAAGATGTAGGAGGCCATCCCATAGAAATGTTGGGTATATAAGGAACCTTCCACCGGTTCCGATCCGCCTGTGAAGGTTTCTTTATTTTTTAACATTCTTGGTACCGAAAGACCAAGAAAGAAGGTGTTATTGTGTAAAATTAAGCCAGCTCCAAACGTAGGTTTCGTAATATTTTGGTTGCCCATGAAGTAGGAGTCATTCTGGTGTTCAATGTTCAACTCTAAATTATCGGATCGATAGTTTACAACACCCGCCTGCAAGCCAAAGGAAAGAAAAATGTCTTCCATCTGAATTTTATAACCGTAGGTAGCCACGGCCATGGTATTCTTGTTTTCGCCAACCTGGTCGCTTACAATCATAATTCCGGCACCCATTTTATTATCGAATAAACTGGTATGAAGGGTAGCATTAATAGTAGTGGGGCTACCATCAAACCCTGCCCATTGTTTGCGAAAGCTCACCGAAGCGGCTAATTCTTTATTTAGCCCTGTGTAAGCCGGATTGATAACCAAGGGGTTGTTTAAATACTGTGCGTAAAGTGGATCTATTTGCGCATAAGTTTTTGGACTCAGGCAAAGGATGAAAACAAACAGAAAGGGAATGTAAAGTCTTTTGCTCATAGCTTACCAAGGGTCAGAGTAATCAAGCATTACGAAAATTACGCAATAGCAGTTTATTTTCCTATTTAAGGGCATCCCATAAAGATGTGATAGGATGCACTCATAACTATTAACCTGAAAAATGCTTGAGCTAAAGACATGTTTCTGGTTATCTTGAACTTAAAATTTTTAATAAAATGCTCCCCCGATTCATTAACCTATCTATCCTGATTACCTCCCTGCTTTGTTACCTGGAATGGGGCGGGGACAATTCAGGTTTCCTTTTTCAAATGGAAGTTGAGTTGTTTCGGCAAGAGGATCTGTCTCATTCTATAACGCACATAATGGTGCTGGCACCTTTGGTTGGTCAACTGCTATTATTGTTTACGTTGTTTCAGAAAGTACCCGGCAGGCGATTGACAGCCATTGGCATTGGGCTGCTCAGTGTATTGGTGTTGATGATTTCCCTTGTCGGGATTTTGGGACTGAATTACAAAATTTTCTTATCGACAATTCCGTTTATTGTAACGGCCATCCTGTTCATCAAGAAACGAAAACTTTATAGTTAGCCGGTGTTGGGAGTTGTTTCCAAACAAAAGAGGTTGTCTCGAAAGTCAATTTTCTGAAAAATCAGCTTCTTTTCTGATTCAAAAACGAAAAGGCTGCCCTTTTGAGACAGCCTCTTTTTTTATAATGTCTTGCGACTTATGTTTAATTTCTAATTAACAAAACTCATCAAACACCTCTACCAGGTGCTGACCAATCATTTGTGCATTTCTGCCTTCAATGTGGTGGCGCTCGATGAAGTGAACCAACTCGCCATCCTTAAACAATGCAATGGCAGGAGATGATGGAGGATAAGGAAGTGTGAACTCACGAGCTTTTGCTACTGCTTCTTTATCAACACCGGCAAACACCGTTGTTAAGTGTGCAGGTTTTTTGGCACTGTTCTGCAATGCCCACTTAATACCAGGCCGAGCCGCACCGGCCGCACATCCGCAAACGGAATTGATGACCATTAGTGTGGTACCTTGTTCTTTTAAAGACTGCTCAACATCCGCAGAGGTCTTTAATTCACTGAATCCTGCAGTTGTTAATTCAGCGCGCATGGGGGCTACTAATTGTTCGGGATACATATATTCAATTTCAGGTTAAAATTATATTCTTCTGTTTGGCTATAAGCTACAAGCCACTAGCTTTAAGCTTACTCGTGCTAGCTTGTCGCTAGAGGCTTGAAGCTTGTAGCTCAAGCCCAAATTTTCTTCCAAGGATCAAACATCATATTCGAGTCCAAAGTTCACTAAAGAAATCCAAGCTCCAACTTCGCTGCCTCGCTCATCATATCTTGTGAGTAAGGAGGGTCAAAGGTAATCTCCACTTTCACATCGTTTACACCCTCAATGGCTTTAATTTTTTGTTCCACTTCGCCTGGTATGACTTCCGCAGAAGGGCAGGAGGGTGAAGTCAATGTCATCAATACAAATACATTGTTCACCGGGTACACGCTAATCTCATAGATCAGTCCTAATTCATAAATATCAACAGGAATTTCCGGATCGTAAACGGTTTTAATGGCCGCCAGTACTTTTTCCTTCAGGCCATTGGTGCTTGATGTTGTTACCGTTTGTTCTGTATGGTTTGTTTCTTCTGTCATGATTTTACGGCTTGCCTGCTTTTAAAAGCGAGCGCATATAATTTCATTTGCTTGATCATGGCTGCAAAGCCATTCGAGCGCTGCGTGCCAATGAATCGTTCCATGCCAATTTTATGCACAAAGAATAAATCGGCATTGAGGATGGTGTCAGATGTTTGCCCGTTAAAAATTCTGATCAGTAGGCTAACCAACCCTTTGGTGATGGCCGTATTACTGTCGGCAGTAAAATGAATTTTGTCATCATCCATACTGGCCGTCAACCATACTTTTGACTGACATCCTTTTACAATGTTCTCTTCGGTTTTATCAGCCTCAGGCATATCAGGGAGTTTCTGACCAAGTTCCATGATGTAGAATACGGTCATTTCCATGTCACCATCAAGCAAAGAAAACTCGCTGATAATTTCGTCCTGTATTTCAGAAATGGATCGTGCCATTATTTCATGAATTTGATCACGCGTTCCAGTCCCTCCACGAGTTGATCGATTTCTTTTTTTGTATTATAAACAGCGAACGAAGCCCGAACAGTTCCTTCTATTTTAAAGCGATCCATCAAAGGCTGTGTGCAATGATGGCCCGTGCGAACAGCGATTCCCCGTGCATCGAGCATTTGACCAATATCAAATGGGTGAATGCTCTCCACGATAAACGATAATACACTTACTTTTTCTTTTGCGGTTCCCACAAGTTTTACTCCCGGTAAAGCACCAACTTTTTCTTTCGCATACTGCAATAACTCGTGTTCGTGTGCCGAAATATTTTCTTTTCCAAGTGAGTCAATGAATTCAATTGCCCTTCCAAATGCAATCACATCGGCAATATTGGGTGTGCCTGCTTCAAATTTGTAAGGAAGATCGTTGTAGGTTGTTTTTGCATACGTAACATCCTTGATCATCTCTCCACCACCCTGATAAGGAGGCATTTTCTCAAGTAATTCTTTTTTACCGTAAAGAATTCCGGTGCCGGTTGGGCCGTACATTTTATGTGACGATAAGCAATAGAAATCACAATCGAGTGCCTGTACGTCAATCTCTAAATGTGCGCCAGCTTGCGCTCCATCAATTAATACCACAGCACCATTGCCATGAGCCAGGTCAATGATTTGCTTTATCGGATTTATTGTTCCTAAACTATTGGACGCATGATTGACCGCAACCAGTTTTGTCTTTTCTGATAGCAACGACTTGTAATGCGCAATATCAAGCTCGCCCGAATCAGTGATGTTGATAACTTTCAGAATTGCCTTCCTTTCCAGGCAAACAATTTGCCATGGAACGATATTGGAATGATGTTCTAATCCCGAAATAATAATTTCATCACCTTCTTTGATGAATGCTTTTCCGTAGGATGCTGCTACAAGATTGATGGCTTCAGACACCCCGCGAACAAAAATAATTTCCTGCTCTGATTGTGCGTTGATAAACTCTTTCGCAAGCACGCGTGTTGCCTCGTATGCTTTCGTAGCTTTTTCAGCCAGCGTGTGAATACCCCGGTGAATGTTGGCGTTATAGTTTTGATAGTAGTCAACAAGCGCATCAATCACCACTTTTGGTTTCTGACTGGTGGCTGCGTTATCGAAATACACGAGGTCACGACCGTTTACTTTCTGGTGAAGAACCGGAAATTGTTCCCTGATTTTCTCAACATCCAGCATAGATCGTGTTGCAACGTTCATGTTAAAAATTTTTATGAAGCCGTTCACCAATCATGGCATCAATGAATGACTTCAATTTTTCGTTCGGGATGTTTTCCAAAACCTCCGCTGCAAATGCGTATAGCATCATAGCGCGGGCTGTATTCTTTTCAATGCCGCGACTGCGCAAGTAAAATAATGCCTCTTCATCAAGTTGCCCTGTTGTACAGCCGTGCGAGCATTTTACATCATCGGCCCAAATCTCGAGTTGAGGTTTGGTGTTGATGGTAGCCTTATCGGAAAGTAAAATATTACGGTTACTCTGAAAGGCATTGGTTTTCTGAGCTTGTGGTCGCACAAAAATTTTCCCGTTGAAAATACCTTTGGCATTCCCTTCGAGTACGCCTTTATACAATTCGTTGCTGAATGAATTTGGTTTACGGTGATCAACCACTGTGTGGTTATCAGCAATTGTTTCTCCATGCAACAGGTATAATCCATACATGTGCGATTCGCAACCTTCGCCATCCAGTTGCAGTTGCAGGTTGTTGCGCACAAATTTTCCGTCAAGTGTAAACGTGTACGTGTTCACCCGACTGCGACTGGCTTGCCAGATCGTAGTTTGTCCGAACTGGTAACGATTGCCATGATCAGCCTGAACACTATACAGGTTTAACCCTGCATTTTCCGCTACCGTTGCTTCCGTAACGATGTTAGAGAAATTGGGATGGGTACCAAATGAATCAAACTTTTCAATAACTGTTGCTTCACTGTTCTTTCCAACCACAATGAGATTGCGGGTGCATGATTTTACCTCACCTGCAGATGAATTATGGATGTTATAAATAACAATCGGTTTACTGATGATTTTGTTTTCGGCAACGTGAATGTACACACCACCTTGCCAGGCAGCCGTATTCCAGGCAACCAACGCATCATTTTTGAAGTCAGCACGCTGGCCTAAAGGTTCTTTGTTCTCCGAGAGTTTCTCTATGGTCAATTCACCACCTGAAATCCTGGAATGGCTTTCAGAAAATTCACCATTCAGCATCACAATAACGTAAGCATCGAGTGCAGGAATTTCAAAATCTTTGATACTCTGAACCTCAGCTTTCGGATTCTGTGTTTCAGTAAAGTTGAAATTCTTTTCGAGCGCGCGCGTAACAGGCGTATGTTTGTATTCTTCGGTTTTTACAGTCGGTAGTCCGAGTTGCTGGAACGTTGCCTTCGCAGATTCTCTCAGTGCTGAAGAGGAGGGCAGCGTAGCATGAATGTCAACTCCAATATTTTTTGCCAGGGTAATTTCGCTCATAACTATCAGGCTACAGCCACTTCATCTTTAATCCAGTCGTATCCTTTGGCTTCAAGTTCAAGCGCCAGTTCTTTTCCTCCCGACTTCACAATTTTTCCTTTATAAAGTACGTGTACAAAATCAGGCACGATATACTCCAACAAACGCTGGTAGTGTGTAACCACAATGGTTGCGTTGTTTTTTGTTTTTAGTTTATTAACACCATTGGCAACAATACGAAGCGCGTCAATATCAAGACCGGAATCAGTTTCATCGAGGATCGAAAGCTTTGGTTCCAGCATCGCCATCTGAAATATTTCATTTCGCTTTTTTTCGCCACCGGAGAAACCTTCGTTGAGTGAACGATTCAGCAAAGATTGATCGATCTCTACCAATTTCATTTTTTCCTTCATCATACCTAAAAAGGAAACCGCGTCTAAGGTTTCCTGGCCTTTGTATTTACGAATTTGATTCACGGCAGTCTTCATGAAGTTGATGGTACTCACGCCAGGAATCTCAACCGGGTATTGAAATGCAAGGAACAACCCCTCGCGTGCCCTGTCTTCGGGCGATAAGGCCAGCAAATCTTTACCGAGATAAGTAGTCTCACCTCCCGTAACTTCAAATTCTTCGCGTCCAGCCAATACCGAAGCTAGTGTACTTTTTCCGGAACCATTCGGCCCCATAATGGCGTGTACTTCACCGGGCTTCACTTCCAGGTTAATGCCATTCAGGATTTGCTTGTCTCCGATCTTTGCTTGTAAGTTCTTTATTGATAACATTTCTACTGATTTCTATTTTAAAGTTTCGAGTTATGAGTTGCGAGTTACGAGTTAGCTCGAAGCTTGAAACTCGGAACTCGTAGCTTAATTTTATCCAACACTTCCCTCCAACGTCAACGCTAAAAGCTTCTGCGCTTCTACTGCAAACTCCATCGGAAGCTGATTCAATACTTCTTTTGCGTAACCATTTACGATCAATGCTACGGCTGATTCTTCATCAATACCGCGTTGCTGACAGTAGAAAATCTGATCTTCACCGATTTTTGAGGTGGTTGCTTCATGCTCAACTTTTGCGGAATTGTTTTCTACATCAATGTAGGGGAAGGTGTGCGCACCACACTGATCGCCCATTAGTAATGAATCGCATTGCGAGAAATTACGGGCCCCTTCAGCACGCTTCATGATATGAACCTGACCGCGGTAACTGTTTTGCGATTTACCGGCAGAGATTCCTTTCGATACAATTCTTGATTTCGTATTCTTACCGATGTGAATCATTTTCGTTCCGGTGTCGGCTTGTTGAAAGTTGTTCGTTACAGCAACAGAATAAAACTCCCCGGAAGCGTTATCGCCCTTCAGAATACAGGAAGGATATTTCCATGTGATGGCTGATCCGGTTTCTACCTGAGTCCATGAAACCTTAGAGTTGTCGCCAAAGCACAACGCACGTTTCGTTACGAAGTTGTAGATACCTCCTTTGCCATTTTTATCGCCAGGATACCAATTCTGCACCGTTGAATATTTCACCTGCGCATCTTTCATCGCATAGATCTCAACCACCGCAGCGTGCAATTGATTTTCATCGCGCATGGGAGCGGTGCAACCTTCAAGATAGCTAACGTATGAACCTTCATCAGCGACAATCAGTGTTCTTTCAAACTGCCCGGTGTTCGCAGCGTTAATGCGGAAGTAAGTCGACAGTTCCATCGGGCACCGAACACCTTTTGGAATGTAACAGAATGACCCATCGCTGAATACAGCAGAGTTCAGTGCCGCAAAATAGTTGTCGCTCATGGGAACGACAGATCCCAAATATTTTTTAACCAGTTCGGGATGTTCTTTTACCGCTTCGCTGAATGAGCAGAAAATAATTCCTAGTTCGCCAAGCTTTTCTTTGAATGTAGTTGCAACTGAAACACTGTCGATTACGGCATCTACGGCTACACCCGTTAAGCGTTTCTGTTCTGTGAGCGATATACCAAGTTTCTCAAATGTTTTGATCAGTTCAGGATCAACATCTTCGAGATTTTTAGGGGTAGCTTTTTGCTTGGGAGCAGAGTAGTAGATGACATCCTGATAGTTGATTTCAGGATAGGTCACATTTGGCCATTTCGGCTCAGTCATTTTAGTCCAAAGACGGTAGGCCTTTAAGCGCCATTCGAGCATCCACTCGGGCTCATTTTTCCTGGCAGAAATAAAGCGGATAATATCCTCATTCAGTCCTTTTGGGGCCGAATCTGTTTCCAAATCGACCGCCCAGCCATGTTCATATTCCTTAGAGGTGAGTTCTTCCAGTAATTGGTTGTCCTTACTCATTGAACCTATTTAGACTTAGTTTAAATAACTCGTAAAGATATAACAGAATGCCTAAAAAATGGTTCTTTTTGAGGTAAAGTTTCCTTTTAGACAAGGTTGAGGTTCCTATCGAGACTTTCTTCAAGGGAAATCATTGTCTCTGTCCTTTCAATACCTTCCACCTGCTGCATTTTGTCATGTAAAACCTCTTTTAAGTGGTTGGTATCGCGGCAATGGATTTTTACAAACATGGAATAGTTGCCTGTTGTATAGTGGATGCTGGTTATTTCTGGAATTTCTTTGAGACGGGCCACCACTTTATCGTATAAAGCACTCTTTTCCAGGTATATACCGATGAAGGCAGTGATATCAAAGCCGAGTTTAGCATAATTAATCTTGAGCGTTGTTTTTTCTACAATACCCGCTTCTTCCATCTTATTCATGCGCACATGAACAGTTCCTTGTGAAACGTGAACCTTCTTGGCTACTTCAGTGAAAGGCTTCTTGGCATCATCGCGAAGAATCTCCAGAATTTTCAGATCCACATTATCAACTTCATAATTTTTAGCCATTTTTTTGAATAAATTTTGAGCAATTTATAATAAAATATATATATCATTAAATTAAATATATTTTTTATATGTTATTGTTGAAAATATACTGCATGTTATGCTTACTTTGTTGCAGTTATTACAATGTAGGGTGTTGAAATCGGCAGACATGCCCTCCTGTCTCGGGGGTGGAGAGTCAAGGATAAACACAGGATAATGCATCCGCCAGTTGGCGGAAGACTAGGGTTGACCACTGAGTTTTCTCTTTATGTCCTGCGGCTAACTTCTCCGTGGAGGTTCGAACCCTCCCTCTACAGCAAGTTTAGTTTTGAATTAGGTTAGTACAAAATGCAGGAAGTCGCTCAGTTGGGCGACTTCTTTGTTTTAAGTCTTTGTTACCCGGATCAGCGGATGAGCAATACAAGAGGCTTGTTAATCATCTCGCTTCTTTCCATCTTGAATGGCAAAATTAATATGATGGAAAATTTTCCGTGGGTTAAGAATTATCCGGAGGGAATTCCTGCCGAAATAAACTTGTACGATTACAGTTCGGTAGTTGAGTTATTCGAAAACAGTTGTCAGAAATATCGCGATCGGGTTGCATTTGAAAACATGGGCGTTACCATGACCTACCATCAGATTGATACCCTATCGAAAAATTTTGCTGCGTACCTGCAAAGCATTGGATTAGTAAAAGGTGATCGCATTGCCATTCAAATGCCAAACCTGTTGCAATTCCCGATTGCCTTCTTTGGAGCCTTACGTGCAGGGTTGATCGTGGTGAACACTAACCCGTTGTATACACCACGTGAGATGGAGCATCAGTTTAAAGATAGTGGAGCAAGGGCCATTGTGATTGTTGAAAATTTTGCCGGGAGCCTGGAAAAGATTTTGGCTAACACAAAAATCGAGCATATCATCATAACCGGATTAGGTGACCTGCTGGGTGGGGTTAAGGGCGCGATTGTAAATTTTGTAGTGAAGCATGTGAAGAAAATGGTTCCCGGCTTTTCCTTACCAACGGCCGTTCCATTTAAAACTGCGCTAAAGAAAGGGGCATCTTCTGCTTTTATCAAGCCATCCATTTCGTTAGACGATGTGGCCGTCTTACAATACACCGGTGGAACGACCGGAGTTGCAAAAGGCGCGAAACTGTCACACAAAAACCTGGTAGCCCATAACTCCATGATCACCTACTGGTTTGGACCATACCTGAAGCAGAAAACCGAGCAGGAAATCATCATCACGGCCATTCCCATGTACCACATTTTTGCGCTTACGGTCAATGGCGTTTTAATGTTTAGTTCCGGGGCGAAGAGTGTGTTGATTACGAATCCACGAGATATACCGGCTTTTTGTAAAGAACTGAGCAAACATAAGTTTACCATCGTAACAGGTGTGAATACATTGTTTAATGGACTCCTTAATAATCCAACCTTTGCCTCTTTGGATTTTTCTCAACTGAAAGGCGCAGTGGGGGGTGGTATGGCTGTTCAGGATGTGGTGGCGAAAAAATGGGAGCAAGTGACAGGTAAGCCGCTGGTTGAAGGATATGGTCTCAGTGAAACCTCACCGGTGTTGTGCTGCAACCCGTTAGATGGACGACATAAACTTGGTACGATTGGGTTGCCCATGCCCAGTACGATAGTGGCAATCTTTGATGACAACGGTAATCAACTTCCGCAAGGATCCATTGGAGAAATTTGTGCAAAAGGTCCGCAGGTCATGTCCGGTTATTGGGAGAAAGACAATGAAGAAGTGTTCTATCCGGGTGGATGGTTTAAAACCGGTGACATCGGTTTGATGGACAAAGACGGATTCTTCAAAATTGTTGATCGTAAAAAGGACATGATTATCGTTTCCGGATTTAATATTTATCCGAATGAAGTTGAAAATATTGCTGCAGCACATCCGAAAGTTTTGGAAGTAGCAGCTATTGGTGTGAAAGATGATAAGACAGGCGAGGCTATTAAAATCTTTGTTGTGAAGCGCGATCCATCCCTTACCGAGGAAGAATTAAAAAAATACCTCCATGAGAACCTCACAAACTATAAAGTACCCAAATACGTAGAGTGGAGAAAGGAACTTCCTAAAACAAATGTTGGAAAAATTTTAAGACGTGCTTTGAAAGAAGAAACTCCCGCGTAATCTTTGCATCCTCATTGGTAAACCCTTGATGATGCGCAAATTTGGTGTTGTTTTATTGCTGGTTGGATTTGGAATTTCCTTTACAACTTGTACTTCTCTTTCTAGTCAATCGCTTTCTGGTACTCCTACTGCCGATACCTTAAAATACCCGCAGGAGAAACACTTTGCCAATGTACGCCAGTTGACCTTCGGTGGCGACAATGCAGAGGCTTACTGGAGCTTTAACAGCAAAATGTTGTCGTTTCAATCAAACAATGCAGCATGGGGTTTATCGTGTGACCAGATTTTTTATACACCTGTTGGTAAAGACATTGACCTGAAAAATCATAAACCACAACTGATCAGTACAGGAGAGGGCCGCACCACCTGTGCCTATTTTATGCCGGGTGATAAGGAAATACTTTTCGCTTCAACACACCTGGGAGGGAAAGATTGCCCTGCCGAGCCTGCCCGTACGCCCGGTGGAAAATATTTATGGCCGATTTATGATTCATACGACATTTTTATTTCTGACTTGAATGGGAAAATTAATAAGCAATTAACCCACGATCCCGGATATGATGCGGAAGCAACCGTTTCACCCAAAGGTGACAAGATTGTGTTTACGTCCACACGCAATGGCGACCTGGATTTATACGTGATGGATATTGATGGGAAAAATGTAAAACAAATAACCCATGAAATCGGTTATGATGGCGGTGCCTTTTTTTCACCCGATGGAACGAAACTTGTTTTCAGAGCATCGCGACCCAAAACGGAAGAGGAAAAAAAGGAATATCTCGATTATTTAAAACAAGGTCTGGTAGCGCCAACCAACATGGAAATTTACATTTGCAATATAGATGGTTCAGCCCTGCGCCAGGTTACCAATCTTGGTAAGGCTAACTGGGCGCCTTATTATCATCCATCAGGCAAGAAGATTCTTTTTTCCTCAAACCACCAAGGTCAGCGCGGATTCCAGTTCAATTTGTTTATGATCAACGAAGATGGCACCGGGTTGGAACAAATCAGTTACGATGGGGTGTTTGATTCATTCCCGATGTTCTCACCCGATGGCAAGAAAATTGTTTTTTCCTCTAATCGCTTTAATGGCGGCAACAGGAATACGAATCTATTCGTGGCGGATTGGGTTGATTAGTCTGTAGTCATTAGTCTTGAGTAGTTAGTATTTAGTTGTTAGATTTGGGTATTACTCAGTACTAACTACTAAGGACTCAAGACTAACGACCATGATAGGCTTCTTCGAACATCAATACCTTTCCTACAAAAAAAATCACATCAAGAATCTGCTAGCCCTGGCAAAAGCCGATGGGCACATGCATGAAAAAGAGATGGCCCTTCTTTTCAAAATTGGTTCGGGGTATGGCCTGAAAGACTGGCAAATTCAGAATCTGATCGATAGCACCGATAAATTTTCACTTAATATACCTGACAATTACAATGACAGGATGAACCTGCTATACGATCTCATCCTGATGGTATTTGCCGATGAGGTTGTTGAGAAGAGAGAAATTACTTTCTGTGAAGATGTAGCCAAACGGTTTGGGATGAAGAAAGAAGTAGTAAAATGGCTGCTTGATATTTTTGAAAAGAGTGTTCCGCCCCGTACCGATGAATGGATGGAAATTAAGGAAGAAGCTAAGAAAAAATTCTCTGCTAAAAAGTAGTCTCTGTGAATGTCAAATAGTTTTCTAATCAACGGAACTTAATGAACGCTTGTCTCAATGAGGTGATTTCTATATTGGTTGAAGATTCGCGACTTTGAAATAAAGCCGACATATTTGCCATTAGTCAGTACGGGAAGATTCCAAGCCTCCGTTTCGTCAAATTTCTTCATAATGCTTTCCATAGACTCACTCGTATCAATTACCACGGGAGGTGTGGTCATGAATTCCTTAATTTGCGTGGTGTCATACAAATCATCATTAAACATAATCTCACGCACCGAATCCAGATAAATAACACCAACGAAATCGTTGGTATCGCTCACAACAGGAAAAATATTACGCGATGATTTTTCGATGGCAGAAATTAGTTCGCGGAAATTGGAATTTTCGTGCACGATGTGAAAATTGGTTTCTATTATGTTCGATGAATTGATAAACGATAAGATTTTTTTGTCGCGACCCTGCACCACTTCGTGACCTTTTTTTGAAAGCTTTTTCATATCAATCGAATCAGGTTCAAGGAATTTTACTATGGAATAGCTGATGGCCGCAACGATCATCAGGGGAATCATTAAGGCATAGCCGTTGGTAATTTCTGCAATCAAAAAAATGGCTGTTAACGGTGCATGCATTACCCCGCCCATTACACCGGCCATTGCTACAAGGGTAAAGTTGCTTTCTGGAAGATTAACGATCCCTGTCATATTCACCAGTTTTGAAAAGAATATTCCCAGGAATGCCCCCGCCATTAGCGAAGGGGCAAAATTACCTCCGCTTCCTCCACCGCCTAATGTTGCAGCGGTTGCGATAACTTTTGTGAAGGCAATTCCTGCCAGAAATACCAACACAAGCCATTCATTTTCTTTCCAACTGCTCAACAAACTATTGTTAAAAAGTACTTCCGGATGTAGTTGTGAAATGGCTGCAATGCTGGTATAACCTTCTCCAAAAAGTGGAGGAAAGAGGGCTATACAACCCATCAGTATGATACCACCCACAATAGCTTTAGCATAAGGTTTTTTTATTTTATCAAATGCAGTGTCAATTTTAACAAACATCCTGGAATGGTAAACAGATAAAAGCCCTGCTAAAACAGCCATGATCAGATAGAACGGAATATTTGTAAAGTCAAAAGTTTCCTGTGCTTTGAATGAAATCAAAATTCCTTCCTGAAAAACTATATTCGAGCACAAAGCACCCATGGCGGCAGCTATAACGAGTGGTACGAAGGCGCTTGCGCTGATATCAATCAGTAACACTTCAATTGCAAAGAGGAAGCCAGCAATGGGCGCGTCAAAAACGGCTGCAATTCCTGCTGCTGCCCCACAAGAAAGCATGAGGGTTCGTTGTTTGTAGGTAAGATGGTAGGTTCTTGAATAATTTGACCCGATGGCTGCCCCAGTGGTAGCGATGGATGCCTCTAATCCCGATGACCCGCCAAAGCCAATCGTAATAGCACTGGTAATCACATGAGCAAACATGTGCAAGGGAGCAAGTAAGCTTGATTGGCGTGAAATGGAATACGTTAGATAGGCTGTTCCGCTCTCGAGGGTTCCTTTGTGAAAACGCTGAACATAGAAAACGGTAAGCAAAAGACCAATCAAAGGGAATGTCAAGTGCAGATAGAAATTTGAAAATGAATTATTTAAAAGCGCGTCATGGATAAAATGTACGATCATTTTTAAGATGATGGCGCTCATACCTGCCGTTAAGCCAATCATCATACTTGAAAGGATGAGGAGTTGTCGTTCCGTTAACCGTTTCTTTATCCAAAGCAACGGGATGGTATGTTTCATTAAGAAAGAATTCATCTTTGCGTGGTCTCAAATGAGTAATCAGATGCAATTTTAAATTCGAAAGTAAAAAAATCACCGGAGGTTGCTAAACTTTAATAACTAAAAGTGATTTTAAACTTTGACGACAATTTTAAATTCAGGTACTTCGCTTTTCAGACTGAGTTGAAATGGAAAAAGACGAATTCAGGAAACTTACTACTCAGGAGAAGGCACTCCGAATTAACCTTCGGAAAGATATTTACGGATCGTTTGCTGAAATAGGTGCCGGACAGGAAGTAGCCGCTAACTTTTTTAAAGCCGGGGGGGCATCAGGCACCATTGCAAAAACTATTTCAGCCTATGATATGAAGTTCAGCGATGCCATTTATGGGTATTGCGAGCGCTATGTTTGTGAGGATCGGCTTCTTAAAATGCTGGATCATGAGTATGAATTGCTGGGCGAGCGTCTACCTCACCGGATTGATAATACCCGTTTTTTTGCTTTTGCCGATACCGTTGAGGTATTGAATTTTGAGCGTACCAATCAGGCCAATGGCTGGATTGGATTACGGTTTCAATTAAATCCGCATTCCGAAACCAACGATTGTGTGGTTCATGTAAAGATGCATGACAACGATCCGTTGCAACAACAGTTTGCCCTGGGCATTGTTGGTGTCAACCTGATTTATGCCTGCTCGTTCTTCACCGACCCGGAAGAAATTCTGATGTCGCTTTTGGATGGTCTCTCTGCAAGGCGAATTGAAATAGATATGTTCCGGTTGTCTGGTCCCGATTTCAAACATGTCGATAACCGCCTGATGGCCTTAAAGCTTGTGAAGAATGGTTTAACCAAGGCAGCCATGTTTGGACCCGATGGAAAAGTGATGCAGCCATCGGATGAACTGTATAAGAAGAATGTGCTGGTTTTGCGTGGCCGCTTTCGCCCGGTAACCCTGGTGAATGTTGATATGTTGCTAACTTCACGCAGACACTACAGGAGAGAGCCCGATGTTGATCGATCCAACATGGTGGTGCTGACAGAATTGACCCTGAACGACCTGGGGCCCGATGGCACCATTGATGAAACGGATTTCCTTCATCGTGCCGATATCATTTGTTCTCTCGGTCAAACGGTATTGATTTCCAATTATTTCGAGCACTATCGTCTGGTAGATTACCTTTCAAAAATTACAAAAGGGAAGAAGATAGGGATCATCATGGGGATTTTTGCCTTGCAGAAAGTGTTCGATGAGAAAACTTATGCCAATACCCGGGGCGGTATTCTGGAATGTTTTGCCTCACTCTTTGGGTCAAATGTAAAACTCTATATCTATCCGGCCTGGAGAAAAGAGGGTGTTGATCTGTTTACCTTAAAAGATTTTGAAGAGAGCTTGCCCGAAAACTTAAAGAACCTGTTCCGCTATTTGATGGACAATAATAAGCTGGAGGACATCAACGATGCCAATGTAAATAACCTCCATATTATTTCTGATAACGTATTGGCCATGATCCGAAAAGGAGAACCCGGATGGGAAAAATTTGTGCCGCACAAGGTAGAGGAAGCCATTAAAGAGCATGGATTGTTCGATTACCCGTTTACCTCTGAGAAGAAACAGCTTGTTGGCCAGACTTTAACCGGATTAATCAGCAAAAGCTGAGGGTTAAATACCGGTTACAATTGCCCTCCATAAATGATTAAAGAAACAATTAAACCCAAAATAATTATGAAAATGAAGTTTGCATTACTTGCCCTCATGGCAATGTTTGTGTTTTCGGGCTGTAGCGATGATGATGGAGAGTACAAGTGCTCTGATTGTGCTAACCATCCAGAGGCGCTGGCAGCCAATGATGATAGTGGAAAGGGTATTTATAAAGGTGTGCTTATAGGATCATCTGGTACAATTAAGTTTGACATTGATAATCAGGGTGATGGTAACTATACTGCTGTGCTTACTATTGATGGTGACGAATTTGAATTGACATCAACCGGTACTTTTGGTGAAGGAGGGTTTGATGGGTGTTTTGTAAATGAGGCTGCTGAGATTTCAATCTGTTTTTATGTTTCGGCTGATGGAAGTGAATGGGATCTTGGAGAGATCAATATTCCCCTCCATGACGATGTGATCATCACCCTTTACAAAGAATTTTCCAATCAGTTAGTGGAAGTTTTTGAAGGCACCTATGATGGCGATGCTTCTGGTGTATTCAATTTGGTAGCATATATAGATGATGACGGTAACGGATATTGGCAGGCAATATCCAGAAGCAATGAGGAAAGTGACCCAGATGGATATTTCGATGGCGATATTGAAGATGATGAGTTGTTTGGCGGTGGTAGCGAGATAGTTATTGGTGGTGAGTTTGATGATGACAATGTGAAGGGAAGTTGGCAGACCATTGGAGGTGCTGAAAGTGGCACCTGGAAGGGAAAACGCACCCTTTAATATTAAATTAAGAATTGAAACCGGAGGCTGTATCGAACCATACAGCCTCTTTTTTTACCCTTCTTTCTTCAGTCTTTCAAAATACGCTTTTGCTTCCTTCTTAACCCTAGGCGCCAGCACAAATGCCGACAGCATGGTTGGGATCGCCATCAGGGCAAAAGCAATATCAATCAGGTTTAAAACAAAATCCATGGAGGCTAAGGCACCCAGCATAATAGTACTCAGGTAGAAGTAATCATACCACTTACTTCTCTCTTCACCTACCATAAAGGAGAGCGCTTTCTTCCCATAATAACTATACGAGAACAATGCGCTGATCGCAAAAATGAAGGTGCATAGCAGTAAAATATAATCGCCAGCTACCGGAAGCCCTGCACGGTAGGCAAGCGATGTAAGGGTAATGCCACTGCTTACATCATCGTTTTGCCAAACCCCTGTTACCAGGATTGCCATGGCAGTAAGCGTGCAGGATACGATGGTGTCGATAAACGGACTAAGCATCGATATCAAACCTTCCCGAACAGGCTCATTGCTTTTTGAAGCACTGATAGCCATGGGTGAAGTTCCAATACCCGCCTCGTTGGAAAAGGTTGCTCTTCGAACTCCGAGCATGATAATTCCTCCCAACACACCGCCTAAAAACGGATCGCCCCTGAAATGTTCAGCAGCAAATGCATCTGTAAAAATGAGTTTAAAATAGTATGGAACCTGATCAGCATAAGTGATGAGAATGAACATCACCGAAACAAAATGAAGGACAATCATCAGCGGAACAGATTTTCCGGCCAATGCTCCTATACGCTTGATTCCACCAATCATCACGATCGAACAAAATACGCAGATGGATATTCCGATGATAAACTTCGGAATACTAATGGCAACACCTGCGATAGAAAGGAATGTTTCATTCATGATGGGCTTCAACCCAATATCGACAATGGCTTGTGTTAACTGGTTAGCCTGAAAAATGGGCAATGATCCCACCATGCAACAGATGCAAAAAAGTATTGCCAGTGGCATCCATTTTTTTCCGAGGGCTTCTCGAATCACATACATGGGGCCTCCCTGCAGTTCACCCGCTGAATCTTTTCCCCGATACATACTGGCCAGCGTGCTGGTGAAAAAGTTGGTGGACATGCCAATGAACGATGTTACCCACATCCAGAAAAGCGAACCAGGGCCCCCCAGCGCTATAGCTGCGGCAACGCCTGCCAGGTTACCCATTCCAACGGTTGAGGCCAACGCAGTAGAGAGTGCTTTATAGGAACTTATTTGCCCGGGGGCATTTGGATCGTCATACTTTCCGCGCAAGACATTGATGGCGTGAAAGAAGTATTTGTACTGAATAAATCCTGAATAAATCAGAAAGAAAAGTCCGCCACCGATAATGAGAAACAGCACCGGCCACCAAATGGCTGACGCGGCTTCCGAAAAGAGATTATTGATGTAATTCAAAATTCAGGGTCTATGGTTTAAGGTTTAATTCTCAACTCTCAATTCTCAACTTCTTCTAATTTCTAACTTCTAGCTTTTTGTTCGAAACGGCCATCCAGTTACACAAGTGATAGAGCATTCGGGCGCCCACATTAGCGTCCCAATCAGTTTCGCCCGGGGCTACTTCATTCAAATCAAATCCAATAATTTTTTTATTAGCCTTCACTACTTTTTTAATCAGGTAAGCAATTTGATGAAACTCAAATCCACCTGCAACCGGGGTTCCTGTATTCGGACAAAGTTTAGGATCCAGTCCGTCAATGTCGAAACTGATGTACACCAAATCGGGAAGTTGTTGAATAATCTGATCACAGATGGAATCCCATGTTTTTCCTGAGTATTGAGCGGCCTTGATATCCTCATCAAAAAAAGTTACCACCCGACCCATCGATCGCTGAATCACATTCATCTCTTCTTCACAGAAATCGCGAATACCCACCTGTACCAACCGGTTTACGGCCGGAATTTTCAATGCGTTGTACATGATGGAGGCATGTGAATAGGTGAAGCCTTCATATGCTTTTCGCAGATCGGCATGGGCATCAATTTGTAAAATTCCAAACCGGTCATATCGTTCGCTCAACGCACGGATAAACCCCAGCGGAGTGCTGTGATCTCCGCCTAGCAAGCCCACAAGTTTGCCTTCTTTTAAAAACCGTTGTGTCGTTGATTTGACATAGATGTTTAAATTTTCAGAAGCCTGATTAATTTTTAACAGCACCGGGTCGGCAGGATTTACATCGGCACCTTCTTCCAGTGAAGCGATGTACTGCGAAGAAAGCTCACGAAGTTGGTTGCTTTCATCTGCAATGTTTTGTGGAATAGGCTGAAGGGCAATGCCTAATTTCCATGCATCGGGTATATCGCGAACATATAGATCAACCTGTGCCGATGCTTCCAGCACGGCTTCCGGCCCTTTTGCCGTTCCGGTGTTGTACGATACGGTCACTTCCCACGGTACAGGCACAATCACCACTTCTGAATTTTCTACCGGGAAGGGTAGGCCGAACAAATTGTTCGCAGAGCCGGGCGCATTTGGGTCGAATGATTGAATGATTTCTTCTTTCGTCATGATTTAATATTCTCAGGTGTTACCAGGGCAATCAGTTCACCGCTGCCTTGATTTACTTCCTCCCAATGAGTTGCATCGAATTTGATCATGGCAATTGCGGCAGGTGGCATGTCGCCAATGGCTGCTTTGGTTAAATATTCAGCGAGATACGAAATGATGGGGTTATGTCCAACATACAATACATGGGTGTATTGTTCATCAATTTGGGTGATCAATCCCAGCAATGCAGGTACAGAGGCAGCGTACAACACTTCTTCAAATTGAATTTGATCTACATTCAGGTCGAATACTCGGGAAATGTTTTCTGTAGTCTGCCTGGCCCGAACAGCGGTACTGCTGATGACCAAATCCAAATTTATTTTCTCCTGAATTAAATAACGACCGGCCTGTTGTGCATCACGCATTCCCTGTGGCGTAAGTTCGCGGTCTTTATCTGCCTGACCGGGTTGTTTTTCAGCACTTTGCGCATGACGCATGAGGTACAAAAAGCGCGGCATAAAAGTGTGTTTATGAAGTGTGTTTATTGATCAATGCTAACTCAATAATAATGTGTCGAATTTGATTTTTTAAAAATTTGCAGATATTTGAAACCTTTGACTAAGTGTTGACATGGCAAAAAACCTTGTAATTGTTGAATCTCCCGCGAAAGCGAAGACTATTGAAGGCTACCTGGGAAAAGATTTTAAAGTTTCTTCCAGCATGGGGCATGTGCGCGATTTACCGAAAGGTGGTGGTGCAATTGACGTGGAAAATAACTACGAACCAACATACGAAGTAAGCCCCGGTAAAGAGGAGGTTATTTCAAAATTAAAGAAGATGGCAGAGGATGCCGAGATGGTGTACCTCGCAAGCGATGAAGACCGTGAAGGGGAAGCGATTTCATGGCACCTGAAAGAAGTGCTCGACTTAAATGATAAGAAAACCCGCAGGATAGTATTTACCGAAATCACGAAGAAGGCCATTCTTAATTCATTGGAAAGTCCGCGTGGAATTGATATCGATTTAGTAAACGCGCAACAGGCACGAAGGGTGCTGGACAGGCTGGTGGGTTACGAGCTTTCACCTATTCTGTGGAAAAAAATAAAGACCGGTCTTTCTGCGGGGCGGGTACAGTCGGTAGCAGTAAGGTTGATTGTAGAACGTGAGCGGGCCATTAACGAGTTTCAATCCAAGTCATCGTTCAAAGTAAAAGCGCTTTTTATTTTAGATGGCAAGAAGAATCTGATTGCTGAATTGCCAAAGAAATTTGATTCCGAAGCCGATGCCTTGAAATTTCTGGAGGCGTGTAAGGGCGCAATCTATACGGTGCTGGATCTTGAAAAGAAACCATCGAAAAGAAGTCCTTCGGCTCCCTTCACCACCTCAACGTTACAGCAGGAAGCCAGTACTAAACTGGGCTATTCGGTTATCCGAACCATGACCATTGCGCAAAAGTTATATGAAGCCGGTAAAATATCCTATATGCGTACCGACTCCGTTAACCTGTCGGACGATGCCATAAAAGCGGCAACTGCCGAGATAGCGAAAAATTATGGTGCCGAATATGTTCAGGAGAGACGGTATCAAACCAAGTCATCTTCAGCACAGGAGGCACACGAGGCCATCCGACCAACTGATTTTTCGGTTACACGGGCCGGGGCCGATGAAGGCGCTCAGCGTTTATATGATTTGATTTGGAAACGCGCCATCGCTTCGCAAATGGCCAATGCCGAAATTGAAAAAACCGTTGCCACCATTGGAATTTCAACCGTACCGGAAACCCTGACTGCACAAGGTGAGGTAATCACCTTTGACGGATTTTTGAAAGTATATATGGAATCATCCGATGAAGAGGATGATGAAGAGGCAAAAAATATGCTTCCACCGATTGCTGTTGGTCAGAAACTTACCTTGGGCGATATGAAAGCCCGGCAGGAGTTTTCACGTCCGCCAGCACGTTATACGGAAGCCAGCCTTGTAAAAAAACTGGAAGAGTTGGGCATTGGTCGTCCTTCAACCTATGCGCCAACCATTACCACCATTCAGAAGCGTGAATATGTGGTGAAGGAAATGCGGGAAGGGAAGGAGCGTAGCTATAAAGTTCTGACTTTGAAGAACGACCAGGTTACACAAGAGGCATTGACCGAAATTACAGGAGCGGAGAAGAACAAATTATTTCCTACCAACACGGCCATGGTAGTGACCGATTTTCTTGTGGAGCATTTTTCGGATGTCACCGATTATTCATTCACCTCTGAGATTGAACAGGAGTTTGATGAGATCGCCACCGGAAAACTGGAGTGGAGGAAGATGATCGATAACTTCTATAAACCATTTCATAAGAAGGTTAAGAGTACAGAGTTAATTGAACGTTCATCGGCAGGAAAGAACCGTGAAATAGGGGTTGATCCTAAAACAGGGAAAAATGTTTATGTGAAGCTTGGTAAGTTTGGAGCGTACGTTCAATTAGGTGAAAACCCTGATGACAATGGAGGCGAAAAACCAAAGTTTGCCAGTTTGCGCCCCGGCCAGTTCATTGAAAACATTACGTTAGAAGATGCGCTTGAACTGATGAAGATGCCCAGGCAGATGGGTGAGTTTGAAGAAAAACCCGTTGTAGTAGCCATTGGTCGTTTTGGTCCGTACGTTCAACACGATAAGAAGTTTGTGTCCATACCGAAGGGTGAAGATCCGTACACCATTTCGCTGCAGCGTTCGATTGAACTGATTGAAGCCAAACGAATCGCGGATGCTAATAAATTGATTAAGGGTTTTGAAGAGAATCCGGATATCCAGGTGCTGAACGGTCGCTTTGGTCCGTACATTAAAGCAGGAAAAAAGAACGTGAAAATTCCAAAAGACCGCGATCCGAAAGACCTGACGCTGGAAGAATGTGTAGAACTTGCTGCCAATGCCCCTGAAAAAAAAGGAAGGTTTGGAAGATTTGCTGCCAAGAAAACAGAGGCTCCCGTGGTAGCAAAAAAAGAGAAGAAGCCTGCCGCTAAAAAATCTCCTGCGAAGAAGGTATCTGCTAAAAAGAAAAAATCATAGGATGTAAACTTCCGCGATGAAAAAAAAACTGGTGGTACTTACCGGGGCAGGCATCAGTGCAGAAAGCGGCATTGCAACCTTTCGCGATTCAGGCGGGCTATGGGAAGGGTATAAGGTTGAAGATGTGGCAACGCCAGAAGGCTGGAAGAAGAATCCCGCCCTTGTTCTTGAATTTTATAATGAAAGAAGAAAAGCTGGGCTGCAAGCGAAGCCAAATCGTGGTCATGAAATTTTGGTTGAACTCGAGAAGCATTTCGAGGTAACAATCGTAACGCAAAATGTTGACAACCTGCATGAGAGAGCGGGATCTTCAAACATCATTCACCTTCATGGTAGTTTATTTGAATCACGCAGCACGAAAGATGAAAATTTGATTTATCCGATCAACGGATGGGAACTCAACGTAGGTGATACCTGCGTACTGGGTTCACAACTTCGCCCTAACATTGTATGGTTCGGTGAAATGGTTCCCATGATTGAAGTGGCGGCACACCATGCCGCGCAAGCTGATTTCTTTTTGGTGGTGGGTACTTCCATGGTAGTCTATCCTGCGGCCGGGCTCATTCATTATGTTCCGGTTGAGAGCCCAAAATTTGTTGTTGACCCGAATATGCCGGAAGTAGGAATGATCCCATATGTTACGATGATTAAGGAAATGGGTAGTACCGGATTGGCAAAAGTAAAAGGTCAACTACTTAAATTAATCTGAGTATGCTGTTAGCCGTTGACATTGGGAATACCGACATAACCCTGGGTTTGAACCAACAAAACCAGTGGACACACATTTGGAGGATAACAGCTGCCTCTAATCGGCCAGAATTATTTTATGGAATTAAGCTGCGGGAGTATTTTTTTGAAGCTGGAATAAAACCTGCCCTTGTTCAGAAAATTGTTGTGAGCAGTGTGGTGCCCGGTATGACCGACAGAATCATTAATGTGGTAACAACATTATTTGAAAAAGAACCCATTGTTTTGGGTCCCGATATCTACACAAGACTGCCAATAGGCGTGCTGAACCCTTACGAAATTGGTTCAGATCTTGTTGCCAACGCATTGGCTGCTTTCATAAAGTTTAAAAGAAATTGTATCGTAGTTGATTTTGGTACAGCATTAACATTCACAACAATTTCAGACAAGGGTAAAATACTGGGCGTGGCCATTGCTCCGGGTTTAAAAACAGCCATTAAATCATTATCTCAAAATACGGCCAAGTTGTTCGATGTTCCGCTTGAGATGCCCCAGTCGGCATTAGGAAAAAATACGGTGCATGCGATTCAGGCTGGTATTTTATTAGGCTATGAAGGATTGGTGGAATCTATGCTTAAGCGCATTAAAGCCGAGTTGTCTGATACACAGTGTGCCACAATTGCTACCGGAGGGCTTTCTTCAATCATTGCCCCACTTAAAAACCAGTTTACCGAAGTAGATATAAACCTCACCTTAAATGGACTGAAGCTTACGGGGGATTATGTTTAAGAACTCAAATTGGCTTGGTAATTGAGTATTTTTAGCAATCCGTATATTTTAATTAATTTAGTTTTTTAACACTGTTGCACACAATGGTTAGACTTCCACTTGTAACATTCATAATCCTTCTGTTGATTGTTCCTCCGGCTGTTGCTCAAAAGGCTAAATACAAGGATATTTTTGCTCTTTTAAGTGTCAAACAATATGATCAGGCAGAGCCCTTCTTAAAAGACTATCTTAAAGCAAATACCGACAATGGAAATGCGTATTTGTTTATGGGTCAGATCTATAAAGAAAAAGCAGAGGCGGAAGATGTTCTGATTAATACGAATCGAAGCATACAGGAAATGGATTCAGCCATTCTTTATTTCGACAATGCACTGAAAATCATAGATGAAAAGGAAGTTAAGAAGAATAAAGAATACTATGTGGCATATAATCGCAGAGATTTGCGTACCGGTGAATTTGGTGTAAAGCTTTCTGATGTACAGTTTGATCTACAGAAAAAGATTGAGGGTCTCCGTGAAAGGATTGATAAAGTGAAAATGGTAAAATTTTACTTTGCCAAATCTGAGGAACTGTATAAACAGTCTTCCGATATTTTTCAAACGATACAAAAAGCATTTCCGGGCGAGCGTGAATTGTATCTGCGGGCAGATGATGCGATGCTAAAGAATCTTGCCGTGTTACAGCAGAAATATGATTCCAGTGCAAAAATGTTTGAGTACTATAAAGGAAGCCTGGAGAACATTGGTAAAACAAAGTATAATCAGGCGTGGACACCTTCCGATATAACCGACTTTAAAAGCGATGGAACAACAATGGCTGATTTTTACCAGGACGAGGTAAAGGTGTGGAGCTACGAAAAATTCGCAAATAAATCACTTACCATTATTGAAAAGGAGGTTAAACCTACTCAGGATAACCTGATAAAGTATGATATTGAGATTGGTAAACTCAGACTAAAACTCGAAACCGATTCGGTGTCTGTTAAGAGTGATTTAACTAAACTAATTGAGAAGATGCTGGATGGCCAGTTGAAAAAATTTGATACAGATCCAATGCCAATGGACATGTTTTCGTTGAAAATAGCCGACCTTGAATATAAATCAACCTTGCTTGAAAACAAGCAGAAGGAAGGTGTGGATGATATGTTTGTTTTATTGAAAGCCGTAGAAGAAGAGGTAAAATACATCGACAAAGTTGATAGTGTGGCTGATAAATTAACAAAGAGAAATCTGGATGAGGATATTATCAACTACCAGCAATTTGTGAATTCAACGTTTACAAAAGGCGACATTTTAAAAAGTTATATCCGAAGCCTAAAAGAATATGCCGAGCGTGAGAAAACGGTTAAGCACCGTGAACTGGCTTTCCGGACGGAGGCACTAAGGTGGTTAGTAAATGGGAATGATTCCATTCCGTTGTTTAATGATGCGCCCCGTTCAAAATACTGGCCGCTGGTAGTGCTTCAGGATAAGTATACGGCAGGGTTGGTATTCTCCGATTCAGTTTCGGGTCAGGGTTACTTTTACAGTATTACACCGTCACGCAAACCTGATGTGAAGGTCACATTTCCTATTGATAAGGCGACCATGAAAGAGCGCAGACAGCAAGGGGTGAAAGCATTTGTTACTTCCGATCCGGCCGCACAAATTTTCTTTGTAGTCATTTATATGGAACGAATGGTGAACGGAAAACATCCTGCCACCATCGCAAAAATTTATAAATCTGACGGACTATCGTGGAGCCACAGTTTTGGCTTTGATATTGTTCCGGAAGAAATTGTATTTGTTCCTGACACGGGAGAACTGGTTATTAAATCGTCAGGAGAAACATTTGTTTCAATAGATAAAAACGGAAAGTTATTGGTAAAGTAAAAGGCGAGCTTATGCTGCGCCAACCAGTTTCTTCCAATCCTGAAAGCGCATGTCAATTCGGGCTTTCATTTTCTCATAGTTTTCCCAGCTATCGGTAACGTGATAAATAGAGGGGAGATTTTTCACCAATATCTCGTGGTAATCGTTGTGGTATAATCCGCCACCGTAGTAGTAATACGTAAACATGTTTCCCTGCCGGCTGAATAACTCAAAACCCAGGTAACCGTCCCAGATTTCACTTAAAATGGTGCAGGAAATTTCTCTCCGTTTAAATCTGAAAATCTGGATGGAAGCCTCTTCTTCAAAATATTCGGAGTACATATCCTGATCGATAATCCACCCCAGGTACATGCCAATGTGTACATAGGCTTGTTCAATAGGAAGTGAATCAGGGAAATTGCCAAGAAAGTGCGACTTGGCGTTGTCATAAATGGTCTTTTGGATTTCAGCCTTCTTTTCCATAGCAAGTGGTTATAAAACAATGTTAATGAAAGAATAAGTAACCTGCAATAATGCCTCCGATTACCCCAAATAAATCAGCAATGAGGCCACCGGTAACGGCATATCGTGTTTTTCTAATGTTTACGGAGCCGAAGTAGAGGGCTAATATATAAAAAGTAGTTTCCGCGCAGCCTCTGAAAATACTGGCCATGTTTCCAACAAAAGAATCAACGCCATACACTTTTGATATTTCAACCATCATGCCTCTGGCTCCTTGCCCGCTCATGGGTTTAAGAAAGGCAACCGGTAAGGCATCTACAAAGTCGGTATTGATGTTAAGAGCAGAAAGGGTGATGCGAAATCCATCGGTCAGGTAGGTTAGCGATCCGGATTCACGAAACACGCCAATGGCAACCAAAATCCCAACGAGAAATGGAATTACTTTGATGGAAGTTTCAAAACCCTCTTTTGCCCCTTCAACAAAAGTTTCAAAAATAGCAACTCTTTTATACAGCCCCATTCCAATAAATGAAATGATAACACTGAGGATAATGATACTCGTAAATAACAACGATTGGCGTTGAAGATCTTCCTGTGAAAGCGTTGAGAAATGCCAGGCGCCCAGACCGATGATGCCAACAATGCCAGCGAGATAGGCCAGAACAACCGGGTCAAGTAAATTGATTCTTTGTTTGATTGAAACATAAATGAGTCCGGCTAAAGTTGCGAAGCAATGTGCGATCATTAAAGGAATAAAAATACTTGTTGGGTTAGCAGAGCCCATGGTAACCCGATCGGCAATGATAGAAATGGGGATAAGTGTTAATCCGGAAGCGTTCAATACCAGAAACATAATTTGCGCATTAGAGGCAGTTTCTTTATTAGGATTAATTTCCTGAAGTTCTTTCATTGCCTTTAAGCCCAGTGGAGTTGCCGCGTTATCAAGGCCGAGAATATTGGCACTGAAATTCATGATGATGGCACCCGAAGCAGGATGGTTGCGTGGTATTTCCGGAAACAACCTGGAAAAGAAAGGCCCGACCAATCGTGAAAGAATGGAAATCATTCCGCCCCGCTCACCAATCTTCATTAATCCTAACCATAGAGTCATCACACCGGTTAACCCGATTGAAATGGTAAATCCAGTCTTGGCCATTTCAAAAGTGGCCTCCATCATTTTTGGAAAAACGGTTGTATCCTGAAGGAATATCAGTTTAATAAGACCGACAATAAAGGCGACAAGGAAGAAGGTTACCCAGATGTAGTTTAGTGCCATAGATAGTGTAAAATATTTCTAAATGTAGGGTTCCTGAATGGACATCAAAATTTTTTGGTAACTTTCTAAATTATTATTTGGTTATAATATGTACAAATTTGGCTTAGTCTGTCTGTTTTTATTCTCCTCTGCTATCTGTTGGGCACAGCCCCCTAATAACGATCAGGTAAATGCACTGGATATAACTGCCATGATTAACGGCTGCTCGCCAGATGCTTCGTACACCACCATTGCTGCAACTGCAGATGGTGCGGCAGGTTTGTGCTGGGCTAATGGACCGAATTATAATGTTTGGTTTAAATTCACGGCCACCGCCAGCCAGTATATTAAAGTACAGGTAAAGACAGGCGGCAGCGAAGGCACGATACAAAATCCATTTGTGGCCTTGTGGGATGCAGCATTGACTCAGTTGAACTGCCAGAATTATCAGGGAGCCAGTACGGATATTGAAACGGATTACTTTGGCTTAACAGCAGGGCAAACGTATTACATATCAGTTGACAACTACGGTGCTGCTGGTTATCGTGGAACGTTTAAGTTGTGTTTGAGTGATGTAGTAGATTACAATTTTTATGAAGGTGCAGCTGATGTTACCAGCCTGATCAACTCGTGCTCAGCCGATGCAGCATACACTACCTTGAATGCAACAGCCGACCGGTCGGCAGGTTCGTGCTGGACCAATGGACCTAATTACAACCGGTGGTTTAAGTTCACTGCCACGGCCAGTCAGTATATAAAAGTACAAGTAAAGACAGGTGGCAGCGAAGGAACTATTCAGAATTTGTTTGTAGCCATATGGGATGCAGCACTGAGCCAAATGACGTGTCAAAACTATCAGGGCGGCAGCACAGATCTTGAAACGGATTATTATGGGTTGACAGCAGGACAAACGTATTACATCTCGGTTGATAATTATTTTGGACCTGGTTATCGCGGAACCTTTAAGTTGTGTTTAAGCGATGTACCTGATTATAATTTTTATGAAGGCGCATCCGATGTTACCAGTTTAATCAATTCATGTTCAGCTGATGCAGCGTACACTACCCTTAACGCAACAGCCGACCGATCGGCAGGTTCTTGCTGGAGTAATGGCCCGAACTACAACCGGTGGTTTAAATTCACGGCCACCGCCAGCCAGTATATTAAAGTACAGGTAAAGACAGGCGGCAGCGAAGGCACGATACAAAATCCATTTGTGGCCTTGTGGGATGCAGCATTGACTCAGTTGAACTGCC